>Ga0209770_10000167_pt1 | contig 38709 bp, 37 predicted proteins | sample LauGreSu1BDMLBDD_2_FD_187572 | JGI IMG/M metagenome (GOLD analysis project Ga0209770, IMG submission 187572) | Freshwater lake microbial communities from Lake Michigan, USA - Su13.BD.MLB.DD (SPAdes) (version 2) | ecosystem: Environmental > Aquatic > Freshwater > Lake | place: Lake Michigan, USA... | reverse complement strand
GAAACAATCGCCATCGGTTCCATTACTTAGCTCCTCTTCGTGCACCAGCATGCGTAACCGCAGCGCCATTAATAATTTCATCCTCAAAATCAAGGTTAAAGGCCACCTTTTGATCATCCTTTGCAGGGGTCGTAAAGAGTGACAAGAGATTTACAACGTTGCGTGAATACAAGAATGATGCGTGGAAAGGCAGTTGGCTAGGCACATCTTTGCCACCCCAAATACGAACTCCGCCTGATGTTTCAACGATCTCGCCAGGCTTTGAACCCTCAACATTGCCACCAGTTTCAGCGGCTAAGTCAACGATGATTGTTCCTGGAGCCATTGAATCCACCATCGCTTGTGTCATCAATCGTGGTGCCTGACGACCTGGAACCGCAGCGGTTGTAATAACTACATGAGACTTTGCGATGTATGGCGTTAACAGTTCGCGTTGCTTAGCAGCGCGCTCTTCCGTCATCTCGCGTGCATAACCACCAGCACCTTCAAGTGCCTCAAGCTCTAATTCGATAAATGCTGCACCCATTGAACGAACCTCATCGGCAGATGCTGGACGAACATCGTATGCAGAAACAACCGCACCTAAACGTCGCGCAGTTGCGATCGCTTGCAGACCGGCAACGCCTGCACCTAGAACCAAAACCTGTGCTGGTGTAACTGTTCCTGCCGCAGTCATTAACATCGGGAAGAAGCGCGGTGAAAGCTCTGCTCCAACAACCGCTGCGCGATAACCTGCACACAACGCTTGTGAAGTTAGTGCATCCATCGATTGTGCGCGAGAAATACGTGGAACTAATTCAAGTGAGAAAGCTGTAACTCCCGCTGATGCAGCCGCATCGATTGAATCAACCGCTGTAACGGGGGATAAGAAAGAGATAGTGATTGCACCTTTTTTCAGGGAAGCCATCTGTTGTGGCGTTAATGGTTGCACCGACAGGACAACATCTGCATCAGCTAAAACATCGCCTGGCTTCACCGTCGCACCAGCAGCTGTGAAATCAGCATCAGTTGCTTGTGAATGAACACCAGCACCAGCTTCGATAACTACCTCGAGGCCTAAGCGAGTTAACTTATTGATGACATCTGGGACGAGCGCAACGCGCTTTTCACCATCTTTGATTTCCCGTGGGACGACTACGCGCATACCCGAAATGTTAGTGCGTATAGCCCTTTAAGTCACCACGAACCAGGTGGTACAGGATTGATTGAATGGTAGTCCTACGGTGATATGCCTCTCGCCAGATAACTGAGCGGGGACCATCGATAACTGAGGCCTCAACCTCTTCACCACGATGAGCAGGTAAACAATGCATGAACAAAGAATCTTTGCTGCTCATCTTCATGAGATTTTCTGTCACAGCATATGGGGATAGCGCCTTCATCTTTTCGGCACGATCACTCTCTGAATCACCCATCGACATCCACACATCTGTATAAAGAACAGATGCATCCTTTGCCGCAGCTTCTGGATCGTTTGTTACTTCTACTTTTCCACCACTGTTAGCTGCAATATTTTTTGCAACAGCAACAACAACAGGATCTGGTGCCCACTTACCACTTGGAGTTGCAGCAACAACATGTGCACCCATAATCGCACCCATGATTAACCAGGCATGAGACATATTATTTCCATCGCCCAGATAAACAAATTTGCGACCAGAAATATCGGTTCCAAAGTTTTCGCGAATTGTTAACCAGTCAGCAAGCAACTGTGTTGGATGATCAACATCGGTTAATGCGTTAATAACTGGAATAGATGCGTATGCACCTAATTGATCAACATCTGCTTGTGCAAAGGTTCTAATGATTAATGCGCTGCAATATCCGCTAATGATCTTTGCGGTGTCCTCAATAGTTTCACCTCGACCAAGCTGCAACTCATCGCCTCGAATAAAGATTGGTGTGCCACCCAAATGGGCAACAGCGGTCTCAGATGAAAGACGGGTACGGGTTGAAGGCTTAGTCATATAAATAGCTACCGTCTTATTGGCCAATGCGGTGTTTGATCGCAGTGGATTCTCAGCAAATTCAGCGGCGGTCGATAGCAATAATTCAACATCGGCACGGCTCAAATGCTCGGTACGCAGTAAGTCCTTCATTTGCGAATTCTACCCGTAGTTTTGGGGTGCTCATAGGTATTCTTATCCACCTCATGGGTATCTTTCGAAAAATCGGAATTGAATCGGAGTCTGACACCGATCTCTTAACCCGCCCCTCCCTTGATGAAAATCTTCAGGAAGATGATGGTGGCCACGATCGATTTGCTCACTATGTAAAGAAAGAGAAGATCGTCGAATCAGCTGTAACAGGAAAAGCGGTGAAAGCTCTCTGTGGAAAGAAGTGGATTCCATCTCGTGATCCCGAGAAATATCCAATCTGTCCGACCTGCAAAGAGATTCACGCAGGGTTGAAGCCAGATACCGAAGAAAAGTAATAATGAAGCGCATCATCGCCTTCGCACTCTCATTAATCACATTCGCAACACTGACGACCCACATCACAACCGCGCAAATAGCATCAGCTGCGGATAAGCCTCCACGAAAAGTTATAACAGGGTGGCTTCCATATTATTCGGTGCGCACCATCATGCCTTTAGTTCGCAAACTTCCAACCGCACAACCAACTGTTGCCGGACAACCTGCGGTATGCGATGCCACCCAGTATGGCCCCGCAGAAAATCAAGCAATTGAGTCTTCATACTTATTTACCAACAAAGATTTAATGAAAGAGGTTATGCCGTTCTGGTTTTCGATCAAATCGCCAACGGCAATTCGCAATGATTATGTGACGGGTAACCCGTCTTGGCCGATGGCAGATACCGTCTGCTTAATTCGTCGTGCAGGTTTGCAAGTTATTCCAACCATGACAGATGGCACAGATAAGTTAGTTTTATCAGGTTACTTAGCAAATGCAGCCACGCGTACAACGATCGTCAAAACCATTGTGGATCTGGTGCTTACCAACAACTTCGATGGAATTGATTTAGATTATGAAGGTTTTGCGTTTGTAGATGGAAATACCACGTGGACCAAGACCGCTCCACGTTGGGTTGCATTTATAAAGGAACTCAGCGCTGCAATGCGCTCACACAACAAACTCTTATCTATTTCAACACCATATGTTTATGACCCCAAGGAGAAGCAAAAGGGTTACTTTGTCTATGCCTGGGCCGATGTTGCAAGCTACATTGATCGCTTGCGCATCATGACTTATGACTACTCAGTGGCAAAACCTGGGCCGATTGGTCCACTCTCTTGGACAGAAAAGACAGTTAAGTATGCGATCAGCATCATGTCTCCTTCAAAGGTTTATATAGGTTTACCAGGATACGGCCGCGATTGGATCACTTCAGTTAAAGGAAAGTGTCCTGTTAGTGCACCACCTGGATTAATTGGTGGCGCAAAAGCTGCAACCTTTAAAACAAGTTATGCAACAACAAAGGCGGCTATCGATAAAGCAACACCAATCTTTGATGAGAAGTTTAGCGAAGCCACATATTCCTATACTCAAATTTACAATGGCTTATCTGCAACGGGTGCATCAACGGAGTGTTCGGTTAACCGAACAGTTTGGTATCAAAATGCACGTAGCTATGCAGAACGTATGGCGCTAGTTGCTAAGTATCGATTGGGCGGAGCTGCGTTATGGACTTTAGCAATGGAGGATCCTGCCGCAACAACAGAGCTGCGAAACGCTGCACTAGCTATTGCTCCAGATCCTGTAGTGAGCACATTGACTATTGAGGGTGCACCACAAAACACAATTAACTATGCAGGATTATTTACCGTTAAGGGATTGTTGACCTTGAAGGATAAAACTCCAATCGCAGGGCTTCCTGTTTCCCTTGAGATTAAACGAGCAAATGAAAGTGGCTGGAGCAAGGTCACTGAACTTGTTACCGGGGTTGATGGAACTATTTCTACGCCTATGACATTGGGAGCCGAAGCATCCTTGCGCCTTACGACTGTTGGAACATGGGAGCAGGCCGAATCTGTTTCATCAGAGTTCACGATCAAGGTGAAGAGCACCATTCAACTTGATCGCCCAGTATCGGTCTCGAAGGGAGCACCGATTGTTATCAAGGCACAGTTACTGCCACGTTTAGTTGGAAAATCTGCGCAATTACAGAAAAACGTTAATGGTAAGTGGCAAAATGTAGGAGCAGTGGTTATTTCTGATGCCAATGGGTTATTCACCTTTACAACCGCCGAAGCAAAACGAGGAGTGATAACAATGCGAATTCAACTTGTTGGCGATATCGCCTCAGAACAATTCGCGATTGTGATTCGGTAGTCATGGGCAAAATAAAAGAGAAGATTGACGTAAACGAGAAGATCGAAGAAGAGCTCAAAGCGATCTTTAGCGGTGATATTCCTTGGGTAACAATTGTTTGGGATGACCCTGTTAATTTGATGACCTATGTGACTTATGTACTGATGGAGCTCTTTGGTTACAGCAAAGAAAAAGCTCACGAGCTCATGATGAAGGTTCACACTGAAGGTAAAGCGGTTGTTTCAACTGGAAGCCGTGAAGAGATGGAGCATGATGTTGCTCGTCTGCATGAATATGGTTTGTGGGCAACTCTTCAGCGTGGTGATCAAGCGCTATGAGCGAGATGCAACATGGATTTTTTCGCCACGGTGATAACGCTTATTTAGCAAACTTCACCGAGGCCGAACGCGAAGTTTTATTAAATCTTGCTGAACAAATTATTGAGTTACTAGCAGAACGTGTAGATCACCACAGCGATGATCCATTAGCTGCGATGGTTGGAATCACAGTGCATGACACACCCCCTGAAGATGAGGTATTGCTGCGACTTCTTCCTAATGCCTATGCAGATCAAGTAGATGCATCTGAGTTTCGTCGTTACACAGAATCAACCTTGCGCCAAAAGAAGCAAGCACATGCCATGGCGATGCGAATGCACATCAAAGCTGCTGTTGATGGAGTTATTGAGTTAGATCATGATTCAGCAAATGCTTGGCTTGGTGCGATGAATGATGTGCGACTTGCATTGGGAGTTCGTTTAAAGGTTGAAGAAAATACACATCAAGAGTTGGAGCTCTTGGCTCCCGATGACCCAATGCGAGGCGTTTACGCTGTTTATAGCTGGCTAGGCTGGCTGCAAGAGAGTTTGATCGATGCGCTGATGGATGAATCTCAATAGTTTGGCAACCAGTTAAACCATAAGTGCAAGGTAGGCTAGCCCTGTGAGTGATGCCCCAATTGGAATCTTTGATTCAGGTGTAGGCGGATTAACCGTTGCACGTGCAATCCTTGATCAACTTCCTAATGAATCCACTCTTTATATAGGTGATACAGCACGCGGTCCCTATGGTCCTCGACCTCTTGCCGAAGTTCGCGAGTTTGCCTTAGAAACAATGGATTACCTGGTTGATCAAGGTGTTAAAGCAATTGTTATTGCATGTAATACAGCATCGGCTGCAATGCTTCGTGATGCACGTGAACGTTATTCAGTCCCGGTCATCGAAGTAATTCAACCAGCGGTTCGTCGAGCAGTTGCTGCTACTCGTACTGGAAATGTCGGAGTAATTGGAACAAGAGCAACTATTGATTCGCAAGCTTATTTGGATGCATTTGCAGCAGCCCCACAGTTGAAAATTACATCGATTGCGTGCCCTTTGTTTGTTGAGTATGTAGAACGTGGCGAAACTTCAGGTCCAGAGATAACAAAGATTGCGCGTGATTACTTAGCGCCAGTAATGGATGCCAAGGTCGATACCTTGGTTCTTGGATGCACCCACTATCCATTACTAACAGGCGTTATTTCGTATGTTATGGGCGAGGGCGTGACCTTGGTTTCGAGCGCTGAAGAAACCGCTAAAGATTTGTATCGAACACTTGTTGAAAATGGTTCATTAAGAGCCCACAGCTCAACACCAGCAACACATAGATTCTTAGCAACCGGTGATGCAAAGGCCTTTGAAACCTTAGCTCGACGTTTTCTAGGTCCAGAGGTAACTAAAGTCGAACACCAAGTTCTGTAGCTCACCACATCAATAACTCACTACTTAGGAGTAAAAATGCCACGCAATGATGGACGTTCTGAGAAAGATCTACGCGAAATTAAGTTCACTCGTGGCTGGCTAGATCATGCAGAAGGCTCAGTGCTAGTTGAGTTTGGAAAGACCCGCGTTCTCTGTGTTGCCTCATTTACTCCTGGTGTTCCTCGTTGGTTAAAGGACACTGGAAATGGCTGGGTTACATCAGAGTATTCAATGCTTCCTCGCGCAACTCATACACGTTCCGATCGTGAAAGCGTTAAAGGAAAATTAGGCGGTCGTACACAAGAGATTTCACGTCTTGTGGGACGTTCATTACGAGCAGTAGTAAACATGAAAGAACTTGGCGAGAACACGATCGTTATCGACTGCGATGTTCTTCAAGCCGATGGTGGAACACGTACCGCTGCAATTACTGGTGCATATGTCGCATTAGCTGACGCAATTGCTTGGGCAAAATCGCAAGGCCACATCAAGGAAAGTGCAAAGCCACTCAATGATTCAGTTGCAGCGGTTAGCGTTGGAATCATCGATGGTGTTCCGATGCTAGATCTTTGCTACGAAGAGGATGTCCGTGCAGGAACAGATATGAATGTTGTCGTTGCAGGCGATGGTCGTTTCATTGAAGTCCAGGGAACCGCAGAAGGTGAACCATTTGATCGTGACCTTCTTAACCAACTTCTTGATCTAGCTGTTGCTGGATGTTCAACACTCAGTCAGCTACAGAAAGATGTGCTTGCTAAGTAATGTCCCACAAACTTGTTCTAGCAACTCGCAATCAAGGAAAGATCACTGAATTTCGAAGAATTCTGGAAGAGCTTGCACCTGGTCAGATCCAATTAATAGGTGTTGATCAATTTCCACATCTTGTTGATGTTGATGAGACAGGATCTACTTTTGAGGAGAACTCTTTACTCAAGGCGCGTTATACCTGCGAAGCAACCGGCTTACCTGCGATCGCTGATGATTCAGGGCTTTGTGTTGATGCGTTAAATGGAGATCCTGGGATTTTTTCAGCACGTTGGGCCGGTACTCACGGAGATGATCGCGCCAATCTCGAAAAGGTTTTGCACCAGCTTGCAGATGTTCCAGTTGAGAAGCGCACAGCACATTTCATCTGTGTAGCTTCATTGGTTTTGCCCGATGGCCGCCATCAGGTTGCAGAGGGACGGTTTGAGGGGCACATCCTGCACGCACCGGTCGGCGAGAATGGATTTGGATATGACCCGATTTTTCAGCCACTGGGCTTGAGTATTTCCTCCGCACAAATGAGCGCGCAGGAAAAGGATTTGATGAGTCACCGGGGAAAATCACTTCGCGCTATCGCACCTCATGTCATCCAAATGCTAGCGAGCCTGGGGTAGCCTTAACCCATACAAGTGCGTTAATAACGTGCGTACCGCAACCCAAGGAGTTCCACGTGGCCGTTAAGAAGACCGCAAAGAAAGTAGCTAAGAAATCAGCTGCGAAAAAGTCACCAGCTAAAAAAGCTGTTGCAAAGAAGAAGTCACCAGCTAAGAAGACAGCTGCACGAAAGCCTGTCGCTAAAAAAGCTGTAGCGAAGAAGAAGACCGCAAAGAAAGCTGTTGCTAAGAAAGCTGTAGCGAAGAAGACAGCAAAGAAGTCTGCGGTTAAGAAGACCGCTAAGAAGGCGGTTGCTAAGAAGTCCGCTGCAAAGAAGAAGGTCGCAAAGAAGGCACCTGCAAAGCGCGTTGTAAAGAAGGCTGCAGTTGCAGTTACTTCTGCACCAGCTGCAGCGGTTGCTCGTCCAGTTGCTGCACCTGCTCCAGCGCCAGCTAAGCCGGTTGCTGCACCAAAGCAATCAACATCTACACGTACCGCGTGGTTTGTTGTAATCGGAATTGCAATTCTTGCTGCGATCGTATGGTCACAGTCTTCAGATAAGGACAGCGATGATGCAGCACCTGCGCCTTCGATGTCACAAAGTGCAGAGCCATCAGCATCTGCAACTCCATCTGAGAGTGAAGAGCCAACTGCGACAGTTACAGCTGTTGAGGCACCAACAAAGTTTGTTGCTCTGAAGAGCGAAGATGGTTTGAAGCTACGTTGGATCGCACCAACTGCTGTTGAAGGATTAACTGGATATAACGTCGAAATCCGTGCAAACGGAGCAGGCGAGTGGACAGTAATTGCAACAGTTCCAGCTGACCAACTTACTCAGAACGTAACAAAGGCAAGTGATTCAGGATGGACTCAGTTCCGCGTTTCATCTGTTTACTCAGATGGACAAACTGCATCAGCTACAGCTTTTGGAATTCCTGGAGAGTTTAAGTAAAAACAACTCTTACTAAAAAATCCCTCACTTAACGGTGGGGGATTTTTTATTGCTGAGTTGTTATTTCAGTTGTAACTGAAAGTTCTGCTGAGATTGCATCTACATACGCTCGAACACCTGCGGGAACAAGGTGGACACCATCTGGGCCAAAGTACTCAGGATGGCCAGCTGAAATGGTTGCCCAATCAATGAGTCGAGCTCCGTACAAAGCTGCGTATTGCGCGATTAACGCATTGTTTTCATCTCTCCACCCACGAGGCACCGCGGTGTTCACCACAATAATTCGTGGCTGATCCTTAACTTCAACAAAGATTGCAGCAACCTGTTCTTCTGTAAGGCGATTATTGTTTCCAAGGTTCATGATTATCGTGGAGCCAACCATATTTGCCTTATCGTTCTTAATTACCTCAAGTAGTTCAGGTGCTTGACGACCAACTCGAGCATTAATCAATCCGATGTTTTCACGTGCATCTAACTCAAATCGAATTCCCAAAATTACTGAGTCTCCTGTTACCCACAGTCCGCCCTCTGTCACCGTTGGTGTAACAGCTGGTGGTTCGAGTTGTTGCTTTAGTTCATTCAGCTGACGATCACCTTCTGCGATAGCGCTGAGCGCAGATGTGGCAGTTAACCCGAGGGTAGAAATAAGGATGAGAAAGACACCGAACTTTTGGCGCAATTGCACACGCTTGGTTCGATACTTCATTCCTTTGAACCAGTAATCAATAAGTCCAGTTCTAACCGGTAATTCAACGAGTCGCAGCGAGATGTCAGCTAATGCAAAGACGATTAAGAGTCGCAGTGCATAAAGTGCCCATGGTGAGCCCTCAAGGTCATAATCGGGACGGGTTACTTGAAAAACAACCCAGTGCCATAAATAAATTGCATATGAACGTTCACCTATCCACACAAATGGCTTACTGCTCAGGATTGGTGCAAAACGAGATGCCGGATGCACAATCGAAGTAATGATGGCGCAACCAAACAGACCTGCTAATGGGAAAGCAATTTTGTAGAGAGTAGGATCATTTTCATCGACAAATAAGAATGCAGCGATGATTCCTAGTAATCCAAAGACACCAATACCATCAATGAAATCCTGTGCCTTTTTAGAGACGGTTTCATTTAAGTTTTGTGGAATCCAGCGAACAGCAAGTGCTGCTCCTAAGAACAAACCAATACTGTGGGTATCTGTTCCAAAGTACACATGGCTTACTTGAGAAGCGCTAGCAGCATCTACCTGAAGTGAAACTAGGAGCAGTGCGATACCGGAGAAAGCAGCGATTAATAGCGCTGCACCTGGAATCTTGTTTTTACCAAAGTAACGTAGGACGAGCAGAAGAATCAGTGGCCACACCAGGTAAAACTGAGCTTCAACTCCCAGTGACCATGTGTGTTGCAATAGTGGTGGACGCCCAATGGCTTCAAAGTAATCGGTATGACGAAAAACTAACCACCAATTCATTCCACCAAGTAGTGCAAACGGTGTGTCAGCTAAGAATCGACGCATAGTGTCAGGTGCCCATGCTCCAACAAATACCGTTGTAACAATGATCATGAACAGCAATGGCGGTAACAAGCGTCGAATTCGTGCCACATAAAAAGCTCGAAGATCTAATCCACCACTTCGCTGAATTGAATCTAGCAATAAGCGGGTGATGACATAGCCAGAGATAACAAAGAAGAGATCTACACCTAAGAAACCACCTGGAATCCAGTTAAATCCAAGGTGATACAACATCACCGCAATAACTGCGACAGCACGCAACCCATCGATGGCAGGTATGTAGCGGATGCCGCGGGGAGTGGACATGGCTTTTATGAGCTAATTGAAATTAGCGCTTAGCGGTTTTCTTGGCCGCGCTCTTCTTTGCAGGAGCTTTCTTCGCTGCCTTTTTGGCGGTTTTCTTAACACTCTTTCGAGGAGCATCAAGTGCTGGGCGTGTGCGCTGACTTGAAACCTTAAGCGGACCGGGATTAATAAGCGTGTCATCTGCATTCAGATTATCCAAGACGCTTTTTTGTAACTCTTCTAATCTTTGGAAGGCACCATCTAGACGGTTGCGAGATTGTTGAATTGCAGATTCAGCAGCATCTAGTGATTGCTTTTGAATACGGTAAAGACGCTCAGCTTCAGAGATCACACCAGCTAACCATTGACGGTAACCTGAAACTTCAGTTGTTGCTTCAGTAATAATTCTTTCGCCTTCGCGACGAGCAGCGGTTGCAAGAACTGAAATCTCTCGCTTCTTGCTCTCCATCAGAGTTTCTGCTTCTGCCTCAGCTTGTGCAATCTTCTCTTCAGCCTCTGATTCAGCGGCCTGAATGTATTTGCGGCCACGAGTTTCAGCTCCAGAAAGAATTGAGCGGGCCTTTGCATCGGCCGCTTCTAACTCTTCCTTTGTTGCACGAGTTGTTTCGGCAACCAAACGAGATGCAGCGGCTTGTGCCTTACTTTCGCGAGCCTGCGCAGATTTGATCATTGACATCGCAGTTTCAGTTGCGAGAATTTCAAACTCTTCTTTAGTCAATCCCGTAATGTCGCGACGAGACTTTAGATCTGCGATCTGTGCTTCAAGTTCGCGGATACGGTCAACAGATGAAGGTTGGTTGGATTTTTCTTCCTCGCCGGTAAAGCCCACCCAGTTAAGGAAGCTCTTCTTTTCCGCCATCATGTACCCCGCCGCTCAATGAAATAGATGTGGGCTTAGGTTAGAGCAAGGGCCTATTTACTGTAAATCGCCACCGAAATGGCTATGTACTGCGAGATCCACGCGGCCAAAACAAAGATATGGAAGAGCTCGTGGAAGCCAAAGTACTTGGCTTCGCGGCCAGGGCGCTTGAGCGCATAGAAGATGGCTCCTACAGAATAAAAGAGTCCACCAATTGCAATCGGAAGTAACACCCATAAACCACCCGCTCGATACAGAGCTGGTGTGTAGAAGACAGCAACCCAGCCGAGAATCAAATAGTTAGCAACGTACAACCAACGTGGTGCGTTAATCCAGAAGATTCGTAACCCAACACCCATCGCCGCACCAATCCAAACAACGGCTAGCAAAATTGTTCGGTCGCGACCTTCAAGTAATGCAACGGCAAATGGTGTGTAAGAACCTGCGATGAGCAAGTTGATATTTGCATGGTCCCAACGTCGCCAAATTTTCTTCTTTGCTGGTACCCATGGAACGCGATGATAAATAGCAGAAACACTAAAGAGCATGATCGCTGTAATTGAATAAATTGCGACCGCAAACTTTAAAGATTCCTTACTTAATATGAAAAGCACAAGGGATGCGATGATTACCGCAGGGGTTGCACCTAAGTGAAACCAGCCTCTTAACTTTGGGGGAATCACTGGAAGCTGGCTCATACCTGTAAGCCTAGGGCAATTACCTTTATTTACCCGTGGACAAAGACAGAAGCCACTGCCAAACTTGCGCCATGACACATAGATCACCCATATTTGAAATCAGCGATGTTTACATCGATCAAGAAGCGGCCTTAAGTCCAATGAGCTGCACCTACCTTGGAAATGGTTTAAACCAGGACAAGTTAGATGACTTCTCAATTGCAGCCGCCGAAGTGAGCGCGAATTTAACTCGTGAAACCTTGAAGAAGTTGGACTCTCTTGAGCCCATTGATGAGATCGATCGCATCGCCAAGGCGGTTATGAAGGAACGTCTTGAATCAGGACTTGCTCTTCATGACAGCAAAGAGTCATTTGTACTCTGGAATGTTTTGACATCCCCACCTTCAAATGTGCGTTCAATTTTTGAATTAATGCCTAAGAACTCGGCTCAAGATTTTGACAACATTGCTAAGCGTTTAGCGGCAGTAGATGGTGCTTATAAGTCTTGGTGCGAAACCATCATGACCATCGCTCAAGAGGGTAAGACAACTGCGCAGCGCCAAGTTAAGGGTGTTATTGAGCAGCTTGATAGCTACGCAAAGGGTGGCTACAGCGCGATGTGTAAAAACTTTGATGCTGATGGAAAGTATCCAGCAATTCACGAAGCGGCAAAGCTTGCAGAGAAAGCTTCAGCAGAAGCGGCTGATTTCTTGCGAACTAAGTACCTACCAATTGCAACACCTAATGACGCAGTAGGTGCGGATCGCTATGCGGTGTGGGCCCGTTACTTCACTGGTGCACAACTTGATCTTCCAGCAACATACGAATGGGGAAAGCAAGAGCTCAAGGCGATTAATGATCGTATGTGGGAGCTTGCAAAGTTGATTAACCCATCTGCAAAGACGCTTCGCGAGGTTGCAGATACTTTGGACAATGATCCTAAGTACAAGGTTGTTGGTCCTGAAAATGTTGTGAAGTACCTACAGGATTTCACCGATGCCGCTATGAAGCGCATGAATGGTGAGTTCTTTGAAATCGATCCACGCATTGCAATTTGCGAAGCGCGACTTGCTCCAGAAGGCAGCGCATCTGCGCCGTATTACAACCCACCTTCTGAGGATCTATCTCGCCCAGGCACAACCTGGATTCCAATGCTGGGTAAGAATGAGGTGAGCAATTGGCACCTAGTTTCAACGTGGTATCACGAAGCTGTTCCGGGTCACCATTTGCAAATCGGAACTGCAACGGTTGAAGCAGATCGCTTAAGTCGATTCCAGCGACAAGCTGCCTGGATCAGTGGCTACGGCGAAGGTTGGGCGTTGTATGCAGAGCGTTTCATGAATGAACTTGGTGCATTTGATGAGCCGGGAATTGAAATGGGTTACCTATCGGCTCAAGCCTTGCGAGCTGCACGTATTGTTGTTGATATCGGAATGCACCTTGGATACAAGGATTTCGATGGCAATGTGTGGAACGCTGAAAGCTCACGCAAGCTACTTAATGAGCAAGCCTTGTTGGATGAGGATCATTCACGCAGCGAAACCGATCGTTACTTGGGCTGGCCAGGACAGGCGATCTCATACAAGGTTGGTGAGCGGGTCTGGATGAACTCTCGCGAGGATGCGAAGGTGCGACTTGGCGATAAGTTCAACATGAAGAAGTTCCATAGTTACGCATTGAAGTTAGGACCAATGGGTCTTGATCCATTTGCCGCTGAGATGAAGTTATGGGCGGGTCAGTAAGTTACTCCTAAGTAATTTAAGGAGTTCTCGTAATTAAAAAAATGGGACGGTACGGGTGATTTCACCGGTACCGTCCCATTTTTCACTCAAATTACGCTCAGAGGATAAAAATATCTGCACAAAATTCCTCATTTGGTGGTGCAAAAGATTCGCAACAGGGTCACACTATGCATATCGAAGGTCAAGGGAGCTCCTCGAGGTCTCCCAGGGTCAACGGTCTGAGAGGGATCAAAAGGATTCCTCCACATATCCTCACGGAGGCTAATTAAATGCAATTAGATAGCAACCAATGGAATCTGGTCTATAACACATTCTCGTTTGGCCTGATTTCTATGCTCGCTTGCACGATTTACACACTTGTTTCACAGCATCGTGTATTGCCTAAGTACCGTAACGCTCTTGTAATGTCTTCAATGGTTACATTCATTGCTGGATACCACTACCTACGCATCTTTGATTCATTCAAGCATGCATCAGAGGGTGGAAAAGTTCTTCTAGATGGTTCACAGAACGCATTCAACGAGGCATACCGCTACGTTGACTGGCTACTTACTGTGCCACTACTACTAGTAGAGGTTATTGCTGTACTTGCTCTAACTCGCGAAGTTTCACGTTCATTGATCATGCGTTTGGTCCCAGCTTCAGCTGCGATGATCGCGCTTGGTTACCCAGGTGAAATCTCAGCAGATCAGAACACACAGGTTCTTTACGGTGTTCTATCAACAATCCCATTCCTATACATCCTTTACGTACTATTCGTAGAGCTCAGCAAGTCACTTGACCGTCAGCCTGCAGGTGTTGCAGAGACTGTTGGCCGTTTGCGCCTGCTACTTATCGCGACATGGGGCGTATACCCAATCGCGTACATCTTCAACATCGTTGGAGATGCTTCATCATCATCATTCGTAACTGTTCAGGTTGGTTACACAATGGCAGACGTTTTGGCCAAGTGTGTATTCGGTCTAACAATTCTGAAGATTGCACGTATGAAGTCAGTTGCAGAAGGAATGAAGGACGATCACTAATCTCTGATTAGTGGATCTCTTTTAGTTAAGAATCCTTAAAACAGGAGTGTCGCGAAAGCGGCACTCCTGTTTGCTTTCATAGACTAATCACATGAGTCCAGATGAAAAAGATAAAGCAGCAAAATTAGATAAATACTGGGTTAACAATTATCGAATGGGTGGCTACCTGCTCTTCGCATGTGGCTTGATTAATCTTCGATACCAGTGGGGCGAGGACGACATTATTTCGCGCAGCGCTTTGATCTTTGGCCCAGGTGCAGCTGTTCTGGGTGCGACATATGTTCCAGCCCTTGTGACGGTCCTTGCCCGACGCGAAGTTAAAGCGCTGATGGCAATTGCTGGCGTAGCTTTAATCGCCTTTGCATTCAGCAATTAATTCCGTAAATCAACATATTAATAGGTAATAGCCTCGATAGAACGAGACCGAGGCTATTGCCTATTTAAAAAAATTATCTAGCGCTTCCTACTTGGCAGCGGCAAAACCAACCTCTAGATCCGCCTTCAGATCATTGATGTTTTCCAGGCCAAGGCTCAAGCGAACCAAACCTGGAGTAACTCCTGCTGCCAGCTGCTCATCAGCAGAAAGCTGTGAGTGTGTTGTTGTTGCTGGGTGAATTACAAGTGATCGAACATCTCCGATGTTTGCAACGTGGCTAAACAACTTCAATGATTCAACAAACTTCTTACCCGCTTCGACTCCGCCCTTGAGTTCGAAGGACAGAACAGCACCTGAACCCTTTGGAGCGTACTTGGTTGCCAACTTATTCCATGGTGATGAAGCAAGTGATGCGTAATTGACCTTTGAAACACTTGGATGTGCTTCAAGCCATGTTGCGATCGCCTTTGCATTTTCAATATGACGTTCGATACGTAGGGACAATGTCTCAAGTCCTTGAGCCAATAACCAGGCATTAAATGGTGCAACCGCGGCTCCTACATCGCGAAGTAGTTGCAGACGAATCTTGAAGATGTAAGAAAGGTTTGCACCAAATGCTGAACCGACTCCAAGTGCCTTCGCATAAACAATGCCGTTGTAGCTTGGATCTGGCTCATTGAAACCCTTGAACTTTGCTGGGTACTTCGCATAATCAAAGGTTCCTGCATCAACAATCGCACCAACCACAGCGTTACCGTGGCCTGAAAGGAACTTAGTTGCTGAGTGAACGACAACATCTGCGCCGAATTCAATTGGCTTGATCAAGTATGGAGTTGCAACAGTGTTGTCCACGATCAATGGAACGCCAACTTCGTGGGCTACATCTGCCACTGTTTGAATATCTAAGACCTCATTCTTTGGGTTAGCAATTGTCTCGCCGAAAAACGCCTTTGTATTTGGCTTAACTGCCTTGCGCCAGCTGTCAGGATCGCTTGGGTCATCAACAAATGTGACCTCAACGCCAAACTTTGGAAGTGTGTAGTGGAACAAGTTATAGGTTCCGCCGTACAAACTTGGGCTAGAGACGATGTGGTCGCCAGCTTCTGCAACGTTGAGAATCGCAAAAGTTGTTGCAGCAGAACCTGAAGCAACAAGAAGGGCTGCAACGCCACCCTCAAGTGCAGCAATGCGCTGTTCAACAGCATCTTGCGTCGGGTTCATGATTCGGGTGTAGATATTTCCTAGTTCAGCCAAGCTAAACAAATTCGCTGCATGCTCTGTATCGCGGAATTGATATGCAGTTGTTTGATACAACGGCAACGCGCGTGCGCCAGTGGTTGGATCAGGTGCTTGTCCTGCATGAATCTGCAGTGTTTCAAAGGAATAGTTGTTAGACATTTTTATCTCTCCATCGCAGTAGGTGTCATTCAGCTGCAAACGAAGGTAGGTATTACTTAAGAATTCATTTAAGTAATGAATACCGCGCTTGTCAGTTTCCTGACCAGTTCGTCACCCGGAGCACCCCACCGCGTTGGAGGGTTGCCGTCTACTAAGCCGGGGCTAATACGTAGAACTCGTGAACAGGGCAAACTCAATCACATAGGTATAGAAATGAAAAGTTGCGAATAGTTTGCAGGTGTCGGTTGGCAAAAAAGATTTGCTTAACGAACTACGCGAGCACTGCCTCCGCTTGCTAACTTTCTAACCTCCGCCAAAGTAGCCATCGAAGTATCACCCGGTGTCGTCATTGCTAGTGCCCCATGAGCGGCACCGTATTCGACTGCCTCTTGGATTGTTCCTATCTCCATCAATCCATATGCAAGGCCAGATGCGAATGAATCTCCACCACCGACTCGATCAAAGATTTCCAGATCCTTTCGCTGCTTTGATTCCGCAAAACCTTCAGTGCGAGACCATGCTATTGCTGCCCAATCATTCCGGGATGCGCTTGAAACACCCCGCAAAGTTGTGGCAATTACTTGAAAATTCGAGTATTCCTGAGCAGCATTATTGATCATTGACTTAAAACTCGAAGTGTCCAAGTCGGTTAGGTTCTCATCTACACCTTCGACTTCAAAACCCAAACTAGCCGTGAAGTCTTCTTCGTTACCGATCATCACATCAACATATTGCGCGAGCTTCTTATTGACTTCTCGAGCTCTCTCGATTCCACCAATGTTCTCCCACAGGGAAGGTCGATAATTTAAGTCATATGAAACTATCGTTCCGTATTTGCGGGCTGACTTCATTGCTGCTTCCGCAACATCTGCAGAAGACTCCGAAAGTGCGGCAAAAATTCCACCTGTGTGCAACCAACGGACTCCTCTGGAGAAAAGGGCATCCCAATCGACATCCGTTGGCTTCATTTGAGAGATCGCTGTATTGCCTCTATCACTAACTCCAACTGCACCTCGAGCACCAAATCCACGCTCGGTAAAATTCAAACCGTTTCTTACTGTTCGACCAATCCCGTCATATTTGACCCATTTGACATATGAAAGATCTAAACCGCCAGCCAACATAAAGTCTTCAACAAGCCGTCCCACCTCATTATCAGCCAGAGCTGTAACTATTGCTCCGCGGAGACCGAAGCACCGACGAAGTCCACGCGCAACGTTGTACTCACCGCCTCCTTCATACGCTGAAAACTGGCGTGCAGTACGCACTCTTCCATCGCCTGGATCAAGTCGAAGCATGACTTCGCCCAGCGAGACTATGTCAAAGTCACATTCTGACGCAGGTTTAACTTTGAGTGCAGTACGAGTATCCATTTTCTACCTTTATCCTGTTGATCAGTACGATTATTTAGACTTCTCGACCTGCGAGAATGATTGCAGCGCCTTTTTCACCAATCATGATTGAAGGCGCTTGAGTATTTCCACTAATAAGAGTTGGCATGATTGATGCATCGACTACGCGGAGCCCCTTCAGACCATGGACTCGCAGTTGTTCATCGACTACAGCCAAGTCATCATGACCCATCTTGCATGAACCAACTGGGTGATAATCGGTTTTTGACCATTCCTTGATGTACTTTCGAACTTGATTTTCATCTTGCACATCTACTCCTGGCATGAACTCCTTCTTGATAAAAGGTGCGAAGGCTTCAGCTGCAAGAATCTTGCGACCCCACTTGAAACCTTCCATGGAAATCTTCCAGTCATAGCCTTCGGCATCTCCACAGAAGTTTGGATCGATGAGTGGATGTGCAGTTGGATCTGCGTTACGAAGTTTGACTGAGCCAATGCTCTTTGGGCGCAAATTACACGTGTTGATTGTTATTCCATGACCCTTAACGCGCTTTCGACCATGATCGATAACATATGCGGGCAAACAGTGAATCTGAATGTCTGGTGAATCAACTTTGTCGCTACTGCGAATAAAGGCACCAGCTTCAGCCACACATGCGGTGACCGGACCAGTTTTGTACAACAAGTACTGGATCGCATGGCGTACCGCACGATCTGGTCGATCCTCCATGTTGTAACTAACTGGTGCGGTTTCTGCCGTGATGTACACATCCATATGATCTTGGAAGTTCTTTCCAACGCCAGGAAGATCGTGAACTACGTCAATGCCTGCTGCACGTAATTCATCTGCTGGACCTATTCCTGACAACATAAGAAGTTTAGGTGAGTTAACCGCACCGCCTGAAAGAATTACCTCTTTATCAACGTATGCAACGCACTTTTTGCCATTCTGAATGAATTCCAGACCAACTGCTTTTCCATTTTCAATCAGAATCTTCGATCCAATTGAGCGGGTCAAGACAGTTAGATTTGAACGCTTTTTAGCTGGATTTAAAAATGCTGTTGCTGAAGACTCACGGCGAACATTGCGTTGGGTAACATCATAAAATGTAACGCCATCTTGAACAGCTCCATTTACATCTTGGTTAAATGGAATGCCGACCTCTTGAGCGGAGCGAACGAAAGCTTTAGTGAGTGGATTAGATTGAACCTGCTGAGTGACATTCATGTCCCCACCAACACCATGGTACTCGTTGTTCAAACGTTCATTGTTTTCGGATTTACGGAAGTAAGGAAGTACGCCGTCATATCCCCAATGTTTATTTCCTTGCTTCTCCCACTTCTCGTAATCCTCTTTGTTTCCTCGAATATAAATCATTGCATTAATAGATGTACTTCCGCCTAGCGTGCGGCCTTGCGGGTACCACATTTCACGGTCATTCATTTGTGTTTGTGGGACGGTGCTAAATCCCCAGTTAACATCCGGTGTTGTTAATTTAGTAAATCCAATAGGAACGTGAATTAACGGGTTCCAATCTTTACCACCGGCTTCAAGGAGAAGCACAGAGTTCTTTGGGTCAGCGCTAAGTCGGTTCGCAACTACGCAACCGGCTGCTCCAGCACCTACGATGATGTATGAGTAGCGGCCTTTATCTTGCATTTTGTGCTCCTTATTTTCCGTTATTTTCATTGTTGAATACTGCATTCGAAAGTTTTAAAATCTCAGTCCAGTTTTGTTCTGCGATGAGTTGGCTTGGGGCAACCCATGATCCTCCGACGCACGCTACATTCGGAAGAGCTAGAAAATCTCGATAGTTCGAAGGCGAAATTCCGCCAGTAGGGCAGAAGGAAAGTTGTGGAAGTACGCTAGAAACCGCCTTTAACCAGGCAATTCCCCCAGATTCGACCGCAGGAAAGAACTTCGCTGTAGAGATTCCATGTTCGACGAGAAGCAGGGCTTCTGAGACCGTAGCTGCCCCAGGTAGATAAGGCAGCTTAGTAGCGTCAAGAGATGCCAATACAGAGGGGGTGGCACCTGGCGAGACTAAATATTTAGCACCAGCATTTAGCGCCGATTGAGCGGTTTTTTCATTGACGACAGTTCCAGCTCCAACAATGGCTTCGGGTACTTCATTGGCAATTAGCTCAATAGATTTTAGTGCAGCCTCAGTTCGTAGAGTGATCTCGATTTTTAACAAACCAGCATCTACCAATGTGCGTGCTAATTGAACCGCATTTGCCGAATCATTAATTACAACCACAGGAATTACAGGTTGACTTCTCCAGTAATCGGGAGCGCTCATTACTTGCTACCTTTCAAAAACTCTCGCAATGAATTTACAATCAAATCATGATCATCAAGGTGCGGAAGTCCAGAGACAATCAATATTCCAACCAAGCCGTCTTTGTTGAAAATGGGAAATCCGCCACCACAAACTGCTAAATCAGATGTTCGAAAACCTAATTCTGATTCTTGAAGATTCAGGGCATCGACCTTTTCACGAAGTGCTAAAGAGCTATGCCCAGTCAGTTCTACAGTATTTAGCTTTCGCTGAACCCATAGATCATTATCTGCCGAAGAGCCCTCGATTCCTTTCTGAAATATCCGTTGCCCCTTGAAGAAAATTGCAACTACTAATGGTAGTTTTTCCTTCAAGCCAGATGAAATCATCAACTCGCCGAGTTCGAATAACTCTTCTCGCTTCCAGTTGCGAACTCCAAACTCTGACTCATGTTCTAAAGCGCTCACTCTGCTCATGAACTAATCCCTCCCAGATCTGCAACTCTTAATGCTTGAGCAGCAATTGTTAAAGCTGGATTTACCGCAGCAGAAGATGGGAAAAATGATGAATCTACGACATAAAGGTTACTTAGGTCGTGTGTTCTACAAAACTGGTTTAAAACACTTGTTTTAGGATCGTTACCGGCAACAACTGTTCCGCACATATGAGAGTTAGTCTCAATTCCCATTTGTTCTGTAAGTACTACCGGAAAACCGAGTTTTCGAAGCATCCATGTAGCCTGCTTAACCAAACTTTTATGAGCCTTCATGTTATTTGGCTTCCAAGTAATGCGAATTCGACCATCGGCATCAACGCTGATGTGATTTTCCATTGAAGGCAAATCTTCAGATTCGATATACAAATCAATTGAATGATTGGCTAAATACTTTAATGCCCAAGTTGGCGCCCAAGGACGAGAAGCCTTAAACATTGCAGCTTGCAACTTACCTAGCATTTGGATATTTCCTAATGGATATCCCTGCGGACTTTCCCAATACCAATCATTCACCGAAAGAGTTTTTTGAAAGTTAGTGTCATTTCCTCTACGTGGATCAAAACCAACCATGAACGTGGCGTTGTGCACCATCCAGTTTTTGCCAACTAAACCACTTGAGTTGGCTAAGCCATGTGGATATTTACTACTCTTAGACTTAAGTAAAAGTGCCGCAGAGTTAGCTGCACCACCTGAGAGTATGAAGGTCTTTGCATGAATTTCATACTCTTCACCATTCTTGCGAGCTTTTGCACTAGTAATTGTTTTGCCAGTTTCATCATGTTCTAGTTTATAAATTTCAATTCCTTCTACAAGTGTTGCATTTCCAGTTGCAATTGCTGGATCCACCCCACATGTTTCTGCATCACTTTTAGCGCCAAGTTTGCAAGGGAAGCCATCGCACGTCTTGCATTGAATGCAAAGTCCGTTGGTTTGGCGGTCTACGCCCATAGCCATATGTAATGGCTTTAATCCCAACCGCTCCATTTGTTCAGCAATTTTCTTTAAATATGCCTCATGTGAAACCGCCGGAAATGGATATGGCTCGCTTCTCCAGGGTTCTGTTGGGTCTTCCCCAACATTTCCATGCACCTTTAGCCACTTTTCCGCCTTTGAATAGTACGGCTCCAAATCGGCGTATTTAAAGGGCCACGCAGGCGATACACCTTCTGCAGCCTGATACTCCTCAAAATCCTTTTCACGAAATCTAAATAAGCTCGCACCATAAACTTTAGTGTTTCCACCTACGTAATAGTGGACACCAGGTGCGAACTCTTTTCCATTTTCATCCAACCAGGTTGATGCATTCTTGTACGCGCCATCAATGAATACATAGCTTGGATCCCAGTTTCGGTCTTCGCGTGGCAGGCGTGAACCACGTTCCAAAATCAGAACTTTGTGACCTTTTTCTGCCAGCGCACGCGAAATCATTCCACCGCCCATGCCAGAGCCAATGATTGCGATTTCAGTTTCGAGTTTAATTGTCATGATTATCGATTCGTGTAAAGTATTTCTCCACCAAGGACTTTATCTAGGCACTCCGCAAAGAAATATTCTCCCCACATAACACTTTCATCAACACCAAGACGCTTTTGTTCATGGTAACTACCGTGCTTGAGTACGCCCTCCCAATTTGGATCATTGAGAGAAACATACTTATCTGAGCAGAGTTCGTTAATAGAATCAATTGCAAATTTTGCATATCGTTGTGCATCAACTTCATTGTCAACAAGCTGGCTCAGTTGCAATAATCCACTTGCAGTAATTGCAGATGCGGAAGTCTCAACTGGCAAAATTGGATTGGGTTCTTCCCAGTCATTTGGAGCTATAAGGCGATTGCCAGTTCGTTCGATAAAGAAATCAGCTGTTGCTTGTGCAACTTCTAAGTACCTTTTATCTCCAGTAAATGCGTAGCAAGTACCAAATCCGTAGAGCGCCCACGCCTGGCCACGAGCCCAAGAAGAGTCATCTCGCCAGCCTTGTTGAGTGGTTTGACGCAAGAAAACGCCTGTTTCTAGATCAAATATGCCCTCATGGGTTGTACTTCCATCACCACGAACCATGTATCTACGTGTCTGTAGACAATGTGTGTCCACAATCTCACGTATGCCTGCATCCTTGAGCTCTTGGGCTGCATAAAAAATGATTCCCACATTCATCATGATGTCGATAAAAGTGCTGTCTTCTGCTAAGAAAGATCTCAGAAATCCAGCTTTTTTGTTGAAACGAAGAGACATTGTCTTGCCTGCTTCTACCACGACCTTATTAATCTCGAGGTCGCCAGTTTCTTTGTACCACTTCTTCCAAGTTGGCCAGAAAGTAAATCCAAGATCATGGACTTCACGATCAAATTCACGACCTTTTAGTAGAGACGAGTAGTGCTCAGCCTTTGGGCGCCAGTAATCCTTATCAATGTGATCTGCAAGAATCCACATCTGGCCACCTAAGAAACCTTCACACCAGTTTGTCCAAGGTTCCTTTCCGTGTTTCCACTTTCCGTTTTCTGTAAACAGAGGAAAGTAGTCGGGATGGTTAGTCGCAAGTGCCCGCACTTTTTGATCAAATAATCCCAGAACTTCTTTTGCGCGAACCTTAGTTGCCTCCGGAATCACGACTCCATTTTTTAATTGTGTCATGACAGCCAATTCTTTCTCTCGCCTGTACGAATTGTGATTGTTTTTAGTTCTGTGAACTCTTCAATTGCGTGACGACCAAGTTCGCGCCCAATTCCACTTTCTCCGAATCCACCAAAACTCATTTCAGGGAAACCATCCATCCAGCAATTTACCCAGACAGTTCCAGATCTAACATTCTTGGCGAACTTAATCGCATCATCAATATTCTTTGTCCAAATACCAGATGACAGGCCGTAGATAGTTGAATTTGCGATATCAATCGCGTCATCAACATCTTCAAATTCCAAAACCGATAAAACAGGTCCGAAAATTTCTTCTTTTGCAATTGACATATCTTTAGTCACGCCCGTGAATATTGTTGGTTCAAAATAGCGACCAATTTCGGTGTTAATTTGTGACCCACCTAGAACTAGGTTTGCACCAGATGCTTTGCCTTCTGCTACATACCTTTCGATAGTCGCCTGTTGTTCTGGACTTGCAATTGCACCAACTAACACCTTCTCATCAAGCGGATCTCCGACAGGAACTCGCTTAGCCTTTTCTACAACAATGTCCATGAACTTTTTAGCGGCTGATCTTTGTACAAGGATTCGGCTTCCTGAGTTACAGCATTCACCCTGATTGAAATAAACCCCGAAAACAACTGCATCGGCAGCTGCTTCCATGTCGGCATCGGCCATGATGATCTGTGGGTTCTTACCGCCAAGCTCAAGGCCAACTTTCTTTAATGTGCCGGCTGCAGCTTGCATAACCTTCTTACCAACCTCAGTACTTCCAGTGAAAGTAACCATATCCACATCTGGATGCTCTGAAATTCTTCCACCAACCGCACCTTTGCCAGAAACAATGTTTACAACACCATCTGGAATGCCTGCTTCTTTAACGTATTGACCAAGCATTAATGTTGTTCCTGGAGTCAGCTGGCTAGGTTTGACTACCGCGGTACATCCAACCGCAATAGCAAATGGAAGCTTTTGACTAATAATCAGAAGTGGAAAGTTCCAAGGAGTAATCATTCCGACTACTCCAATAGGTTCACGCACAATCACACCTAAGTACTCTTCTCCCAACGCATTATGAGAGTCTCCATAAGCATGTTGAGCAAGTGTTGCTGCGTAATACCAAATTTCAGCTGTTGCAATAACTTCTCCGCGTGCCTGAGCAATTGGCTTGCCGCTTTCTAGCGCTTCGATTCGTGCTAACTTTTCGACATCACGATCGATACATGCAGCCACAGTACGAAGTGCTTTCGCACGTGCAGCGCCGCTCCAACGTGGCCATGCACCTTTATCAAACGCCTTACGAGCGGCAGCAACTGCTAGATCTATGTCCTCTACTGAACCTGCAGGATAGGTTCCAACTACTTCGTTGTGACCAGGGCTAACGCGATCAAATCTTTCACCACTCTTCGACTCAACCTCTTTACCGTCGATGGTCATTTTGTAGTTAACAGCTTGAATTGACATAGTCATCACTTTCCCTCGAAATTGGCTGATCGTTTGTTTCTAAATGCTTCTACACCTTCTTTAAAGTCATTGGTCGTCACACTTAATGAGCCGGCCAACGCTTCAAGAACTTCTGAGTTTGTCTTATTTTCAAAGGCCGCCATGACCTGCTTACCAATTTGTTGCGCAATCGGGCTTACCTTTAAAAATGGTGAAATGAATTGCTGGAACGACTCTTCCGATAAGTCACCATCAAAGAGCATGTTCGCCAACCCCCATTGGAAAGCAGTCTCCATATCTATGGTCGTTCCAGCAAGAATCAATTGTTTTGCACGATTGAGGCCGATGACATCTACAAGTCGACCTGTGCCACCCCATCCGGGGAAGGTGCCGATACTCACCTCAGGCAGTCCGACGCGCGCACCTCTTTTGCCAACTCGGAAATCACAAGCAAGTGCCAGTTCAAGCCCTCCGCCAAGTGCATCTCCATTTAATATTGCAATCGACACCTGAGGAAGTTGGGCTAACCGACGATAGATTCTGTGTCCATCCGGGATCCAATTACGACGTGCCGAATCGCGATCATGTGCTGAAAAAGCATTCAAATCAGCACCGGTACTAAATGCTTTATCTCCAGAACCTTGTAATAAAACTAGGCGAACCGATTTATCGTTCGCAACTTGAGAAACTATCTGCTCCAAGCTTTCAAGCATCTCAGGTGTAATGCTGTTCCGCTTTTCTGGGCGGTTGATTGTAATTGTTGCCACAGAGTCATTAATTTCCAGGAGTATTAAGTTGCTCATGCTGACACCTTTGGTTGAGTAAATAATGAGAGATCCGTTACCTTTAAATCCGAAGCAACTTTCAACTCGATGCTTGCGCGATCTAAAACATCTCTTTGAATGTCGACACCCGGAGCAACTTCAACAACAGTCAAACCTTCTTTGCGAAGCTCTATTACACATCGCTCTGTAACATAGAAAACTTTTTGACCGTTTTTCAGGGCTCGTTGTCCGCTAAAAGTTATTTGTGAAACTGCAGGGACAAATTTTGCAATCGAGCCATCGCTAATGATATTTAAACCGTTTTCGGAAAGTTCGATCTCCTTTTTGCCTGCAGTGAAATAACCACTAAAGACGATAATTGGGGCGCTTGAGGTGATGTCAGCAAAGCCGCCAACACCTGCAGTTACATGTGTTCGCCCAGGAAGATCAGAAACATTTACATTTCCTTTTTCATCAACCTCGAGGAAAGACAACATCGCAGCATTGAATCCTCCACCTTGCAGCAGAGTAAATTGGTCTACGCTTTGCATGAGCGCATCAGCGTTGTGGGCGCAGCCGAATCCAAAACCTGTGACCGGAGTGCCTCCGACAGCTCCTTGCTCAATTACCCAAGTTACTTCAACGCGGCGCTCATCCTCAGATAGAGCTCGAGGTACAACGGCAGAAATGCCAAATCCAAGATTTACGATCCATCCATCATTTAAGAAAGCTGCTGCACGACGTGCAATTACGGTTTCAAGCGAGTAATCCAGTTGAGATAACTCCTCGCTCGGATTGAACTCTTCGCCAGATAAAGCAGGATCGTATGGTGTCATTGTGGTTTGCCATTGATCTGGATCAATAACTATTGCATCTACCAACATTCCAGGTACGCGCACGCTCTTTGGATCTAATTGTCCATACTCAACAACTCGCTTAACCTGTGCAATTACAATTCCGCCACGATTATGTGTTGCATATGCTTGATCTAGCGCACCAAGTGGCGAACCTTCGTGTTCGTAAGTGATGTTCCCATGTTCATCTGCAGTTGTACCGCGGATGATTGCAATATCAGGTTGAACAGATGGGTAAAAAATCCAGTCTTCACCTTTGAAATTTTCAATTGAAATTAAGTCTTTTGGAGTTCGCTTGTTTAGTGCTCCACCTGAAATACGGGGGTCAATGAAGGTTTCTAAGCCAACCTTGCTAAAGACACCAGGCTGACGGGATGCACTTGCGCGGTGCATTTGGAAAATAACTCCTGAAGGAAGATTCCATGCATCAATTTCTTCGGCAGCAATCAATTGTCGCACGAGTGGAGGTTCAAATGAGGATGGGCCACTTGGGTATGAGCCAGCAATAATTTGCTTTAACAAGCCCTTCTTGGAGATATGGTCAATACCTTTAACGCCGTACATATCTCCCGCTGCAATTGGACTAATTGCAGAGATATTTTTTGGGTGCTGCTCTTTCTCAAAGCGTTCGCCAATTGCCTTCAACACTAAGTCAGGGCATCCGAGCGCTGATGAGGATGAAATCGTTATGGTTGCATTATCAGGAATTAAAGCGGCAGCCTCAGGCCCAGTCATTACTGGAACCTTTTTACCTCTTCGGGTTGGAATTTGTTGGTTCACAACCCTGCCCCTTTTAGGATCTCCGCAATATTCACAGTGCGCTTACTCTTTGCAGATTCAAGTACGGCCAGGGCGCCAGCTAGCGATGCGATTCCATCTTCAGCAGTTGCTGCTGGTTCTTCTGTGCCATTTACGGCACCTACAAACTTTTGTAGCCCCCAGATATAAAGATTTCCACGATCTCCTACATCAACGACTTCTTCACCAGCTGATGTTTTTAGAACTACTTCTCCAACAGGGTCTTGGGTCATGACTCCAGTTGCACGAATAGAACCCAGTGAGCCATTAATTTCTACTGAAGTTGTACCGTAAGGAACCATAAATGATTCATGGCTTGAGACTAAAACTCCATTGTCCATACGGAATATGCACATGGCGCTGTCTTCAACCCCATTTGTACCAAGACCTTGTGTAGAAGTCAGCGCAGTTACTTCTGAAATATCGGCAGCTAGTGCTGCTCTGATCGTGTCAACATCATGGACAGCAATGTCGAGTACAACACCCGCACCTTTTTCTGCGGAATCAAGTCTCCAACCTCGCAAACGCTCCGGTAGAGATACAGCGTGGTTCACTCGAGCCGAAAAGATAGTACCTAGCTTTCCACTAGTTACTAATTCACGAATCTTGCGATGTGTTGCAGAGCATCGAAGGTGATGATTAGTTGCAAAAACAACCTTTGCCTCTTTAGCGGCGTTCACCATTTCTAATGCATCTGAAAGCTTGATTGCAATGGGCTTTTCACACAGTATGTGCTTACCTGCTTTTGCCGCAGCAATGGCCTGCTCTTTATGTAAATCATTTGTAGTACTAATGTAAACAGCATCGACATCCCATGAAACTGCAGTTTGAAGATTGTCGGTATGGAGTTTGAGTCCGTTTTTGGTTGCATACTCCTGAGCTCGCGCAGCATTAGAGCTCATTACTCCTACAACTTCGTGACCTAATTCCCGCATTGCAGGAATCATTCGAGTAGCAGCGATATCACTTGCGCCGATTAATGCCCATTTCATTTGATTTTCTCCTTATTAGTATCGCAACCGCAACTTTGTCGAATCACAAGTTCATTTTCTAAAATTATGTTTTTCAACTTTGAATCATTATGTTGAATGATTGAAAGTAATGTTTGCCCTGCGGTGTATCCGATACCCATTGGATCCGTGTGAATTGTTGTAAGCGCTGGCCTTACATATTGGGCGAGTTCCACATCATCAATTCCAATAATCGGTAATTCTTTACCGACAACAATTCCCGCTTCATTAAACGCGGCAATCGCGCCTGATGCAACAATGTCGTTATAAGCAAGTATTCCCACACCTTCAAGACCGCGTTTCAAGAGTATTTGCGCGGCGTCATAACCAGCTTTTCTCGTAGAAAGCTCACCAACAGATGAAATCTTCTCTACAGAAATTCCGTTCTCGACAAATGACTTACGGATTCCTTCAAGTCGTTCGCCGTGTGCTGAACTTCCAATTCGACCACCAATTAAAACAATTCTCGAGCAACCATGAAATAACAAATGATCTACAGCAACTTTTGCGCCATAAATAGTGTCGCTGCCGATATAAGGAATTTTTACGCCATTGACTTTACGATTCAAAAACACAGTTGGAGCCTTTGTATTTAATAGTCTCCCAACATGTCTGGCCTCTGTTCCATACGCGGGGACAATGATCAATCCATCTACGCGTGATTCAAGCATTGACACAATGAGTCGCTCTTGCGTAACCAGGTCATCAGAGTGTTGCCCTAGTAAGACAGACTTTCCTTCTATTCCAAACACCTTTTCAAGTCCAAGTGTTACTTCTGCAAAAAATGGGTTACCTACACTGCTAATGATCACGCCAACTGTTCCAGAGGTTTGGCTCCGCAGGCTTGCTGCAGCTCTGTTGTAGATATAGCCAAGTTTCTCGGCAGAAGCTTTTACTTTTTGACGAGTTGAGTCGGCGACCAAAGGGCTTTCTTGCATGACTAGCGATACGGTCGAGCGGGACACGCCTGCATGTTGGGCGATGTCCTTCAAATTGACCTTGCCGCTCATGAGCCTCCTTGGCTGTTGCCCTTTTAGACCGATCCAAATTTATAAGCGTAACTAACCATAAATCCACCAAAAAAACTACCCTCCAGTCCAAGAACTTCATATGAGGGAGGTTTTGCTCAATTTGATGAAGCTAAGATTTGAGCGTGATTCATCTATAACGATTAGATAAATATTGGAGATTTCCTTGTTTAATGGCAAAACCTTGTGATTTAGTACGCACGCAGATCATTTGGATCGTTCCAAAAGATCTAGCACTTTCTTTCACATACTCCGGAAGAAGGGGTCCTCGTAGGAATGCGGGGATACGGCTGGACCAATGCGAAAGCAATGGCTCTCAACCTTTGGAGTTGACCCGTAGATAAAAAGGAGAGCTAGATGCTCAGCAAGAAGAAGATCATTGCTTCTGTTGCATTCATGTCAGCAGCTGTGCTTGGTGTTTCACAAGCAACTGTTGCACAAGCTGCAGGAGTTACAGGAAAGGTTGAAGTCTTCTCATGGTGGACTTCAGGATCTGAAAGCGCTGCACTGAATGCAATTTTGTCAGGCTTGAAGAAGTCAAACCCAGGAATTGAAATCATCAATGCTGCTGTTGCAGGTGGCGCTGGTACAAACGCAAAGCAGGTTCTTGCAACTCGCCTAGCAGCTGGTGATACACCAGAGACATGGCAGACACACCCAGGTGGAGAACTTAAGGGTTACGTAGATCAGGCAAGTGTTTTGGATCTAACAGCTCTCTACAAGTCAGAAGGCTGGAATAAGGTTGTACCTAAGGGACTTGTCGACAGCATGACATACAACGGAAAGACATACTCAGTTCTTACTGGTATTCACCGTGCAAACGCTGTTTGGACAAACAAGGCTGCGCTGCGCAAGGCTGGAGTATCATTTGGTGCAACAGTTACATTCGCACAGCTAGAAGCAGCTGCTAAGAAGCTTAAGGCTGTAGGAATTGCTCCTCTTTGCCTTGGTGACAAGGACATCTGGACAGCAGCTCAGTTGCTAGAAGAAACTCTTGTTGGCGAACTTGGCGCAGCAACATTCAATAATCTTGCAGCTGGTAAGGCAAGCTGGACAGATGCAAAGGTTGTAACTGCAGTTAACCACTTCAACACAATGTTGACTTGGGCAAACTCAGATCACAAGGCACTTGACTGGACAGGTGCAGTTGCTGCACTTGCAAAGGGAACATGTGCAATGAACGTTATGGGTGACTGGGCTTACGGTGAACTCATCGTGAAGCAGAAGAAGAAGGACAACATCGACTTCGGTTACACAGTTATCGGTGATCCAAAGACATTCGTAACAGTTGGCGATTCATTCGTTATCGGTGCGAAGTCAAAGAATGCAGCTGCTGGTGAGGCATTTGCTAAGGCTGTTATGGATCCAAAGGTCCAGATCGCATTCAACAAGCTAAAGGGATCAGCTCCATACCGTACAGATGTCAGCACAGCATCACTTGGTTCATACCAACGTGCAGCTGCTAAGACACTTGCAACAGGTACTTTGGTTGCTTCTCTAGTTCACGGACAGCAGCTTGTAGCGGCTTCTGTAGGACAGGCTTTCTCAGATGGTGTAACAGTTCTTCAAGCTAACAAGGACGCTGCAGCATTTGGCAAGGCAATGAACGCAGCAACAAAGGGATAATCACTAAGTAAGAAGGATGTTGCGGGCTTAACATTTTGGCCCGCAACATCCTCTATCAATTCAACTTTGATAATAGGAGTAAAAGTGGCAACAATTAATAAACATCGTAAGCTCAGGTTTAATCCTGCTGCTGTTGCCCTGCTTCCTAGTTTTATTTTAGTTTTTATTTTTGTTTATATTTTTATCGCATACACGATTCGAATTTCTTTCTCAAAAAATTGGATGCCCGGCCTCCAAGATTTCTCACTTCCGGAAAAGTGGTATGGCACGTATCAAGAATTATTTACAAATTTTAGATTCCAAGCCGATATTAGAAACACAATAATTTTTACAATTTTGTTTTTAGCAATTTCCGTTGTCGCAGGATTGTTTTTGGCGATTGCTGTAAGCAATATGAGTAAATCAAAAGTCTTCTTCAGAAACCTTTTTATCATGCCTTATGCGGTTTCGTTTATCGTGACAGGTGTTATTTGGCGTTGGATTTTCAATCCAGTATCAGGTGTTAATTTACTTTTTAAATACACAGGTGTTAGTGGTTTATATGAAAAAGCTTTTGGATCACCGCTAGAGCCAGATTGGATGACATCACCAACTGTTTGGGGAAATGTAAACGGCTTACTCGAGAAATTAATTCCTGGGGGAGATGTTTTACAAGCTCAAATGGGTATTCCTGTGGCGCTTTTACCCGTGATTTTTGCTGCTTCTTGGCAGCTCTGTGGTTTTGCAATGGCGATGTTCTTGGCTGGCCTTTCAGCAATCCCTCATGAACTTCGAGAGGCAGCTGCCATCGACCGTGCAAGTGGATTCCGCTATTACCGATCCATTGCGATCCCATCATTGATTCCGATGGCTGTTACATGTGCTGTTATCTTGACTTCAACATCGCTCAAAATATTCGACCTAATTTATGCAATGTCAGGAAGTGGCATTGGCTTCTCAACTGACATGCCCGGTATTTACGTCTATGAGAGCATGTACAAGGCCCTTCGTTACCCGCTAGGCGCAGCTGCTTCAATAGTTATGTTGGTACTTGTCTGCGCGGTCGTACTGCCTTACCTACTTCGATTCAACAAGGGGACTGAAGAATGAGCTCACAAGCACCAAGCATCGTCGGCTCAAGCCGAATTTCTCGTCGGGTGCAATTCATTTTGCTCTGTCTTTTCATTCCGCTTTTCACTATTCCTTTCTACGTAGTTCTAAGCGCATCTTTTAAGTCCAGCGCAGGTGCAGACGTATCTACAATGTGGAAGCTCCCTGAACAATGGACAACTAGTGGCATGAGTATGGCTTGGAATTCGCTGAAAGGTAATTTTAGTAATTCGCTCTTGATGACAATTCCAGCGGTAATTATTTCATCGCTAATCGGCTCTTTGAACGGCTTTATTCTCTCAAAATATAAATTTAAGTTCAGTAACATCATGTTCACTTTGATGCTTGTTGGAATGTTTATTCCATATCAAACAATTTTGATTCCAATGGTTCGTTTTTTACAGTACATACATCTTTATGGAACTTTGCCTGGATTAGCAATTGTGCATATTGTTTATGGCATCCCAATCACAACTCTTATGTTTAGAAACTTCTATGTCTCAATTCCCAAAGCTATCGTTGAAGCTGCGTCAATTGACGGTGCGGGCCTTCTAAAGACCTTTGTGAGAATCATTATCCCGCTTTCAATTCCAGGCTTTGTTGTAGCTGGTTTATTCCAGTTCACAAATATTTGGAACGACTTCCTTTTCGGCATTGTTGCGATCCCGAATCCGACAATGCAGCCTGTGACCGCGGCTTTAAACAACTTAGCTGGAACTCAAACTGTTGACTGGAACGTACTAATGGCTGGTTCTTTGATTGCCGCTCTTCCAACGGCGTTAATTTACCTTTTGCTTGGTCGTTATTACATTCAAGGATTGACGGCCGGATCTGTTAAGTAAAAGAAGTTTTACTTTCTAAAAGAAAGATCGGCTTTTTTCATTTCGTTAATCAAAATTCGAATTGCATTTGGCCCCATGCCGTGAAGCTCTTTCACTGCAGCCAATGAAGTCTTTCGAAGATCTGAAAGATTAAACAATCCATCATCGATTAAGGCACGGCGGGCAGGTGCGGCTAGGCCAAGCTCTACCCATGCACCATCAACTGATGCGTAATACTCCAGATCTACTTCTCCATTAGTGACAGCGCATTGTGATTGCGCGCTAATCTTTTGCGATTTCTTTTCTTCTCGGCGTGCAGCTGCGGCGCGCTTAATCTCAGCGGCTTCCATTTTGATTTTGGCTGCAGATTTCTTTGCCATGTGTTGACTCTAACTTTGATTTGTTAATTGTTGAAGAAAAACTAGTGTGCGGGAGGCGGGACTTGAACCCGCACGTCCGAAGACACAGGTTCCTAAGACCTGCGTGTCTGCCATTTCACCACTCCCGCAAACCCTTACCAAAGCGTTACCGCCTAAGTATGGATAGGGGACAAGATTAGAGGTAAGTTACCAATGTTCCAAAACGGCCCCGAAGGCCTTCCCAGAGCGAGAGGTTCACGCACAATGTCACTCAATCCAACCCCAGCAGACAAGTTCACATTTGGTCTTTGGACTGTGGGATGGCAGGCACGAGATCCCTTTGGAGATGCCACACGTGATGCATTAGATCCTGTTCGAACCGTCAACGAACTCGCAGCTCGCGGTGCCTACGGCGTGACCTTCCATGATGATGATCTGATTCCATTTGGCAGCGATGAAACCGCTCGACGTGGACACATCGATCGCTTCAAGAAAGCGCTTGCTGAAACCGGCATGAAGGTGCCAATGGCGACAACAAACTTGTTTACCCATCCAGTTTTCAAGGATGGCGCATTTACATCTAATGACAAAGACATTCGTCGTTATGCAATTCGCAAGGTTATGAAGAACATCGAACTTGCAGTTGAACTTGGTGCAACTACATATGTGTGTTGGGGCGGCCGCGAAGGTGCTGAATCAGATGGTGCAAAGGATGCCTACATCGCATTAGATCGCTTCCGTGAAGCCTTCAACACTTTAGGAGAGTTTGTAACTGACAACGGTTATGACATTAAGTTTGCAATTGAACCAAAGCCTAATGAGCCACGTGGCGATATATTCTTGCCAACAATCGGTCACGCACTTGCATTCATTAACTCATTGGATCGTCCAGAGCTAGTTGGCCTGAACCCAGAGGTTGGCCATGAACAAATGGCTGGACTTAACTTTGTTCACGGAATCGCGCAGGCGTTGTGGCACAAGAAGTTGTTCCACATCGACCTTAACGGCCAGCACGGTCCAAAGTACGATCAAGATTTAGTCTTCGGTCATGGAGATTTGAAATCAGCATTCTTCTTGGTTGATCTGCTAGAACGTTACAACTACAGCGGTCCAAAGCACTTTGATTACAAGCCAGCTCGTACTGAAAGTGACAAGGGTGTGTGGGAGTCAGCAACGGCAAATATGCGCACCTATCTTGCACTCAAAGAGCGTGCAGCAGCTTTCCGTGCCGATCCACGTGTTGTAGCAGCGATGAAGGAATCAAATATTCCTGGACTTGCAGAGCCAACACTTGCAGCAGGTGAAACATGGAAGGATCTTGCAAAGGATTCCTTTGATGTAGAAGCTGCTGGCAAGCGCGGATACGGCTATGAAGCGGTTGATCAACTCGCTCTAGAGCACCTCATGGGTCTCTAGAAGGTACCTAAATCTCAGAGTTTTTTTAGCTCTTGAGTTTTACGTTGTACTTGCTCCGCGGCGTGAGATTGCATCGACACCTGCAGAGATAAGCAATACAAGTCCGGTAACGATGAACTTGATTCCTGCTGCATACCCCAAAAGACCCATACCGTTATCAATGACGGCAACTACGAGTCCACCAAGGATTGCATCGCGCATCTTTCCTTTTCCACCAAAGAGTGAGGTTCCACCAATAACCGCTGCACCTACTGCGTAAAGAAGTGTTGAACTTCCACCAGTTGTAGGAGAAACAGAGTTTTGACGGGAAGCAAAGATCATTCCAGCGATCGCAGCTAATGATGAACAGATCATGAAGGCTGCGATGCGAATTCGCTTCACATTGATACCAGCACGACGTGCAGCCTCTGCATTTCCACCTACAGCGTAGATGTGACGACCAAAGGCGGTGCGACCTAGAACAAAGGTTCCGATGACAAGTAGCAACAAGATAACTGGGACTACATAAGGAATTCCCTTAAGGCTTACAAGATCCGGGTTGTTGCTTCGTTCTAAGTTAAGGGCAAAGACAGCAAGTCCTGTAATTAACAAAAGCCCTGCAGTCTTGATGATCCATAACTTCTTCAGTTCTGTCTTTAGACCTGCTTTGCGACGAGAGTTCATCGCAGAAAGTCCTGAAAGAACATAAGCAACAGCTACAACTAAGAAGAAAATCCAACTAACAGTTGGAGACATGTTGGAGTTTTCAACAGCCAAGATTGTTGGATCCTCAACACGGATAGTTCCGCCTTCACCTGCAAGTAGAAGCAGGATTCCTTGAAACGCCAAGAATGCCGCCAAAGTTACAACGAAGGATGGAATTCCAAGACGTGCAACTAATGAACCAAGAACAAAACCTAGGAGCGCACCAACTGCAATGCTTGCAATAAGTGCTACATACCAAGGTTGGCCTTCATTGGTAATCAAAATAACTAACACGGCACCTGTTACACCAGCTGTGTATCCAGCTGAAAGATCGATCTCGCCGAGCAAAAGAACAAAGACAAGTCCCATAGCGATAACAATGACCGCAGCGGCCTGTGTGATCAGGTTTGCAAAGTTTCCGGGAGTTAAGAAGACGCTAGACATCGATCCAAAGACCAAGCAGAGCACAACTAATCCAAGAACAGCAGGCAGTGAGCCGATATCTCCAGCCTTTACACGTGACCAGTAGTTAGCGGCAGCACCCTTAAGTGTTGGAACCTCTACATCATTAGTCATGCTCATTTTTTGGCTCCTGTGTTTGCAGTTGGAGCTTCGACTCCAGCAGATTTTCCAGTGGTGATTAACTCAATAACTTGGCGAGGAATGACCTCATTCTTATTAACTTGAGCCGCCATATTTCCTAAGTACAAAGCTGCAATGTTGTCTGCAACCTCAAAGACATCGTTGAGGTTGTGGCTAATCAAAACAACGGCTAAACCATTATCTGCAAGACGACGAACAAGGTTGAGAACCTGTTCGGTCTGAGCAACTCCTAGTGCGGCAGTTGGCTCATCAAGAATAACTACCTTGCTGTTCCACAGTACTGCACGTGCAATTGCAACTGTCTGGCGCTGACCACCCGATAGAGATGAAACAGTTTGGCGAATAGATTTAACGGTACGGACACTCAAGCCATCTAGAGTCTTGCGGGCGAGTGCTTCCATAGAGGTTTCATTTAAAACAGGTCCGCGCTTTTGCTCGCGACCTAAAAACATGTTGTGGACGATGTCCAAGTTATCGCAGAGAGCGAGATCCTGATACACAATTTCAATTCCAAGTGCGGTCGCATCACGTGGCCCACCGATTGAAACCTTGTTACCTTCAAATAGGAATTCACCAGCTTCAGGTGTGTAGATACCTGCGATGCACTTGATGAGCGTGCTCTTACCTGCGCCATTGTCACCAACAAGTGCGGTTACCTGGCCAGCGTGAACATCGAAGTTAACATCCTTAAGTACATGAACTGGTCCAAAGGATTTATTGACTCCTCTTAAGGACAGTAGTGGTGTTGTCATGAACACTCCAATTTTTTGAGTAACGATTGGTTCTCTGAGTAAAGAAGTTGCGGCTCGGAGTAAATACCCCGAGCCGCAACCTATATCTGTTACTGCTTAGTTAGCGGAAATTAGATTCCGTTAGCTGTGCAGAGGTCTTCGATTCCTTCGCAAACTGCTTCGCGTGTCTGGAATCCATCAGCAATAACGTCCTTGACGTTTGCCTTTGTGATACCGACTGGAACCAATAGAACAGAAGGAACATCTACTGAACCGTTGTTAACTGATCCTGTAGCTGTTGTTGCCTCTTCGCCGCGTAGAAGTGCGATAGCAAGTGTTGCTGCGCCTTCTGCTTCAGCCTTGATTGCCTTGTAAACAGTGTTTGAAAGATCTCCTGTAAGGATTGCGCGCAATCCATCAACAGTTGCATCCTGACCAGATACACAGACCTTGCCGTTTAGCTTGTTCTTCTTTAGAACTGCTACAGCTGCAAGTCCAAGACCTTCGTTAGCTGAAACAACTGCATCGAGCTTTCCGCCAGCCTTTGAAAGCTGCTGTTCGAAAATTACTCCACCCTTTGCGTTATCCCAGTCTGGGACAGCTTGGTCATCAACAAGTGTGTAGTTCTTTGAATCGATCAAAGGACGTAGTACTGAATCGTAACCAGCCTTGAATAGTGTTGCGTTGTTATCTGTTGGTGAACCGTTCAAGTAAACGATACGTGCATTTGTCTTTCCTGCTGCATCAAGACATGCCTTGATACCTTCACCCTGTAGACGACCAACTGCTTCGTTGTCGAATGAAACGTAGTATGAAGCTGAACCATTAAGTGTTAGACGGTCGTAGTCGATTGTCTTTACACCCTGTGCTGCAGCCTTGTCCTGAACAGCCTTAGCTGAATCTGAATCTAGGTTTACAAGGATAAGAACCTTTGCACCAGCTGTAAGCATCTGGTCTGCAATTGTTGCGAATTGTTCCTTGTCACCGTTTGCGTTTTGAATATCAACCTTAACTCCGGCTGCATCAAATGCTGCTTGTAGGAATCCGCGGTCAGCAGTTTCCCAACGGTTTGATGATGCTGCATCTGGAAGAATTACACCGACGAAACCGTCAGCTGATTCATCTGATGAGCTTGAGCAACCTGTAAGTACGAGTGCGAAAACAGCAACTAGTGCTGTGAGCGCGTAGCGAAGCTTCTTCATATATCGAACCTTTCAAAGGTGTCTTGCCCCTTGGTCGAGCTATTTCGACCAGATGTGGAGGGCACAACGTGTGTAAAAAGTAGTCCGATACCTGCGAAAGGTCACTAGATTTGCTCAGAAATCTCACCCCATTATCTAACGATTCGGTAACGCTCACGCGGCTGCGCGATAACCTTGCCCAATGTCCACACAGGTAGAGCAGCTAGAGATTGCGCTGAAGGCTGCAATTGCTCGAGCCCTAGATTCAGGCGCTCTCACCGGGACCGCCCCTGATGTGATCAAACTGGAACGCCCCAAGGATCGCACCCATGGAGATTATGCATCTTCTATTGCGTTGCAGTTGGCCAAGCCTGCAGGTAAGAACCCTCGCGAGGTCGCACAAATAATCGCAGGCCAATTAAATGGTGTCGAAGGAATTTCAAAGGTAGATATCGCAGGTCCTGGATTTATTAACATCACTTTGAATCGCGCAAGCCAAGCCGCGCTAGTTGAAACGATTCTGAAGGCTACAAAGGATTATGGAAAAGGAAATGCGCTCGCAGGTATCAAGATCAACCTTGAATTCATCAGCGCAAACCCAACTGGTCCACTTCACTTAGGTCATACACGTTGGGCAGCAGTTGGCGATGCGCTAGGTCGAGTTTTAACAGCAGCTGGCGCACAAGTAACGCGTGAGTTTTATATTAATGACCGCGGAAATCAAATGGATTACTTCGGCCAATCAGTTGAAGCTGTAGCACTTGGTAATCCTGTTCCAGAAAATGGGTACCAAGGTGATTACATTAAAGATTTGGCCGCAGATGTTGTCGCACAAAATTCTGGAATTAAAGAGCTACCGGAAATAGAACGCGTAGTTGCATTCCGCGAAGCGGCGTATCAATTACAGCTCAAGGATCAACAGCGAGTTTTGGATACCTTTAATACCCACTTTGATGTGTGGTTCTCGGAACGTTCTTTGCATGAGCAAGGCGCAGTTGAGCACGGCATGGAAAAGCTTCGCGCGCAGGGCCATGTATTTGAAGTAGATGGCGCTGTCTGGCTACGTACAACTGATTTTGGTGATGATAAAGATCGTGTGATGACAAAGAGCGATGGATCACTTACTTACTTTGCATCAGATACCGCTTATTACATCAATAAGCGTGAACGTGGCTTTGATATCTGCATTTACATGTTAGGTGCTGATCACCATGGATACATAGGTCGCTTAAAGGCAACGGCAGCATGTGCTGGCGATGATCCCGAATACAACATCCATGTATTAATCGGCCAGCTGGTAAAGATCATGGAAGGTGGCGAAGAGG
>Ga0209770_10000166_pt1 | contig 38735 bp, 77 predicted proteins | sample LauGreSu1BDMLBDD_2_FD_187572 | JGI IMG/M metagenome (GOLD analysis project Ga0209770, IMG submission 187572) | Freshwater lake microbial communities from Lake Michigan, USA - Su13.BD.MLB.DD (SPAdes) (version 2) | ecosystem: Environmental > Aquatic > Freshwater > Lake | place: Lake Michigan, USA... | reverse complement strand
GACAAATGCTTTAACCAGATTAAGCTATATCCCCTAGCGCATATAAACTTGCAGAATTATTCCGCATATATGTACTAGGATAGCTACGATGCCGATCCAGATTATTGTCTTCATTTCCCGCCTTTAATTAATTTTTCAATGCAAGATACGCAAAAATTTTCAAGTACGCCTTTTGAGTTAATACGCTCTACGTATTTTGGATTTTCGCAAAAATTACATTTCATAATATTAGTATACCATAATCCTAGTCAACTGCTTTATTTCTAATTATGAATTTTTTATTTAGCTTTTGTATATTTGATATTTCTTCTACAGAATTATAAATGTTAGCTTGATGTGAATTGCTTGCAAAACACTCTTTTCTGGCAATATCCCTTTTTGCATTAATTTGATCTTGAGTCATAAATTCTATTTCTTTCTTATATGCATTAGGCATAGGCGACTCTACATACATTCTGATAAATACCTTCTCGCCATTTTTAGTTCCATATACGCCATGATAATGCAATGAAGAAAAGAACATAGCGTCTCCAGCTTCTGGGAAATACTCAACTGGTTTATCTATCTCATAATACTCTACGCCATTATCTGTAATCTTTCGTTCTGCCGTTTCCATATCTATAAATGCTAATCCGCCACCTTCAAAATCATCGTATGGATATACGTTTAATGTAAATGCATGTGGAGTAGAACCCCAAAATGGAGTTCTGTCTATATGATATCCATTTATAAAGCCATCGTCTCCATAGCTGTCAGCATAGTCTACAATAAGTATATCTGCAGGTCCCCAGCCATGTGAATCAGATACTTCTTCGTGTGTTGCTGGTATATTATAGTTTGGCTCTATATCTAAAGTCTTTAAATATTCCATGTCAAGGTAATTGTCTTTGTAATAATTAATACATTGAGTATATATGCTTGAAAGCTCTTTAATAATCTCTCCAGGTTCGTTGTCTAGGCTTCTAGTTTCCCATGTGTCTAAAGTTGTTTTAGAACCTGATATGCCCCAGTCCATCCAATCCGTAAACAGCTCATGTTTTTCTGTTTGAGATTTTTTAATAATGTTATAAGTTCTTTTTGGATCTTTTAATACATTCTTAAATACAAGAACTCCCTTAGTCAATTCAAAAGCATCAAACATTCTTGACTACACAAACTATTTGATTATCATTTCCACCATTGCCAATTTCTTCTTTTGAATTATAAATTCTGCATTGCCAACCGAACTTAGCAAATCCTTCTTTTTCTTCTTGTTTTAAAAATTCATTAAATTCTTCTTCTGACATTGATGCTTTTTTGTCAAACCATTCTTGCTTAAATGATGCTGTTAAAAATTGACGAACATAAAATTTATTTCCTACAACTGGTAATACCGCATGGAATACATCTGTTCTAAATAGCAGACCATCTCCAGCTTCCATCTTGTATCTAACTGGAGGATCGATCATTAAACATTCTCTCTCTACACCAGATTCGTCTGTATAAGTTGATTTTTCTGCATCTTCTGTATTGATAATTAATATATCTCCGCCTTCGTAATTATCATTTGTATAGATATTAAAATTAAATATATGTGGAGTTCCGCCAAACCAAGGCCTTCTGTCTTGATGATATTCCATTGACAATGGTTTTGATTTGTCTGTATTTTCTGATTCTAAAATTACAACATCAGCCGTGCAGTATGTTGGATGCTTTCTGGCTTCTTCCATGGTTGTTGGAATATTAGGGTCTTCGTCTATTAGATTAAAGTAGTCTTCGTTTAAATAATTTTCTTTATATATCTTCATTACATTCCAGAAGATGTCTAGAAACTCTCTTAGGTATTCTCCGCCTTCATTTTGGCAAACTTCGTAAGATGGGTCTTCATAAGGGTAGGCCTTTGAATATTGACCCCATGGACGCCAGTCTTCCCAGTTTCCAAACCACTGGTCATTATTGGTTTTAGAGCGTATAATGAAATCTTGGGTCGCAGCTGGATCCTTTAGTGTATTCTTAAAAAGGATGACATCTTTGGTGAGTAGTCTATGTTCCATGATTTTCCTGTCGCTAGAATATAATTATAGCATTGGTTGTATCACTTGATCTTAGGTCTTAGGTCTTACTATATATAATATATTTAATATTTATTGATTTACTGACCCCCCGACCCCCCTAGAAAAGTATAACATTTGTATTTTCGGTGTCAACCCCGTTTTCAAATTTCAGAAAATGTTAATATATTTTTAATTTGTACGATACACATATTTGAGAGAAACGGACATTTAGGATAGACCGCCCATAATGAGCGTGTGCATGGGATCTTTGTGGTGCAAATCACATAGGTTTGCAAAGATTTATTTCGACACGCCCGAGAATAGGGGTATAAATGTCAGTGCCCCTTGCTATGATTAAGGTATAAAGAAAGTAAGAAAGTCTTACTAAGAAAGGTTAGGTCAAAATGACTAACAGAATTTGGGAAAGTCTAAATGACTACCAAGTAGAATTAGACGCTAAGCGTCTTGGCTATGTATCCTGCTCAGCAGGTTGTGGCAGAGTAACCGCTTGGACACTCTGCGTAATGTGTGGCGGTAACTACGCCGAGCATAACACGCTAGGTGTGAGGTAACTCACACTAGACACTAGCCCTAAATGGGGCTAAATGTCAGTAGCCCATGATAAGGTTACACCATAACTAAATAAGGGTATGAGCCTAGCAAATAATCCGTAAGGTGAGCCTAGCGAATAAGACCCCCTAACAATTACTAACGAAAGAAGAATAAATAAATGTCATACGCATACAACACACGCACTAACTCTATCTCTAAGTGGGAGACTATCCAAGAAGATGTAGCAGACGCATACGCATACTTAGATGAAGAAGTAGAGCAGGACGAAGATGAATTAGAAGATGAATTAACAGATGAGCAAGTAGATGCACTACTAGCAGAAATGGCAGAGGTAGCGTAATGGGTTACATAGAATTATTCCGAATGGATAACGAGGGTGCAGGGTGGGTATCACTAGATAACGCAACACCAGATGAATTACTAACTATTGAAATTGGACTACTACAAGAGGGAGCACTATAAATGACTATCACCTACACACTATGGCAAGGTAGCCAACTACTAGCCGTTAATCAAAAGGCTAGTAAGCCCGAAGAAATCTTAGCGGTAATCGCTGAACTAAATAAACTCGGTAAGGGTTTCACTTATAACATTAGAGAAGTAGAGGTAAAGTAATGACGATTAACGGAGTAGAATTATCACTAAACGAATACGGATTAGAGTTTGATAGTTTCTTAGGGGCTATCTATCTACCTTGGCACACTATTATTATCACCGCCCTACTAGTAACCGCTTATAAGATTTATAAGAGAAAGAAGAATAAGTAATGACTACTAATCGCCTACTAACTACGCTAGTGCAACTAGGTATCGGTATCCCCGCCCTGCTTATGCTACGCCTTGTAATAAAAGACCTACTAGAGAATGGATTAGAATAAATGCTAAGCAAGAAACACTATATCGGTATCGCCGAAATTCTTTCATCTTATAAAGATTTAATCGGTGATGAATTTACCTATCATGATCTAGTAGAGGACTTTGCGGGATACTTTGCAGAGGATAATCTTTTATTCGATGCACAGAGATTTGTAGACGCTTGCAATAAATAAAAATAAATAAACGGCGTGTCGGCTTGACAAAATCAAGCTGGCCCGCAAAGGCACGGGGTCGGGCGTGTCGTTACGACATTGTTACAGAAACCCTGAACTTGCACGGCGTGTCGATTTGACAGACAAATCGGACATTTAGATGTGACGCTTATCACAAGACCCACGCTCCAAATAATGAGACAAACCCTTGCAAAATTAACACTTTGTCAGTCCTATCCGCTATAATGTCTACTATAACAACAACGAAAGGAAGCCAAATGAATCTAGATGAATTCAAGGCTCATGTGTTAGCGACACGACAAGCCTCAAAAGCGGAAGCCATGTCAGTGCTATCTGCTACAATGTCCGTATCAACAACAACGAAAGAAGGTGCCACTAATGGCAACTAAACTCTACACAATCGAAAGCCTACTTGTAGGAAAAAACTATCGCTCAAACTCTCGCCACTTTTCAGGCGAAATCGTTTCTGCTGAGGCTCGCCCTGAAATTTACTATGGCGAAAAAACCGAAGCATTTTTAATCGAGGTCAGAACTGGCGGTCTGCGAAATAAATTCGCAACAATCGCAGTAAAGGTTGGTGAATAAATGGGAATGGTTAAAAATAGCCTTGACGGGATTTTCCTTTGCGATAATTGCGATACTCTCGCAACTGTATGGCAAAAAGGAAATACAATCGAAATAACAAAATGCGAATGTGTCACACTAGATTGGGAGAGCGACAATGTATAAAATAACTTTATCTTATGACGGAAATGCACCACACTGGCAACAAGACTATGCAAGCGAATTTGATGCGTGGAAAGATTTCTTTGCATTTGTTGATTGGGGATTTGCTAACGAATACTCAACTGTAAATTTATACAATTCAGAAATGAAATGTTTTACTCGCCACTTTTATCGTGAAGAAAGAAAGGTCGTAACTGTAAAATGACAATGACACGCAAACACTTTGAGGCAATTGCTGAAATTCTAAACTATAACTCAAACAAAACGCACCCTGCTGTATTTTCTAAAATGGTTTTAGATTTTGCGGAATTGTGTGCAAACGAAAATCCTAATTTCAATGTAACTAAATTCTATGAAGCGAGTAATTATGTCATTCCAAAACTCTCTACGAGATAAAGTTAAACGCATTCAGGAATTGCGTCGCAGTAATGCGGCGCAACCTGTTCGCAATAAAAAAACTTACACACGCAAGATCAAACATAAAAATAAATATGCAGAGTAACGCATAAATATGCAGCTGGCCCCCATATGTGCGGGGTCGGGCGTGTCGTTATGATGTGATGTAAATCACCCTGGAAATTTGCGTGTCGATTAGGAAATGTCAGTCCATCCTGCTATAATTCTCTCAACTACCAACGAAAGAGGTTCCTCATGGAATTATTTACCGTCGCTTGCTTGAACTATGAAATTTGTGGCGATACCGCAACTTTTGATTCTGTTGAAGAATATGAAATTTATGGCGATGACTATACCTGCGCCGAATGCTATGATTCCGAAGAAATGGAATTCTATGAAATTGGTGGCTGGGCTGATTCGGACGCTCTTGCGTCTGCTGGCCATGGCATGGATGAGGATTACTAATATGTCAGTGGCCAACGCTATAATTACCCCCATGAAACTTAAACGTTCTAATGATAGAAAGGTGGCTAACCTTGTCACAAAAAATGGAAAGCAAGCCGCAATTGCTAACACGTTCGGATTACCTGCAGGAAAAGACTATTCATGTCCTGGCGCTACGTCTATCTGCGAAAGTGTTTGCTATGCAGGCAAGCTTGAAAAGCTCTTCAAGGGTGTAAAGGTTAACCTGCTCCACAATTGGGAGCTCCTACGCAATGCAGACATGGAGACCATGTATCAATTGCTTAATGAAATGATTATTGATTTCAAGGCTGATTGTGTAAAGAAAGACGCCCCTATGCTATTCCGTATCCACTGGGACGGGGATTTCTTTAATGATTTCTATACATATGCATGGAAGAATGTAATCAATGAGCATGCGGATGTTCAATTTTGGGTTTACACACGTGTAAAGTCTGCAGCGCTTATTCTTAAGGATGTATCTAACTTATCTCTTTACTATTCCACCGACGATGAGAATAAAGAAATAGCATTCGATTTAAAAAAGAATTCTCAAGTCCGCCTGGCCTACCTAGGCAAGACATTCGCTTCAACCGAAGACACAATGAAAGAATTGACTGGCAAGCCTGGCGCTAAGTGTCCAGAGAATATGAAATCAATTCCACTTATTAGCAATGCAGGGTCCGCATGTGTTTCATGTGGCCTATGTGTTTATGGTAAAGCGGATATTAGATTTTCTGCGAGTAAAAAATGACGGACCTAATCGGATCCTTGATCGGAATCATATTAATTATGTTTTTAATTTCACCGATTGTATTAACGGTGTACATGTTGCATAGTTCTAAAATAGATATCGATAGAGACGGCCAGGATGATTTGCCGTATCGTTGGGATAATAAATAGGCTGGTAACCTACGGCGTGTCCCCTTGACAAAAGGGGACCGCTGCCCCCATATGTGGGGGGTTATCCACAGGCTTACGGAAGTTATCCACAGACCCTGAAAATTTGTGATTAATCTCACAAAAGCTGCGACACGCCGAGAATGGATTAGGTAATGTCAGTGCCCTATGCTAAAATACTCTTATTCAACCAACGAAAGGTAACAAATGTCTAATCTAATGAAAGTTCCACACACAGTTGAGTTCGAGGCAGTAATTGACTTGGATAAAATACCTGCACACTTATTGCCTGCGCTAATTGCACTTGATTCTTATTCTATTGAAAAGATGTGCAAAGGCGCAACACTACACGCACTTGGAATGTCTAATGTAATTCCACTTGCTAATGAAAATAACACTTGGGCTGAAGTAACAATTAAGGAGAATAACTAATGGGATACACAACAGCGTTAGCACTTGAAGAAGATTTATCACTAGAGGCTGGACTTGCTTATCACTTACAGGGTAATCACTATCCACCCGTTCCCGTCTCAATGGTGCAACCTTGCATAGATGCTATTGATGCGTTCTATGATGAGGAGTATAGTCGAGAGATTAATCTTCCTGAAGGTATCACTTGGCGAGGTCAAACTTCGTGCCCTGCGTCTGCAATAGTAGATGCTCACCACTTGGAGGCTTGGCTTCCACAATACGAAGACTAGGGGATCAAAACTAGGCGTGTGAGATTACTCACACGCTTAGTATCTCAAATAATAAGATTGGGCTTGATAAATGTCAGACCCTAATGCTACAATACTCACCTACAAGAAAGGAAGCAAAATGACAGTAAATGGATACACTTACAAGGTCGGTGATTTATTCACTACCCTAAAGTCAAAAAAGACAGGAGTAATCAAAGAGATTATTCCTAACGCATCTGGCTCGGTGCGTGTGTTGCTAGAAATGCCAACAAAGGAAACTCGTTGGACAACAGTTAGCGACACCGCCCTAACAGGCGCATAAGAAGGAGGCACACACCCAAAGCGGGTGCTAAGCCACGAAACAGGGGCAGTTTAAGAGAGTGTTCTCGCCCAATGTCGTAAGTAAGAACTCTCTCCCTTCGGGGAAATGTCAGACCCCCCTGCTATACTACAACCAACAACAACCAACCAACGAAAGGTAACACAAATGACAAGAGCAATAACAGTAAAGGTGGCAACACCAAAGGTAATCAAGGCACTAGAAACTCGTCTAGCAGAACTAGAAAAGAACTATGCCTCACAAGAAGCAAACGAAGCAAAGTTCCAAAAGAAGCACACCGCTTGGAAAAAGGAAATTGGCGATTGGGCTATCAAGAACTTCTCAAAGGCTGAGAACCTTCGCACAAACTATCGTTCTTGGAATAACACTCTTAATGTTGATTTTGACATCATCACAAAAGAGGGTTCTTTCCCTGCTGAACCTGAAAAGGACTACGAGATTATTCATCAGCACAGTTATCGTGAAATGAAAGAGGACATCTCAAATGCTCTCACAATTCTCAAAATGACAGATGAGGAAACAGTAAATGCTTCTACAATGAAGCAGATTGCTAAGTATCTCTAAATAATTTGGGGGGCAGAACTAAAGTCCTGAACCCAAACGACCTGAGTAAGTCGCCAAACTGCTCTCCCTTCGGGGACAACTACTAACAAAGGTAATACAATGGCAAATCGTTTCAGAGTAGAAATCTACGACGCAAACAAAATGAATGATGTAACTATTTATTCAGAGCAAGGTGTAGACAAAGAATATTTAACTGAATTAGTTTATTCTAATCTACGAAAGTTTAGCGGAAAAGTAAATGCTTATGTTTTTGATAACGTAAAGAAAAAGAAAACAACAGCAATGTTTCTTGATGAGCACACAGTAAATAAATACAACACAATTTAAAACACGGCGCTGCAGTTGGGAAATCCGATCTCAACTGCAAAGCTGCCCGCATATGTGGGGGGTTATCCACAGGTTTAAGACGGCTTGTGGATAACCCTGGAATTTTGTGAGATTTATCACACGGATCAATTCGGACATATCTCTAACAAGATAGACAAATGTCAGTGGCACCTGTTATAATTGCATCAACAACCAATCGAAAGGAAATAAATCCATGGCTCATAATCTAGAAATGGAAAACGGCGAAGTTGCTTTTGCTCTTCGTGGTGCACCTGCTTGGCATAATCTTGCCAATCGTATCTTTACACAAGATGAGGAAGTTACAACCGCAACAATGCTTGAAGAAGCAAAGTTAGCGAATTGGAATGTTCGCTTGTCTCCACTAACCGACCACATCTCAGAATCTTGGAATGATGTATCTAATGCATCTCTCGTGATTCGTGATAACCCATTCAACAAGGAAATAGATGTTCTTGCTACTGTTGGCAAGCGCTACAAGCCTGTTCAGAATGAAGAATTGTTTGCATTCGCTGATGCAATTCACGATGCCAATGCTGATTGCCGTTGGGAATCTGCGGGTTCTCTTAAAAAGGGCAAAGTTGTATTCGGCACTGTTGATATTCCTCGCACAATGGTTCTTGACCCACAAGGTGCCAATGATGAGACAAAGTTATATCTAATCGTATGGACATCACACGATGGTTCTGTTGCTGTTCAGGCAGCCGTTACACCTGTTCGTGTTGTATGCCAAAACACATTGAATCTTGCAATGCGTAATGCAAAGCAATCTTTCAAGATTCGTCACACTCAATCTGTTGAGGGTCGCATTCAAGTTGCTCGTGAAACTCTTGGGCTTGCTCTTGGATATTTCGATGAATTCGAAGTTCAAGCAAAAGCACTTTACTCACAAGCAATCACCGATGCTGAATTCTCTAAGTTGATTCAGACAATCTATCCTAAGCCAGAAAAAGATGCTAAGGGCGCAATCAAAAAGTGGGAGAACAAAGTTGTTCTGCTTGATGACCTTTATCATAACTCACCTACTAACGCTACAATCAAGGGAACAAAGTGGGGTGCGTTTAATGCACTTACTGAGCGCCTTGATTACTATCGTTCAGGTCGTGGCAATGGCGAAACACTTATGGCGGGTGCATCAGGGTTTGACCCAGTTCTAACCGCAGAAAAAAATAAGTTGTATCGCATGGTTGCAACTTTCTAAAAAAATAAATAAAAATCCTGAGCAAGATTTAAAACTGCTCAATATTTTTTTGATCTCATAGCTCAATTGGTTAGAGCGCTACCCTGTCACGGTAGAGGTTGCGAGTTCAAGTCTCGTTGGGATCGCAAAGAATAAATATGCATTGCATTGTATATTTATGCAGGCCCACATATGTGAGGGTGTGATTTTTATCATACGAGGAAGATAAAAAATCCCTGGAATTATCTTGTGCATGTCAGTGGGGTAGTGTACAATACTCCATATACAACAACGAAAGGTATAACATGAGAGATAGAACTAAAGGATATGTTGGCAACGTGCTCGACGGGAAAAAGCTTGCCATCATTGCAACTGAAATTGTAAAAGCACAATACAATAACCCAAGCGAACTAACAGTAGATAATTTATTGTTAATTGAACTAGAAGAGAAGAATGTATTTGGGGACCCCAAGTATGCAGTTGTATGCTCAGAGGGCGTCGGCTGGGAACAAGATGAATACGGTTGCCTAGAGATACCTACAAACATTGGTGCCATGGGCCTATACAATGGCCGTGTCTTTATTTCAATAGACAAGGTTAAGTCTTGTCAGACTCTATTCAAAGAAGATATATCAGATTACATTAGAACCTTTGGTGACCGTCTTGATCGTAATTGCTCTTTATGGCAATCCAAAATGTCAGTGGAACCTGCTACAATACTCGGATGACCAACGAACTAGTATCAAGTAAGTATACATTTGTCTGCGACCCAGATGAATGTGATTGTTTAATCGAATTAACATCATCTGATGGATTTGGATTCCCATCAGGTGTGACAGAACTCACATGTCCGTGTGGCCGTAAGACAACCTTATTGTCAGTGGAGCATGCTACAATTGCACCTTCAACAACAACGAAAGAGGAAACAATGGAATCAACAACAACTACAACACCAGTCCCCGATACATACAACTCTAACCTATTGGTTACCTACAAAGTAATCCGTGGCTATTCAGATGCAGAATATGCAACTGATAAGGTTGCCAGCATTGAGTGGGACCTGCATAATGGACGTCAATCACAAAAGCGTGTAACCACTCTTCTATCTAAAATTGATGCCGTCAAAGATATTATCACTGAAGCATACGGCGATTCAGAAGACCAAGAAACACTTCGTTCTATTGCTGAAGCGCTTGATATTGCTTTGACTAGAACAGTTGAGTGGTCTGCAACAATTGAAGTTAGTGGAACAATCGATTTAGATTTGCTTGCTGACTACGACACAGATGTAGAATCAGAAATCTATGACAATCTAACTGTTGATACAAATAACGGTAACATTGAAGTTATCGACCAAGAAGTAACGAACGTTCGTGAGAACTAATGTATTTTGAACTCACCGCTCCATCTCAGGTAGCCTTTGCGAGGGCTATCTGGGATGCTGAGTTAATTGGATTAGACCCACAAACAATTGCACCGTTGACATTCAACATTGGAACTGGTAGCATTGAGAAAGTAAGTAAGATTCGTGATAAGTATAATCTAAAAGAGACTTATACATCAGACTATGAACCAACAGGATACACAGGGAGATAAAATGTCAGACTATAAAGATGGATTTGATGACGGGTATAAGTTTGCTCGTGAAGAGATTATGGAGAAGTTAGCAGAGATTGACATTGCTGACATCGACTCTTGGATTCTTGACCGTCTTTCTGAGATGATCGAAGGTGGCAACCTGTGATGGCTGAATGGCTTAAGTGTGACCAGTGTGCGGCCCAAGCTATGTGGGAAGCAAAGAAAGACGATATGTCTCTCTATTTTTGTGGACATCACAAAAATAAACAGGGTGAGACCCTTGTGGACTGGGCCCAAGAAATGATACAATTACTCAACTACGAAAAAGAAATGGCGGAATAAAAATGGGAGACAGAGCAAACTTTGGTTTTAAGGACCGTAAGGGCGATACAGTATTTCTATACGGGCACTGGGCTGGACATCGAATGCTAGAGAATTTGGCAGATGCAGTAAGCGCTGCAGAGCCACGTTGGGGCGATGAAGAATATGCAACACGTATTGCTATCAGTCATTTAGTTGGCGATGAATGGAAGAGCGAAACAGGTTGGGGCATTAGTATTAATCGATTAGCGGACAACGAGCACAAGGTACCTATTATTAATTGGGCCGCTAAAACATTTACATTAATGGAAGAGGACCTAACCACGGAAGTGTTTAGCATAACCTTGGATGCATTCGTCACCAAGTATTCCAGTCAACCAAGTATGGTATAATTAATCTAGGACCTAGGTCCTGGTTTTAATAAAGAATATGATATGGTGCGGCTAGTTAAGCGTGTCCCGCAAGTCGCTAAGTAAAGCGGATCTATTCCTTTCGTTGGAGATCCAGGCAGCCTTATCATTAGCTCCCCCGTGCAAGCGGGGGAGTATTTTTTTTGCCCACAAAAGACTGAGGGTAACATAATTTGTTTACGACGTCAATTTAAAATCGCCTGAATTTCTGTGATCTTGACCACATGCATACAAAATGTGGTGTGACTCACACCAAAATAGTATTCCATATGTCAGTGGGTCAGTGTATAATAATCACATATCAACGAAAGGATATATTATGCCAAATTGGGTATATAACGGTTTAACTATTGAGGGAAATCCTGACCAAGTTAAATCTTTAATTAAACAGATGAATAAGCCATTTGTTCAGTATATTGAGCCACTGGGTGATTTATCATTTGGGATTAAGCAGCGTAAGTATGTTAATCCTATCTTTGCTTTTCATAATATCTATTCTCATCTAGACCATGGTGTATCTAATGAGACCTATTGGGGACAACCGCCTCGTAAAGAAGACTCTTCATTTGCCGACTGGATGAAGTTTGAAACTAACGATTGGTATAACTTTAATAATCGTGAGTGGGGAACTAAGTGGGATGTGGCTGTAGCCGAGGACGATAAGTATCCTAATACAACTATTCAAGAAGCCGAGAATGGCGAGAACTATGTAGTCTATTATAGTTTTGAAACTGCTTGGTCTCGTCCGCTTCCTGCCATATCTAAACTATCTGCACAGTATCCAACATTACTCTTTACTTTATCATATGAGGAAGAGACAGGCTGGGGTGGAGAAATGGAATTCCTCCGTGGTGAAGTTATCTCAGAATCAGAATATGAGAACATGTGCCGTGATTGTGATTCAACAGACACAATGGAATTCTGTGAGGATTGCGAGAATCAAATCTGTACTAAATGTAATTGGCTAGGGGAGGCTGACCTAGATTCTGTCAAAGAATGTCAGACCCATGCTATATACTTAGACACTAAAGTACCCGAATATCGAAAGGCGGAAGTAAATGGCTGAACTATTTATAGACACAATAGCAGAGCACATTACAGGTGCAATGCAACAGGAAATTGGAGAAGCGCTATTTGACCAATGGTCTTATAACAATTTGGAGGAAGGAGAGGCATATGCTGAATTTAGATTTATGGAATATGCTTCTCGTGAATTAAAGCAACAGTATAACGAATACTATGGCTATATTGAGGGAGATGAGTTTTTACTATGATGTTAGGATATACTGCAGAGGATTTAGATCGTATGACTAATGCTGTTCATGACGCAAAGCTTTTCTATCTTAGGACCCCGTCCGATTTAATGGACAAGGAGCCTTTGAGGAAAGACCTGGAAGACGCTGTTAGTTTCTTGCAAGGTCTATGGGCGGAGGGTTACTTTGACTAGGTCATCAAGTTTTATGGAGTATCTAAAGATACATCTAATTAGTTTAGAACAAGACTTAGAACAGATTGATTATGTAAATGGTCATCATTTCTATAGAGTTAAACAAGCAGAGATTGAAAACACCAGGCACATTTTGTCAGTGGCTACTGATATAATGAACTCTTCAAACGAAAGGTATAACAATGAATAGAACAGACATTGGGCTCCCGCCCCACTTACAACGCATGGTCAACCTCGACATGGACGGTGCAGATATTCTGCACGGTGAACTAAAGGTACTAATGGTTGAAGCAGAAAAGCAATTGGAATATGCAACGGAAGCCGAAGAAGAATCAGGCGAAGCCATGGATTCCATGGAACGCAAATATTGGGAAGGCGTCCTTGAAACATATGGAGAACTATATGGTCTTACATATGACATAGCATTTGCTAAGAACGATAAACTAATTAGAGATATGAAGGAGCACGTAAATGGCTGATATGGACCTACAGGAAAAAACTCGCATGCTTGATACTTACAATGAGATTGAAGATATCATTGCCAAGATAACTAAACTTCCCGTTGGCCTGCCCCTTGTTTGGGTGTATGCATGGGATGTTGCACGAGACCTATACACAAGCATTCAAGAGGGTGCTGAAGAGGAATACTGTGTAACTGAAGACATTGAGGACGTGTGGCAGATGTTTTGGGAAGACGCAGACAAGAATGGCTGGTCCCTAGAGTATGGCGCAGAAGACCTACACGAGGGCATACGGGACTGGATGATAGACCGACAGATAATCGATGAGGTGCCCGAAGATGATGAGGAGGAAGAAGATGAAAATGAGTGACGTATACATCAATGATCAATTAAACAAAGCGCAGCAATTGTTGTGGGGTGGGTCCGAAACTGAAAATATTGAGGCCCATAACATCATTGCTAAATTAATTAAAGATCGTATTGAACAAACAGATCTTTCGTGAGGGCCAAATTTTTTCCTTACGGTTGCAAAAGAAAATAGCCTGAAACCTATTTACAATATCGTGAATAGTTGATATAATAAATAAAACATCTCTTGAAAGGGGATAATCAAATGGCAACAAAGCGTGAATATCTAAAGCAGCAAGGCATTACAGTAGGCGTCCGTGGACGTTTCTCAGGAGCAGCTAAGGTAGCTCTTGCGGAGGCGGAAGCCAAGGGCATTAAGTTTACTGCAGAAGTTCCAGCAGGCAAGGCTAAGTAAACCAGGGACGGGGTCAGGGCTTCGTTGGTCCTTGACCCCCTCTCTTATTTTTGGTATAATCGACAGTTAGGCGGAAGGCGGAAAATATGGGTAAGACACCTGAAATCAAAGTAGCACAAGCAATAGTTAATCTAACAGAAGACCATTGGTTTAATCCAGCAATCTTCGGGAGATATCTAGCAGAACAGCCGATGTATACCATTGACCGAATTATGGAAATGGTTGCCTCAATCATATCCGAACAATCTAAGATACATGGAGTTCATGGCTATACATCAGAAGGTTTGATGTTAGCAGTTGAATTAAATGAATGTATCAAGGCTTACCAAGAAGTAACACAATTAAATAATCTAAAACTTCCTGCCCGTTCTTTTACAATTAAAAAGCGGGAGGAACCAATAGTAAGACAAGGGTTTGGATGGAGAGAAGAAGAAGATCCATTCAGTCTATAAGGCATATACAATGAGAGATCGAATGCCTGGTTAGATAGATAAACATATCTAGCCCAAATTATCCACAGGGTTATCCACATCCTGTGGATTTTTTGTATGTGTGGGAATGAGGGCCAAATTTTCCATTTACGACAAGCTGATCTAAACGCCTGAAATTTCTAAGAAGTGGGCCAAATTTTACATTTACGAAGGCTTGACAGAATCCCTGAAATTTGCTACAGAATATGTCTAAATAGATAATTATACATTATGAATGTCGACAAATCTGTAGAGAATATGGCAAAATAGATCAAAATTCCTCATAAAATCCCTTGACAAATATGGATCAATATGCTGCTATATATGTCCAAATTGTCCTATTGACATTACGTTAAGGATATGGGATGCTCAATTACATATGTATGTTTAACTATATATATCTATAGTATATGATATGTTATCTATAGTATAAATTCTCCACAATGCTCCACTTTACTCCACTATATAAGCCTTCTAAGGGCTATTAGAGAGGAGATAAATGGGAGGGGGATATAGGAGTTAGCTGCTTATGTGCTCTATTTACAAGACATGCAGTAATAGGGAGCACGAAGGTTATCTGGACTAATATATCCTGATCGAGCACATTTGGCACATGTAGCTTTAATTAGATCAGATTGTTCTATATCCAGAGTAAAGGATCGAGTGTAGTATATCTTAGTTGCATACCATGTAATGGCTATTAGTAGTATTTCTATCATTTCTTGGCCTTCCCGCCTATTAATTCATTTACTGGCTCTTTGGACCAATGTATATATGATCTAATATAGACTATGGCATAGGCTATAGCTGCGAAGATGAATCCATATTGTTTAGTAGTAATAGCGTATATGATCCATAGGAACTCATTGAATAGTAATAGTAGCCAAGCCCATACTGTCTTCCGCCCCACGAAATATATGCCTGTTACACCTATTGCTGCTAATACATACGACCAATACACTACATCCACCTTTGTCTATAAACCCTAGTATCTGATACTATGTCTTTAATTATTTCATTTTGATCTGTTGATACAGGAATGATAGATGCTGTATTTGCCAAAGCCCCAGTCTTTCTAGCTTTTACCCTAGGTTTAGATACATTGTATACAGGTATCTTTTCAGGCCATAGGCCTGCCGCCTTCATTTCTCTTTCCCATTTTGCCAGCTCTTGGCTAGATGGGAACTCATTTTTCTTCTTCATATAGTTATTATACTATATGAATGTAATTCTAGTCAACTACTTTAGCAACTATGTGTTAATCCACATACGGTGCATTTGCTGTCTACGACAACGCAATCATCACACCAATCTGTGATCGCTTTATCTTCTAATTCTATATATGCTTCTAGGTTATCTAATATACCCATTAGTCTACCTTTGGTTTAAATACGCCATTCCATGAAGTCTCTGGCTCTTCTGGAAGCCCTGTAGCCTTGTTAATAGGCACACAATTAGGGACTCTCTTTCCACCCTTATCCTTCATTCCAACCTGCTTATATCCTGCCCAGCAAGCCTTCTCAAGGTTATTCCATTTGTCTACATGCTCATCATCTGAGATGTAATTCTTTGATATCTCTTCATCTAAAGGTAAATCAGTCATTTCTTTTCTCCATCTTCTTGCCAATCAATTCGGCTTTCTTTCTTACTTTCTCGGCTGATGCTATAGTGTGCTCTATAGAAGCTTGAAAGGATTTGCACATCTTGCATAGATCGAGCATATCAGGGTATTTAGCCCACTCTGCTCTATTTGTCTCTATTGAACATGTCTTGCACATTGGTGTAGCCATAGTATTGCTTTCTACTAATAGGGATTATACCCTTATAGTACTATTATACACCTATTGCTTTACATCAAAGAAGAGTATGATATTTGCTCTCTCCCCGCCCAAAACCTTATTGACTGAATGGGGATAGTTCTCATCACCCTTAAAATAAACTAATGTGCCCTCATCAGGCTTATATGCAGTTGGAGTGTTTTCATCATAGAAGCAGATTTCTCCACCATCGTAATCATCAGTTAAATAAAGTAAAGCTGAGTATCCTATGACTCCATATCCATCGACACCGCCGTATGCATCTGTGTGGTAGCCAAGCTCTTCACCTTCACGCAATACCTGATATAGGACTCTATTGATTGAGATTTGATCCTCTGGGAAGCCAAACTCTCTCTGAATTGCCTCTACGATTAATTTAATATCAAAATAGAATGTTGCATCAGGATCATTAATGAATTGCTCAAAAGGATATAATTGCTTACTAAGTAGACCCATAGGGTTAACCTGTACCTTTGATCTTAAAAAGGCATGAAGGTCTTTAGCTGATTGTTTTGAAATAAAGTTATCTACTACTGTAGGTTGCATTTACTTTCCTATTCATATAAGGTCAACGTAGTTGACTAATTGTGCTCTACCGCCGCCGATTTCACTAATTGCGATCTATTTTGTGTAATGTTTAGAATTGGACTTAAGTAGTGCCTTATAAGCTCTCTTAAACTTCCAGTATTTGATAGGGTATTTCCATTTATTAATCACTTCTCTATTATACATTAGATTCCTTTGCTTCACGAGCCCACTGGTCTTCCCATAGTCCCATAAGCGATTCGTTGCCGATATCGTCAAAGTAGTATCTCTTGTTTACTGGATTAAAGGTCCATCCGTACCATCTATCGCCTTCCGACCAGGTTAGGTTGGTTGGGCTTTCATGTTCCATCCGCCACATTGTCTTATCTAAAGACTGATATAGCCTAACCTCATCAAAGATTGCATGCCTTAATGAATCCCATCTGAAAATACGATTTACTAACCAATTAATCATTATCTGGTTCCTTTTCCCATGTAAGCTTTCCATCTTTATATACTGGCCAATAACCTAATGACCGCCAGTCCATCTTCATAATCTTAGGCTCTCTCATATAAATAGTATACTATATAAGTCAGGTACTGACAATACCCTCTCTACCGCCGCACTTTTCGCACTTTTGATCAATTATCGTCAAAAGACTCTATTTGCTTAATAGCCCAATCTTCAAACATCTTTACTAAGTTTACGTTATATTCTTTTATCTCATCTGCTACCGCCATACATTCATTACATAATATAAATAGATCATTATATTTGTTTATATAAGGATACATTTCGCCTCTGTAATGGCAGATATAGCACATGGTTAGCTTATATAATAATTATTCATATGCTTTTTGCATACGGTTATTATTGTTGCTCCAAGTTGATCCCAGTACAATCCTGGCTCATTGCAGTAATGACATCTATCATCATCTGGTTTATTAACGTCAATTGTCATATCTATCTTTTATCCTTCGCCATCTTCCCCATTGTGTTGGTACATCAAGTCCAATATACTCCTGACCTGTCTCTAAGTCAACGAGCAACCATTTTCCTGGAGCTTTTGTATGTATAGTTAGGTTAACAGCTTCTTCAAATTCATGAACTTCTGCCCCTTGATACATTTTAGGTAAGAAGGGATATACATTGTTCAATAGCTTTCTCATATAATACTATTATATCTTATTTAAAATGCTAAATCTCTTGGGATCATTATTTCACAATTATCACAATAATCATAGGTTGATCCAGTGTATGGGCATTGTCCTGCTTCAATTAAATTGTGTCCCTTAAAATAACATTTGATTCTATTTAAATAATGCTTCATGGAACAATCCTTTTAATTTCATAAAAACACTCAGGGCATTCGCCTATGTGTAACCATTTACCTGATTCTTGTATTACTAATTCGTTTAGCTTACCTTTGACACTCTTTTTACATATTACACAATATGCTTCAAGATATACTGTCATCTCTTCCAGGAGCCGCTCTCGCTTGGGTCTGGGTCTGATGGGTGTTCTGATATAGGTTCGTCTGGTGGCCTGCCGTGTGAACCGTCACAGACGGGATAAGAGGCAGATCTACCGCACTGACATATTACGACAGCGCCATATTCTGTAGGCATTATGCTGAAAGTATCTTTGATAAAGCATTAATTGTTGCAGAAATTCTGCCAATATCTCTTAGCTGTTCTACTGTATATCCTTCTTCTTTAAGCGTTTCATAATGTGCTTTAACGCAGAAGTGGCATTTACCAATAATAGATGATGCTAATGAGTATGCTTCAAATTTAGCTTTAGTTGTTCCGCCATGCGTTGAAATTGCATTCATTCTTAATTGTGCTGGTAAACCTTTTAGATTAGGGTCATCAGCCATTTCAATAAATGGATACCATACATTGTTTTGTGCCATGATAGAACCAGCTGTAAGGGCCGCATTCTTTTCAACCTCATCGGTTGCGCTTGCAACTATAAAAGTAAGAAGCTTAGCATTTCCTGTTGCAAATGCTGCTGCTATTGAAAGATATGTAGCATGCTCAGGATCAATAGTTGATCTATTAATAACTGCATCAAGATTTAATTTGATGTCCTTTGCATACTCTGGAAGAGAATCCTTAAGCTGGTCTACCCATGACATTATAGAGTTTCTCCTCCGAGTGGTCTGTTGCATGCACACAGTTCACCTGTTTGGAGTGCATCTAATACACGCAAAGCCTCATCAGCATTACGACCAACATCTAAATTATTACATGTAACATGCTGAATGATGTTGTCTGGGTCTACAATAAATGTAGCACGATAAGTTACACCAGATGAGTGGTGAACTCCAAGATCATTAGCCAACTGATGTGCAGTGTCTGCAAATGACCATGAGTTAGTCTTTTTAAGATCATCATGTGCATTTCTCCATGCGATCTTGCAAAATTCATTATCTACTGAGCCTGTAAGCAAAACAGTATCTCTATCATTAAAATCATTTACTAAAGCATCATATGCAACGATTTCTGTTGGGCATACAAATGTAAAATCCTTTGGATAGAAAGCGATAATCTTCCATTTTCCTGGGAATGAGTCTTGTGTAATTATTTCAAATGAGCTATCTTCATAAGATAATGCCCCTGGCTTAACGCCCGTTACGGCAAAGTTGCCTAACTTTTCTCCTACTGTTTTCATATTATTGTGCTATCCAATACTTTATCAACAGCATCATCTATTGTTGGATAATGCTCTTTGGTACAACTACCGCATTCTCTACACACGGCTAAACTTTCTTACGGCCCGTTTTCTTCGGTGGCTTTGGAACAAGACTTGTTTCTCTTCTTATTCCATGTCTGTTTGTATCCACTTTTAAACCCTGTCTAGGGTATTTCTTTGGGGTTCTTTCGCTTGTAACAGCACCAGCAGGTGCACCAGCGTTAGCTGGTGGCACCATGCCAGTACCATCTTCTTTTTTAAAACTATTAGTCATTGTCGTCTTCTACTTCTCCGCTTGGGTTATATGTAGATTCGGAATCCCGATCTTTAATACCGCTAGATGAGAGACTATCAATGTCCCCACCAAATATATTTGGCACTACCATCATTGGTGAATTTGGAGACTCAATGTTTCCATTGTTTCCACCCATACCGCAACCGCACATTACGCACATTAGTTACAGTTCTCACAATTCTTAACAGCACATGGGGCATCGCCTCTTGTGTCTCTTGTGCACTCTACTTTTGTAGAAACTGCTGCTGCAACGTTAGCTGCTGCTGAAATTACTGCTGCTTCAAATGTTGGAGCAACAATCTCTTCTTTTTTGAATAGATCCATTCTTACTTTCCGCCTTGGTTTACGCCAGCGCTATCCTGTGTAGACTTATCTGTTGCAGCAAATGCTGAACCTGGATTGTCTGAGTAGTGTGCGTTTATATCGTTTGTTCCTGCTGGCTTTGCAGCTTCGAATCCGCCACCGTTAATTCCGTTTGTTGTCATTTTATTACTCCTATAGGTTGTATTTAGATGGGTCTAGAAATCCATCTATCCCTCTATTATAGCATTATTGTTATTTAGTTGACTGGTACTTCTGGGACTTCTTCCCATGGAGTTGCTCTATGCATTCCAGAATACTTGCATGGGCAAGCAATTCTAAATGGACTATCAAATGGAAGCCTTGTCCTAATTATAACAACAGTCAGGCAGTCTGGACAAATAAACGTAGATTGCTTCCATGGTCCAGCAATCGGGTTATTTGCAGCAATTTCTGCTTTATGCTTTAGATCTAATTCAACAGCAAGATTTTTTTGCTGCTCTAAGTCATTCATGATTTATATTTTTCATTCCAGTGCTGCTTACAGATCTCTATCATTTTAGACTCTGTAGTGGTTATATACTTTGCTTCTTCTTTACAGTCTTTGATCTCACAGATGTGGTTTCCCATTAATTACTTTGAACCCTGTGCCTTCTGACCACGATAACCAGTTTTCTTTTTATTCATTGATCCTGGCTTTTTATAACCCGCTCCATTTGGAGTTGCTGCAATTCTTTGCTCTAAAGCTTTTTTAATTTTATCGTTATGCTTTCCCATTATTTTACCTTAGTTCCAAATTTGTTCCACGCTCTTTCGTGGAGAAAAAATCCTATCATTTCGCATGCCGTGTATATAAGTGCAAATGACCCAGCGTACTCCCAATGAGCTTCGCCAGTAATAGCTTTTTCAAAAAAATAAACCATAGTCCCAACAAAACCTATATGCACTGCTGGCCATGTAATTGTTTTATATAAACTTTTTTTATTTGATTCCATGTATCTATTCTACCATTCTTTTAATTGAAAGAATACCCCAACTCAGGAATATTGTATTTAAACTGTAAGGCCGCTCTAGGCCCTGTTGTTGAAACGTCATGAATCATTCCTCTGGGAATATAAACTACATCTCCAGCGGAAACTTCAAACTCCGAATATCCTTCGGAAAGTGGATCAATGTTAGATTGACTAAAGGATCTTTTTTCTGATGCATAGAATTTCCAAATTGTAGTGCCTATGCACTGCCAATAGAAATTATCTGTCTCGTCAAAATGTGGTTCTGATGGCTGCTCTTTTGCAAAATTTATATATGCAGATAAAGCTGATCCTTTATAGGGTATTGCATTGTTAAAAATATTAAAAAATTCTTCTATTTCAGGGTACCATTCTGGCTTTGGCCCTATTACATTTAAATACAATGGGTTTTTAAATAAAACACCACGCACAAATCTTTCTCTATATGGATTGCTAGGGACTTCCGCTATCCTATGATTCCAATACTGATCATTTGTATGCTGTATAAAGCTCTCCCATTTTGGAACTACGCTACATAATGATTTAAAAACGTATGGCTTGTTAAGCTCTTTACATTCTTGTAGTATTAACTTTATCTCTTCTATAGTATACATAATAGTAAATGGTCGGGGGTTTTACCCCCCGACCAAATAGCCTACTTCTTTAGAGCAATCTTCAACTTAGGGAACTTCTTGTTCCACTTAGTTGCGAGTGCATTGTATTCCGCCTTGTACTTTGCTGCTGCAGTTGCAAGAGCAAGGTCAGATGCTGCCTTAGCAGTAACTGTTGCTGAGTCTGATGCTGACTTAGTATCTGCAAGCAACTTGTCTGCTGCAACCTTGTCCGCTGCACGACCAGCCTTTTCTGCTGCAAGCAAGTTAGATGCTGCCTGTGCATCAAGTGCACGACCAGCCTTTTCTGCTGCAAGCTGTGCTGTAAGAGTAGCAACTGTGCCATTTAGATCAGAGATGCTAAATGCTGCCTGTGCTGCCTTAGTTGGTGCAGTTAATCCAGTTACTGCTGATGCTGATGTAGCACCAGTAACAACAACTGTCACTGTTCCAGCAACTCCAACTGCAAGGGATGCAGTCTTTGAGCCAGCAACTAGTGTTGTATCTGCTGTCGCTTCTGCAGTTGTTGATGTAACTAATGACTTTGTGACTGTTCCATCAGCAAATGTTGATCCAATTACTGTTGCAGTAATTGTCTCTCCTGTTAGAATTGGGTTACCAAATACGTCTGTAGCAGATACAGTGATGGTTGGAATAGTTCCAACTGCTGATGCTGCTGGTACTGCAACTGCAACGTTTGATGCTGCCCCTGCAATTCCCTTAATGTAAACAATAGTTGAATATGCGCCATTGGTAATTGTTACTGTTCCAACCTTTACGCTTGTTGTATAAGCATAGACTGTAACTGCTGTTCCAGCAGATGTGATTGAAAGAGTTGATACTCCAGAGGCAGTTGTTTTAGGTGCGTCTGTTGTGTGTAGTGCAGTTACAAGTTTAACTGTATCTGATGCTACAAATGACACGACTGTCGATGTGTCTGCTGTTGCTGCAAGCGCTACAGATGTTCCAGATGTAATCTGGTTAGCTGAAGGTACTGCAACTGTTGTAGGTGCTGCAAGTGTTGTTGCGTTAGCTACTGTTGCAACCGTAACGGCAAGCGGTGCTGCCGAAGATGGTGCTACAGAAATTCCAACGATTGCTAGAGCTGCAGCGGTAGCAATTGAGATTTTCTTAAATGAATTCATCATTCTCCTTATTTTAATCTGCCTCTTAATGAGCACAGAATTTTAGTGTAGTGCATTTACTTTTACATGGAATGAACATGGATCTCCACCATCATCCCACTCTTGTGATTCTTCTTCTGTTAGCGGTGGACCATCATGAGTGTTACAAAACACGTCCGATACCCACCCTCTGTCGTAACCATTCTTAAGCCATATTTCAAACTCTAAATGATCTGCATCTATTTGTTCTAGATCCATTCCGAAAGCTCCTTTAGCATAACATGCTTGGGCTTTGCACCCATTATAGTTTTTACAGGGGTGCCAGACTTAAATAGTACCATAGTAGGTACAGAGGTTACTGAATATTCTGCTGATTTGATAGGATTCTCATCAACATTTAACTTTCCGACCCATAGACCAACCTCTTCTGATATCTCATCTAGTATTGGTGAGACCTTTTTGCAAGGTCCGCACCACGGTGCCCAAAAATCTATAAGTACCAGATTATGAGACTCTAGTACAGAATCAAAGGATTCATCTGTGACTATCATTTGTCCTTCAGTTCCTCCGCTGCTGCATTGAATCTATTCATAAAGTCTTGGATTACGAATAGTGTTGTTTCGTGTGCATTCTTTGACATTGCGCTAAATGCTTGCTGATTCTTTTCATCATCAGGCATTGCTGAGACCCATTTTTTATATAGGCCTTCAGCAACCTCCCCAATAATTTCATCCATTACGGTTAACTCAGCCATTAAGTTTTGCCAGCCATGTTGCTTTAGTCGCAGCAAGTTTATCTGCTGCTGCTTTTACTGCTGCATCGTGCTCTGCTTGTGCTGCTGCGATTGCAGCATCAACCTGCGTCTTTAATGCAGCCTTTGCTGCTGCTTGTGCTGCTGCTTGTGCTGCTGCGATTTCTGCAGCACTTGGTCCAGCCTTCGCTGGAGTATATGATAGAGCACCGCTTAAGTTCATAAGCTTTACAAATGTACCTGCTCTACCAATTGTAGATACTGTTGTATTCTTGAAAGAATCTAGAATCTGATTGTATGTATATGAAGGCTTTGAAGATCTTAGCGCCAACCATAGTCCTGCTGCAGTTTGTGTTGCTGCAGATGAACCTGAAATATTTTTAACAATATTCCCTGCAGATGGGACTGTAACATATCCTGTAGCGTAGAAGTCTAGCAATACATCGTTATTGCTTGTGCTTGCAATAAGATTTCCTCTATCAACTGAGCCAACCGCAACTGATGATTCAATACAAGATGGCCAGTCAATTCGCTTATAGTCTGATCCATTTCCTACTGCAAAGAACGTAGCAACATTGATTGCAATAAGATCTTTAATTGCTTGCTCAGTTACTGGCGTTTTAGGGCAATAGTCTGTGCCTGCTGGACCTAGGTTATGATGTCCCTGTGACATAGTGACAGCCTGAATATTATACTTTGAAGAGTTATTCTTTACCCATGTAAGGGCTTTGTCTACTGAAGAAGCTGTAGGATTAATTCTTCCGCCTGTTGGATTATTTCCTACAATTCTAATAAACACAATATTTAAATTTGGATTAGCAAGCAATAGAGCAGAAGCCATTTGTGTTCCATGCTCAAAGCCATTTGAATTAATAAAGTTTGAAGGAATTACTGCTGCACGAGGGCTTTCCTCAAATGATGTTCCGTTTGGACACAATGTAAATTCTAATATACAAACTTGAGTTACAATCTTACCTTGAAACGATGGCAATGTGTCATCAATTCCAGTATCAATAATTGCAACTGAGGGTGCCATTGGTGCGGCGCTAGCAGAATATACTGCTAGAGGTAGTGCAAGTGATAGTGATAGTAATGCAGTTATTAGTTTTTTAGTCATGCCTTAATTCTACTAAATATTAGCAGGATGTCAAGGGGTCTCTTTGGTATTCTTATACCATTTGCCAGCGTCGAGCCTGGACTCTAGGGCATCTATTTCGCTTGCATGGTCTATTGACATCTTTTGTGACTCCATTACGTTATTAATGGCAAGACTAAGTAATTCAAGAGTCATTTCCATTCTAACTACCGTCATTTCAAGCTGCCTCAGTCTTTCAGACTTTCTCATTCCATCTTCTCTCTATCTAGTAGTGTAGGTGCAGTTGCCCTACTTCCACAATTTGCACATTCCATGTCCAAAAAGTATGTGGCTATTTCAAAATCTTCAAAAATTACTTTTACATTCCAGATATTGCATCCGCAAGGACATAGGTGTGTTGGTGTTCCTCTAAGATCCATTGCGTGATCGTAATTTTCTGGCTTTAGATCATTAATATCCATAGGACCTGAGTTTTTGAGTTGCTCTATTGCTTCTTCTACAAGATTGATATAGTATATTCCAACTTTATATCTCGCTCTAAACCATTGAACAGCGACAATTACAAAAAATGTACCAGCAATTATAAACAAGGTCTTCATAAATCAATTATACACTAAACTTGGATATATGTATAGGGTGCTGCTACGCTCATATTAAACTCAGTTGCTGCTTCTAATGCTGCCTTTAAGCGTAAGCGTGGATTCTTTTGATTCTTGGTGGCATATAATGCTCCAAGAGCTATCTGTCCGCCGCTTCCTTCTGCCATGTAGTTTACAACATTTTCTCCAACATGAAAGTCTTCATCTATAGTAAAGATTCTGCCACATATTCCAACTATAAAAATTCCGCCCGTATCTTCTTCTGAAGAAGAGCCAATGCTTCCGTAGCCATTGTCTTTGAACGCAGCTTTAACTGAATCAATAAACTTAGTTCTCATAAATTTATCTAAGCCAGAGTTTGTTTTTGTTGGAGTATACTTTGGTGGAGTCCAAGAGTACTGAAGTATTTGGCCCATACGAAATGAGTCTGTGAACGCAACTCCATATTGACCAACTTTAAAAACCTTTGGTTCTTTGCGTGACAGTATCCACCCAGTTTTATCATCTGAGGCGGCATGGTCTGATCCCATGTAAACAACACCATTTTGGGCAATAGCAACAATACAAGTCATATTACTAGTATACTATTTTTATATTTTTGGTGCTAGTCCTCATTGGAATGCAGTTCTACATGTGTTAATTTAAGCATTGTTCCCTCTAATTCTGCCTTAACCCTAATTAATTCCTGCAAAGCCTCAAAATACTTGTCTTTCCATTCACTCAGATCTTTCTCTAATTTATAAAGCTTTATCTGAAGATCTTTAATCTCAAGCAAAAGTTGATCATGAGCCTTATCTGCAGCCTGAGCAATCTTTTCTTTTTTTAGCCTTTTTGAATTTATGTATGCAGTAAATAAACCGCTTATTGAAGCAGCAAATAATGTTATTAGTATTTGATATAAAGAGATATTCATTATATCTATAATTATACCTTATTATTTATATTAAATTAATAATTCAGAAGCTGTTATATCTAGCCCAATATACTTCTTTTTTGCGATATGCTCTTTGACATGATCAGCGCCATACTGTCTACCTGCCAAAATAACAATCCATCTAGGCTCTAATTTATTATCCGTACAACCCTGACACAATAATAGATTTATTGCAAGCAAAGAAGATTTTTTAGCAGATAACGCATTCTTACTCTTGTTGCACGAATAGCATAATACTTTTTCCATTTTTAGTTTACCTTAATCCATTTCATATATTTGTTTCTTTCTATTTTTTGTCTCAATGTTTCTTTCTCTTTCCATTCTTCTGGGGTCCACTTTTCTTTCTCTTTCATATACTCTGGGTCCCCCTCTTCTCTAAAATGCCAAAAGGATCTTATTAGATACTTCTCTCCTTCAATTACATTCCTTACTCCGTGGTAGTAGGGTAATCCTGATGGGAACACAATCATGTCCCCCGCCTTTGGCTTATACTTTATTACATCGTCTGAGCCTTCCATATTAAAGAGTATTTCTCCGCCTTTGTAGTCATCGTTGATGTATAGGTTTGCTGTTATGCCATGCTTGATGCCTGGCATCTTTGACCTCTCCTGCTGATAATCTGTATGGAACGGCAAAATTAAATTATGAAACTTTACTTTCTTTGTGTGATATTTTGAAAGCTGCGGGGTGGCAGTTTGCCAGTTGGGTAGGACGACATCATTTTTTTGTATATAGTCTAATGTGGTTTCTTTAAATATTTTATTAAATTCATTTATTAAAGACACAATGGTTTCATCTGTTTCTTCTGTTGTCGAACTAAATTCTAAAGGGTCACCTATATATTCATTAGTTGCAAGTCTTAAGTATAATCCAAATGCTCCCCAGTTTGTCCACTTTGATTGATCTAAAGACAGCACCTTGTTGTAGAAATCATTGCTAACTGTTTCGTGGTAAACAATAACTTTTGGTAAAAGTGTTGTTGTATTTAAATTCACTTTCTTTGTCCCCCAGGCTTTCCTTCAAGCTCAACTCTAACCCCATAGGTTTCAAGAATCTTTTTTACCATCTCTACATATTCAATAACTTGCATCTTAATTGATCCATCGTACTGAGAGAAATTATCTTCGTATAATCTAATAGCCAAAAATTCTGGATACTTTACTATATCCATCTGTAGTCCATTTACGGGCTTCTTTAGTTCTCTTATCTTAAGTGCCATTTCTTTATTGTAGAATACGGGCTTGTTTGGCTCACCAGTCCACTCATTAATTCCATATTTAAAATGATCTTTATTCTTATCAATAAACATGCTTTTCCTTTATACGCTTCCAAACATCTTTTGTCTTATGGGCATTCTTTGATTTATCTAGGGATCCAGAGCTTAGGTAGACACCGCCCCAAACTCCATAATCGCTATTTGTAATTCCTTCATCGTGGCAAATTTTAATTACAGGGCAAGATAAACAAGCTTCATCAATATTTTTTGCTATATTTATATCAGACTCATATTTATCAAAAAACAAATTGGTGTCCATACCTTTGCATAGCGCTAGGTCATACCACTTAACATCTTCTTTATCTATACCTAAATCATTTAAAATGTTTGACATATTTTTTAGACAGCTTCCAGATTCCTTCTTGGCCTATAGAAAATTTTTCTACTTTGCCCCAAGCATTTTGTCTGTACATTCCATTGATAGATGTATAGCCGCCGTTATCTTTTTTCCATATGACAAGGTCATAGTTATTCCAGAATGACTCCTGTGTTTTTGATTGAGATCTTTTAATAAAAATCTCAACGCCTTTCTCCGTTAAATATAACAAATTACTTTACCTTTTCTAGTACCCGAAGTCGGACTTGAACCGACATGCTGTGAAGCAACAAATTTTAAGTCTGTCGTGTATACCGATTCCACCATTCGGGCATATGCTGGTCCACCAGGTCTCGATCCTGGGACATCCAAATTAACAGTTTGGCGCTCTACCAACTGAGCTATGGACCAATATGCACAAAACCACTGTACTATATAATTATACACTTCGTACAGTGGCCTTGTCAATGATTTATTGGTGATATTTTTACGACATTAATCTTTTTAATTTCGTCATCTATATTAAATATATCATGAATATATTCGCTTGCGTCTTCGGTATTAAAGGCTTCTACTTCTACCTCTACATCCAATTTAATGCGATATTTATTCATAAGATAATTATATCATTATTTAGCAGATTTTTTATCTACTGCTGAAAATGCTGCGTTGATCTCTGATACAGTTAATTTTCCATCATCTAGGAAACCTCGTGCAAGCCTTTCAACTACGGTGGCGACGCCAAGAGTCCCAGCTAATATTACTGCTTTAGCTGTGCTAATTCCTACTACTGCACCTGCTCCAATTACGGATAATCCAGATGCTGCAAATACTGCAATTATTCGCATAACAATGTTATTGATACTTGCAATTGCTCCTGATCCTACCTGTGTTGGCTCTTCAATATATGCCTTTGCCATTTTTAATCCTCTCTATTTCTGATCGGACTTGTAATTATCCAAAGAGCAGTTGTTGCCATTATTCCATAACCAACAATAGTCTTTGCACTTCCGTCCAGAACTACCCAAGCAATAAACATACCAAGAAGGGTCCATGCTTGGTCAACCATATCTTTTAGGATATTCTTTATTATTCTTACCATTTTCTTCCTCCTCGTGAACCTGGTGAATTAGCTCCTGATGAGCCTCCCCCAGAACTTCCTCCGCCACCTGTTCCACCTCCAGTGGAACCAGCTGCAGCGACTCCTGCTGCATTGATTGCTGCGCCTGCAGCTACAACTGTAGCAACCACCATATCTGTTGCTTCTTCTCTTTCTTCATCTGACATATCTGCACCTATGCTTCCAAATGCAGCCAGCGCTGCTGCTGGATTTGTAAATAATTCTTCTACAAGGGCTGCTGGGTTCTGCAATAATTCTACTTGGGCAGCAACGGCTGCAGTAATTACAACAGCATTTCCATTTTCATCAGTACGAACATCTACTGGTGTTGCTGGTGGCAAATCAGAATATGATATACCTGCTGATTTTATATCTGCAGATGAAACTGTTTCTCCAGGCTTAACTGATTCAAGAAGTTTTTCTACAACAACTTCCTTTTGCTCTTCAGTTAGTTTGCCTTCTTCTGCTGCTTTCTTTAATTCTTCCGCCTCTGCTTTTGCCGCTTCTAACTCTGCAGCTTTTGCTTGAGCTTCTGCCTTTGCATCTGCCGCTTCTTGTGCTTTAGCTTCTGCTTCTGCTTTAGCATCTGCTTCTTCTTGAGCCTTTGCTTCTGCTTCAGCCTTAGCATCTGCTTCTGCTTGCGCTGCCGCTTCAGCCTCTGCCTCTAACCTATCCGCTTCCGCTTTTGCATCTGCTTCAGCTTGTTCTTTAGCTTCTTGTTCTGCTTGCGCTGCTGCTTCTTCTGCTGCTATACGATCAGCCTCTGCTTTAGCAGCGGCTTCCTCTGCGGCTACACGGTCTGCTTCAGCCTTTGCTGCCGCTTCCTCTGCGGCTTTAGCTTCTGCTTCTGCCTTTGCTGCAGCTTCCGCTGCTGCTTTAGCTTCTGCTTCTGCCTTTGCTGCAGCTTCCGCTGCTGCTTTGGCGGCTGCTTCTGCTGCTGCTGCTTGTGCAGCTGCTCTTTGTGCTGCAGCTTCCGCTGCTGCTGCTTCTTGTGCTGCTTGTGCTGCTGCAGCCTCTGCTGCGGCATTTGCAGCGGCTTGCGCTGCTGCTTGTTGCTCTGCATAATAATTAACTGTAACCTGTGCTGCATTTGTCATTGCAGTTACTGCTTCATTTACCTTTGTTGTTGCTGTATTAGCAAGGGTGTCTGCTGTTTGAACTGTTACTGTAGCGGTTTCTGTAAGCTGATTTAATGTGGCAACTTCTGCTGCCTTGACTTCTGTTTTATCTACAACTACTGCCTCTGCTGCAGTCTTTTGTGTGGTAAGAGTATTAAGAACTGCAGTATCAGTGTTAAGGGTTGTTTGTGCAGTATTAACTGCAGCAACTAATACTGGATCCTTTGTTACTATTGTGGTCGCAAATGCTGTTTGATTTGGAGTAGTAAAATATCCACTTCCATCTTGTCTCATTATTAACCAGCCAAGTATAACTGCTGATCCACCACCATTTTCATAGTACCAAATAGTGAAATCTTGTTGTTTATCTACAGCTGTGTTATAGGTTGGAGAATACTGGCTCCAGCCTCCGCCTTTATCAATCCACTCATTAATTGCAAGCTGACCATCAACATACATTTTTGCGCCATCATCTGAATGAATTGCATACTTTACTGTCACTGCTTCTTCTGGAACGGTTATTGTTCCTTCAAATTTGACAATTACATTGTCTACTCTGCCAGAATTAAATACCTGTCCGCTTCCAAACTGGTGAGCTATATAGCCAACAGTTGTTGTTGAAAGTGGTGTTGCATTCTCTGCTGGCATAGGTGGCTGTTGTCCGCCAGGGGATGCGTATGTTGTTACTTGAATTCCATTGGTAGTTGTTTCTACTGCTGAAGCATCAGCAGCAGCCTGGGCTGTAGCAAGGTTTGTGGTATCTGTAGCAACTACAGCAGTCTGTGATTCAACCTGTTGAGTTACTGTATTTAAATTTGTTTGAGCATTATCTAGATTTGTTGTTGCTATTGCAACTACTGCAGTTTGTGATTCAACTGCTGCTTGGGCTGTTGTCGCAACTGTGACTGCTGTTTCAGCAGACTGTATTGCAGTGTTAGCCTCTTGCACCTTGACTGTTGCCGATTCAACTGCTGCCTTAATTGGCTCTTGAGTTGTAGCAATTTGGGTAGCAGTCTGAGTATCTGTGTTTGGCACATTTGCTTGAATGGTTGCTATGATCGCATTACCCTGAGTCTGTGCTGCTGCTTGCAATGTATCTGCTGCTGTTTCTACCTTATCTGCAACTATCTCAACCGTAATAGGAGTCGTTGCTGTGGCGGTATCTGAAGAAGGATTGGCTGGAGTAACTTGAACTGTTGGCTCATCAGCGTTTGCTATGCTGGGTCCAAAAAGGAAAAGCCAGCCGATTATTAAAAGGCTGGTTAAAAAGTACTTAAACTTTCTAGTCAATTAGGATCTCCCAAGTAATGCAATATTTTTGCTTACTTAGTAATTATAGCAGAATGTTAGTTTAAACTACTTAGGATTATCTGTTTTATAAAAGCCATTACCTTTAAACTGTATGCCAAATGGCGTAAAGAATCGTGTCATTGTAGACTCACATTCTTCGCAAATGTATCCTGGATCGTCTTCTGATATTGATCTTGTTACAGAAAGAGTTGCATGTGCATCATCTTCTGAACACTTATATTCGTATACTGGCATCATTTCCCTTAAGTTTGGTGAGCAGTTTTAATACATGCTCAGGTATAGGTGTACACCCGATTATTTTATTTTTAGAATTTTAGGTTGTTTTTCTTTAGGTAGATTTCTAACAACATGAATGTGTAGCATTCCGTCCTTTAGCTCTACATTTGAAACTTCCATGTATTCACTTAGTTCAAAAATTCTTGTGAACTTACGTGCAGCGATTCCTTTATGAACTACCTCTGCGTCTGTTACCTCTGTAATTTCACCTGTAATCCAGAGACTTCCGTCTTCAATTGATACAGTTAAATCTTCTCTTGTGAATCCAGCAACTGCCAGCGATAGCTGGTAGTTATCTTCGTCTAGCTTTAATAAATCATACGGCGGAAATGCTGTATTATTTACCTTACTTAGACTATTGAAACGCTCCAACTCTCGGTTGAAACCAATAAAAAATGGATCCTTGAAAAGATCCATGGCGAATTGTGTTACCATTTTGTGCTCCTTTTAAGCGAGTTAAATTAGTACCCCCTAGCGGCAGGTACCACTATATTGTACAATAGAAGTATGGGAAAAGTCAACATAGATAAAAATATAGTGCTAGTTAAGGACATAATAACTCAAGAGGAGTCTGATAGTCTTATAAGCCTTATAGAAAATGCTACTGAAGAAGAGTGGCGAGGATATCAAAACGATGTTGAATTAAATGGAATTCAGATCAATGCGGCTTATGGTAGCTGGAAGACACAAATGCTTAATCTAGAATTTGCCCCGAACCTATTAGATAAAGTCAGGCCCTTGCTAGACGATATACAGGAAAGATGCAACAGAGAGATTAAAGATAACTACGGCAAAGACTACATAGTGGACAATCTTTACAGCATATACAGGTTTCAAGAAGGCGACATGATGCATGAGCACCACGATTCTGGCCTAAGCCCTAAGATTAAAAATGGTGTGGTTATTTATTTGAACGATGATTTTGAAGGCGGACAAATCTATTATCCTAAAGTAAAAATTGAAGTTAAGCCCGTGGCAAATGCTTTGCTTATACATCCAGCAAACATGATTTACCGACATGGAGTTAAGCCAGTAACTTCTGGCACTAGATATAGTTTAGCTGGGTTTGCTAGAATTCTATAAGGCTTCTTTTATTGCATCCTTATACTCAATATTTTTTACTTTATATGTAAATACCATACCTGCTCTTGGTCCAATTCTTTTTACAGCATGCTGGGCTCCCATAGGAACAACAATTACATCCCCTGGCTCTAGAATAAAAGTTTCGTATGGATCTTTATCATCCTTATTAATCCTTGTTTCCCATATAGTAGAACCTATACATTGCCAATGCACGTTATCCCAGTCGTCTTGGTGCGATGGTGTATCTGGTTCTGAGGATGTAAAGTTAATAAATGCTGTTGAGCCACCACTTGATTCACTGTATACGGAATCAAAAAATCTTTTTACAGCCACACCCTCTGGGAAAAATTGTTTAGCTCTTAGGGGTGTGCATACGGCATCTCTAACTTGCAAATAAAAGTTATGCTTTTTAAATATTCCATATATAGCTTCATATCCCTTGTCTGGCTCTGAAACATACGGAGGCTCTTTTGTTGATTGATAATCAAGGTGATTAATAAACTGATCCCATGTAGGTACTATTGGAAATATACCCTTAAAAACATACGGTAAATTTTTTTCAGTAGTTTCTTTTATAATCTGCCTTGCTTCTTCAACGGTATATTTCATTACTTACCAGACTTCTTTCTGGCCCTAGATAGTGCTTCAAAGTCTTTTACCTTGGTTTCTCCCAGGTATCCCCAGGCGTATCCGTCTGATATCATTTGCTCATTAATAGATACTGATTGATCATCAATAAACAGCCATCCAAGGATTCTGCCATACTTTTCAGATGAGTCCATCTTTTCTGTTTTAATCTTTATCGACTTAGCATCTTTTAGCTTGTATTTTAAATACTCTTTAGCCTCTAGCCCTAATTTTTTTTCTGCAAGATCTTTAGTTCTTGATTCTGGAGTATCTATTCCAGCTAGCCTTACTCTTGATGCAAATAGAATATCAAAACCTAGATCGATGAGGACATCAATTGTGTCCCCATCGACTACGCCTTCTACTTTTCTAACGTAATACTCGTACATTATTTCTTTTTTACTGCAGCTTTTTTGACTGGTGCAGCCTTCTTAGCTGGTGCAGCCTTCTTAGCTGGTGCATCCCAATCTGGGCGAGCAACTGCCATAACTAGGCTGTAAGCTCTCTTCTTAAGAAATACTCCGTCACCGTTTGACTGTGATCCCTTAGAATCTCCGCTAGTGTTTCCTTCAAAACAGTGTAGGTTTTTACCATCATTCTTGTAAACAATTCCTACATGCTCTGTATCGGTTGGCGTCTTGTCAAAGTTAAAGAATACAACATCTCCTGGCTGTGCCTGTCCAATTGGAACAATTCTTTTATTCTTTGCAAACCATTGTGCTCCTGCATCGCAAGATGCAAAGCCTTTCTTTGTTGAAGCTGCAACTAGGTGTACTAGTCCTGCATCATCAAAGCATCCTGATACGAACATTGCACACCATGGCTGATTGTTCATTCCATAACGCTTGCCAAAAATTGTATCGTTATTTGGTCCTTCTGCATACTTTTCATCAGCATACTTTTTAGCTGCTGCTAAAACCTTGATTGCATTTGGGTGTCTTGTTTCTGTTGCCATTTCTATCTCCTATTATCTACTTAGATTGTTAATATGCAATATAGATAGCTTTTCTATATTGACATGTTTTGGTGCCATGATTGACCATCTGATAGCCTCTGCGACATCCTCTGCATTTAAAGAGTTTCCTGGATCCCTATCGCCTCTGCTATTTACATTTCCTGGTGCAATCTCTGTTACTCTGATATTACTTTGAAATAATTCAAATCTTAAAATTTCAGCAAGAGCTACTTCTGCATGCTTTGCTACCGTATAGCTACTTCCTCCACGATATACAAAATGTCCAGCCATTGATGTAACCAATACTACATTTCCTCCGCCATTTTTTATCATGATTGGAGCAATCTGCTTAGTTAAATTTGCTGCACCGACTACGTTTAAATCAAAAGACTTATTCCAGTTCTGTATATCATCATCCAGTATGCTGTTTGGAAGGTTAAACCCTCCTCCTGCATTGTTTACAAGAGCTACAACATTTCTTCCTACTAGTTTTTGACAAAACCCATACACTTGATCTACATTTGTTATATCTACAGTATGAACTTCTATGTCTTCACTTTTAATTGTTTCCAACTGATCAGAATCTCTTGCAATTGCTACTACATGATATCCATTTTCTGCTAACATCTTGGCTGTTGCTTTGCCGATACCATAAGAAGCGCCAGTCACGACAACAATATCTTTTTCATTTTCCATTATATTAGTATACCATTTCTATTTAGGCTTTGGGTATAACCCTAAGCAGTGCCTCCAGATGGTCTCGAACCATCGACCCGCAGATTAAAAGTCTGCTGCTCTACCAACTGAGCTATAGAAGCGCACCCCTGGCTGGAATCGAACCAGCGACCAACAGATTAGAAGTCTGTTGCTCTTCCGCTGAGCTACAGAGGTATTTAATTATTATAGTATTTAAATTAAATATTGTCTATAGCAAATAAATCTGCATAATGTGCATGTGCATGTGAACCCATATGCTCCTGTGGGTCCGTGCCTACCTTAAAAAACCTTGGGTCTATTGCTTCTATGTCTTTGTGACATTGACTGTAGTCACACTGGGTGTCAGCTACACTGCTAACATAATTTTTAAATCTATAGTTATTTTTATTAAAATGAACATTTAATTCATTATGCCATGTAGCCCACTTAAAATCTATATCTGTTTGAGATATGTACTGCTCCAACATCTTTATTGCAATAAGGTTTGCCCTAAATGGAACAGTAGTAGGCATTATTTTTTCTATAGCAATAGGCATCTTTTCATATTTTAACATTGATCTATCTGCATCAGAAACAGTATTTAAAAACTCACCTATCTTGCCCTGCGAATTCTGTATGAATGTATTTTCGTTTGCTGCTTTAATAAACTTAAATCTTAGAAAATCTGGCAAAAGCAACCTTAAATATTTTGGGTGGCCATACTCTTCAAAGTATTTGAATACATCTTCTACCATTGCAATAGTGCTATTACCTGGGTACGAAAGATTGTTGTATGTGATTCCATTATTTTTAGCAAGCATGTGTGTCCAAGTTAAGTTCTCTGGAACCCCCACCCCAAAAGATTGAGAGCACCCAGAGGTAAGAAGGTCTGACTCACACAAGTCTGGGCCTCTGTATCCATGTGAGTTTACAGAATAATCTAATTCTATTTTCCCTTTATATGTAAATTTTTTATAGCTTACTCCTAATAAAAGTTCATCAACCATATTGTTTTTTCTATATTGCGATTTAATTAGCTCTTCGTACAAATTATCTTCGGCTAAATCTGATGTTAAAATACCAAAAAAATCAAGAGGGTATTTATCTTTATCCCAAACTAATCTTTTCATTTAATCTCCTATGTGTGCCAGGTAGGACTTGAACCTACGATTACCGAATTATGAGTTCGGGGCTTTAACCAACTAAGCTACTGGCACCTAGTTGAATTATACTTTTATTACCTGATATCGTCAATAGTTAGGCTTGTTGCTAGATAGTTAACTATAGGGTCATAATATTCTTGCTTCATGTGATCGTTTAATAGTATGTTAATTGGTTTTTTGGGCTGCTTGTATGGTTCTATCATGTCGTCACCTATGATATCCCTTGTATTTATAGGCTCACGTAATCCACGCTCCAAGCATTGTTTTTTAAGCTCATCAACAAATAATAAATGCTGCTCATGTCTTCTTTCAAACTCAATATCTGGATCGCTTCTATTTTCAACCCATCCATTTGTAATAAAGCATATAAACTGAGGAAGAGGCTCCATAAAAACAACCTCACACTTGTCAAACTTATTAAGAGCATTGTCAATATATCTAGAAACAACTTCTTTTGCATTAATATAACCAGGTAGGTTAGTCTGTGGGAGCCAATTCCTTATGTCTATATACCCAAGCCAAGGAACAACTATCCTTCCAGGCTCATTCCACTCATCTAGCTGCCTTTTTTGTGTACCGCTTGCAAAGTTTTCAAAATCAAAATTTAAAGCTGACCTTCCTGGGTGTGAAGACATCCATAGCTGTAAATCTTTATCTTCATGTGTTTTTAAATAGTCTTTTAGCCATATATCTCTTCCCTCTTCTAGCATATGGGTAACATAGTTTTGCTCAGAGTATTGATATTCTAGCTTTCTATCTTTTAAAAAGAATACGTCTGGCACACAATTGCCTATCTTTGATGTATGAGAGTCTCCTATAACCAATATCCTCTTCATCGAATCACCTTTGCGTTATACATAGCTTCCCAATTTCTAATATCATTTTCATCATTAAGTAGAGGCTGACCCTTAATGTTTAGGCTTGTATTCAAAAGCATTGGTACTCCAGTCTGCAGATAAAATTTATTTAGAACCCTCCAAAGACCTCTATTTTCTTTTCTATTTACAGTCTGAACTCTAGAAGTTCCATCTGCATGAACTACAGAAGGCACAAGCTCTGGCTTTAAGCACTTAACTGTATACTGCATATAAGGACTTGCAAAGTCCATATCGAACCACTTTGAAGCACACTCCTCCATAACAACTGGAGCAAATGGCCTAAATAATTCTCTTTGCTTGATTAAGTTTACTTTATCTTTGATGCTTGGGTCCCTTGGATCGGCCAATATGCTTCTGTTTCCTAAAGCTCGTGGGCCGTATTCTGCTCTTCCAGTTGCAACAGCTACTATGCCATCCTTTAAAATTCCTTTGACAATTTCATTAACTGGGTATTCTCCTCCAAGATCGTAACCGATGTACGGATCTTTCCAATCTAAATGTTTTCCATAAAATGCTGCGGCTGCTCCAAGGGAACTTCCTGCGTCTCCTGGATTTGGCATAATCCAGATCATATCAAAAAGCTTCCAGAGGGATGTGTTTGCGGATGAGTTAAGTGCACACCCTCCCATAAACACAAGGTTTTTTTTATTTGTAATCAGCTTTGCCATTCTCATGAATTCCATAAGTCTGGTTGTGTATACCATTTGTACTGCTGCTGCAATATCAAATCTATCTTGCTCGGTTATCTCCATGCCCCAGTCATGGATGCCCATGTGAAAATTATATTTTTGTGCGTGGTAGTTTGGAAAGTATTCATCTACTTCTTTGTAGTATCTTTTCCAGTCTCCATAGGCAGCCATACCCATCATAATATACTCTTCTTGATTTGGCATGAGGCCAATTAATTTTGTAAAAGCGGAATAAAACAATCCAAAGCTTACTGGATAGTTTTGCTTATGCTTTAGTTTAATCTTATCTCCCTCTCCCACCCAAACAGTTGAAGTATTATATTCCCCTATTGCATCAAGTACTACAATGACTGCATCATTAAATGGACTAGTATAATATCCTGCTGCTGCATGTGAGTAATGGTGCCCAAAAGATTTGCGTGGCAAACCATCTATATTGAACCTTGGCTTCCAGTCTCCTGCACCACCCTTTAAAAATAGCCTGGAGGCCTTTAGGAGGGGTTTCTCGTAGTAGGCTATAGCATCAGGTGACCCATACGATAAAGCATCATTAACTAAACTATCATTGATATACCAATCATTTTTTTGCTTGCTATATCTTTCTGCATGTCCAGCGAATAATATCTTACCGTCTTCAATTAAACAAATAGAAGCATCGTGTGATGTTTCATTAATTCCTAAGATTTTCATTAATATATAAACCTATTTTTCTTTTTCTTTTTAAACTTTTTTATAAATCTGTATATATAATATCTAATAGCTATCACAAT
>Ga0209770_10000165_pt1 | contig 38737 bp, 34 predicted proteins | sample LauGreSu1BDMLBDD_2_FD_187572 | JGI IMG/M metagenome (GOLD analysis project Ga0209770, IMG submission 187572) | Freshwater lake microbial communities from Lake Michigan, USA - Su13.BD.MLB.DD (SPAdes) (version 2) | ecosystem: Environmental > Aquatic > Freshwater > Lake | place: Lake Michigan, USA... | reverse complement strand
CTAGGTGGAATTGTTAGCCAAACAGGAAAATCTGAGTTTGGTCGCACAGATACAACTGTTGTGACAACATCAAAGTTATTTGCAGGATTGCCAGCGAAGCAAAAGGTGTGGATGTCTCATGGTGATGCGGTTTCACAGGCACCAGCAGGATTTACCGTTTGTGGCTCAACGGCAGATACCGCTATCGCAGCTTTTGAAAATGAAACAGGGCGTTTTGCCGGAGTTCAATTTCACCCCGAAGTTTTACATAGCGAACATGGACAAGCGATCTTAAGTAATTGGCTGGTCAATATCGCTAAGTGCGATGCAACATGGACCACTGCAAATATCGCAGAAACTGAGATTGCAAAGGCAAAAGCTGTGATCGGAAACAAAAAGGTAATTTGTGGTTTATCTGGTGGCGTTGATTCAGCGGTAGCTGCTGCAATTATTCAAAAAGCTGTTGGATCTCAGTTGACATGTGTTTTCGTAGATCATGGTTTATTGCGTAAGGGTGAAGCGGAGCAGGTAGAACGTGACTTTGTGGCATCAACAGGAGTTCAGTTAGTTGTAATTGATGCAAAGGATCAATTCCTTAATGCGCTGAAGGATGTTACAGATCCCGAAGAAAAGCGAAAGATTATCGGCCGCGAATTTATTCGTTCCTTTGAATCAGCTGCCCGCGAAATTGCTGCTGGCGGAGATGTTGAGTTCTTGGTTCAGGGCACTTTGTATCCAGATGTTGTTGAATCTGGTGGCGGAACCGGCACAGCAAACATTAAGTCCCATCACAATGTTGGTGGCTTGCCAGATGATCTGCAATTTACTTTGGTAGAACCGTTGCGCACATTGTTTAAAGATGAAGTCCGCCAAGTTGGCTTAGAGCTTGGATTGCCTGAGGAGATTGTTTGGCGTCAACCATTTCCGGGTCCTGGACTTGGAATTCGCATCATTGGTGCCGTTACTCAGGAACGTTTAGATTTACTGCGCGAAGCTGATGCAATTGCCAGAGCAGAGTTAAAGTTGGCTGGGCTAGATCGAGATATCTGGCAATGTCCTGTAGTTCTGTTAGCTGATGTCCGAAGTGTTGGCGTCCAGGGGGATGGCAGAACATACGGCCACCCGATCGTTTTGCGCCCAGTCTCATCGGAGGATGCGATGACCGCCGATTGGTCACGCGTTCCATACGAGGTTCTTGAAAAGATTTCTACCCGCATAACCAATGAGGTACGCGAGGTAAATCGCGTGGTCTTGGATGTCACTAGCAAGCCACCTGGCACCATTGAATGGGAATAATTTAAGGGTTTTCACAGGATTTCGATTTACCATTAGCGCTATGTCCAGGGGAGTAAATGTGAAGCGTTTAGTAGTTGCAGTTATTGCAATCTCATTAATTCTTTCACCATCTGCTTTTGCTGAAGCAAAAGGTAAGTCTGTTAAATCTGCAAAGGTTCCGGCGATAAAGTGCAAAGCGACTAAAGCAGTTGGACATACACCACCATCTGTTGCACCCGCTGAAAAACTTCCTAAGCGATTTGCACGTACCTTTACCTTTGAAACAAACTGCGGCAACATCGTCGTAACAACAGTGGGAGCAAAAGCTCCAATCACAATCACACAATTAGCAACATTGGCACGTGGCGGCTTTTTCAATAACACTCTTTGTCACCGTTTAACCACACAAGGCTTATACGTTTTGCAGTGTGGAGATCCAACAGCTACTGGTGGCGGTGGACCTAACTTCACATACCGCGATGAAAATCTTCCAGTCGAAGGATTGAACAATTATCCAGCTGGAACCGTTGCAATGGCTAACTCTGGTCCTGGAACAAATGGCAGCCAATTCTTTTTAGTCTTTGCAGATACAACTTTGGGTGCTAACTACACAATTTGGGGAACTATCACTCAAGGTCTAGATATTGTTAAAGCGATTGCAAAGGCTGGCGTCAAGGGTGGAGGCGCAGATGGTGCACCTAACCAACCGATCTCAATTAACCGTGTAACGGTTTCAAACTAAATTAAAAACAGTTTTTAATTTGCCAAATAATTTTAAGCAGTGTGAACGATTTTGAAGGCTTCAGCGATTCGACCTTCAGGCAATCCACCAATTCCTGCGTTGCGCTGACCCCATTCGCGGACCATCTTCTCTAACTCTTTATTGTGAGCTGTTTGTGAAACATGTGCGTGCAGAGCAGCCATCTTTAAATCAAATGTATCGGTGATATCTACCCAGTGATCAGGGTGGGCAAAACCAGAAACCCAAACCTCTTTGACCCGCCAAGGCTGTAGACCCTCGTTATCTAATAAATCTGTGAAGGCAAATGGGTTACGTGCATCGGGGTATACAGCCTGAATAGTTGCTTCGCCCGCGGCCAAGTGATCTGGATGGCTGGCACCAATTCGATCCCAGTTACGTTCAGGACTTTGACACACAATTCGATCTGGCTTTGAAATACGAATCTGTCGAACAATATCTTTGCGAAGTTCAAGTGTTGGCTCGAGATGTCCATCAACATAATTCAAAAAAGTTATGTCGGTGACACCGATAGCTGCACCAGCCGCACGTTGTTCACGTTGACGGATCGCCGGCATCTCTTCTTTAGTAAATCCAGACTCTTCTCCACCTTGATCGCCATTTGTACAAAATACATATGCGACTTCAATTCCCTTTTTTACCCATTGAGCGATGGTTCCTGAAGCGCCAAAATCTGAATCATCAGGGTGGGCGTTGACGACCAAAACTCGCTTGATCTCGGTATCTGCGATCGGTTCCATGCATGAAGCCTAATAGACTCAGCGGTATGTCTGAAATCGATCCACTCATTGAGGGACTTAACCCTCAACAGGCGGAGGCGGTTACTCATGCGGGTGGACCATTGCTGGTGGTTGCAGGAGCAGGATCTGGAAAGACTCGAGTTTTAACTCGTCGCATCGCATATTTGATGTCGCGCAGAAATGTTGCGCCTTATCAAATTCTGGCAATTACCTTCACCAATAAAGCCGCCGGCGAAATGAAGGAGCGCGTTGCCGATTTAGTTGGGCCAATTGCAAAATCGATGTGGGTATCAACTTTTCACTCTGCCTGTGTTCGGATCTTGCGCCAAGAGGCAACACGTTTGGGGTACAGCAACTCCTTTAGCATTTATGACTCGGCAGATTCCAATCGATTGATAACCATTGTGGCAAAGGAGTTAAATTTAGATCCGAAGCGTTATCCAGCTCGTCAGTTCCAGTCAATGATTTCCAACGCAAAAAATGAGTTACTGGGACCGCAGGATTATCTAAATGCGACAACTAATCAATTTGAGCAGGTCGTAGCTGATGTGTATGCGGTCTACCAACAACGTTTAATGCGCGCTAACGCGATGGACTTTGATGATTTGATTCTAAAAACTGTAGAAGTCTTGCAACGCTTCCCTGAAGCAAAGGCTCGCTTCAGATCAAGGTTTCGCCATGTTCTCGTTGATGAGTACCAAGATACAAACCACGCTCAATACATACTGGTCAAGGAGTTAGTAGGAAGCGATCTTGAAGGTCAGCCACCTGCCGAATTATGTGTGGTGGGAGATGCGGATCAATCTATTTATGGCTTTCGTGGCGCAACAATTAGAAACATTATGCAGTTCGAGTTGGATTACCCAAACGCCCAAACTGTGCTGCTGGAACAAAACTATCGTTCAACCCAAAACATTCTCAACGCTGCCAATGCTGTCATTACCCAAAATGAAAGTCGCAAAGAAAAGAACTTATGGTCTGATGCGGGTGCCGGAACTCCGCTGGTTGGGTATGTTGCTGAAAGCGAGCACGATGAAGCCAACTTCATTGCTGATGAAATCAGATCCCTACAAAGAGATGGCGTTTCTACACCTGGCGACACCGCTATCTTTTATCGAACAAATGCTCAATCTCGTGTTTTTGAAGAAGTCTTTATGCGAAATGCGTTGCCCTACAAAGTTGTTGGTGGGCTTCGCTTCTACGAACGCCGTGAAGTAAAAGACCTGCTGGCTTATTTACGGGTTCTGGCAAATCCTGAGGATGAGATTTCTTTGCGCAGAATCATCAATGTCCCTAAGCGCGGCATTGGCGATACATCCTTAGATTACGTTGATCTTTATGCACGCGATAACAACATCTCATTTTGGCAAGGCTTACTTCGCTGCAGTGAGATTGGATCCGTTCCGGCTCGTGCGGCCCAAGCTATTAATGAATTTACTTCGATGATTAGCGCATTAAGTGTCCTAGTTGAGGCAAAGACCAAGCCATCTGTAATTGTAGAAGCCGCGCTTGAGCAATCTGGATTGCTAAAAGAGCTTGCTGATAGCACCGACCCACAAGACGAGGTCCGTGTAGAAAACTTAAAGGAACTTGTTGCTGTATCAATGGAGTACGAGGAAAGACCCTTTGATGAACTTGGTGAAGATGAAGAGATCTCACTTGCCGGCTTCTTAGAAAAGGTTTCACTAGTTGCAGATGCTGATGAGATTCCAGAAGGTGAAGATCATGGGGGAGTCGTAACAATGATGACCCTGCACACCGCTAAGGGGCTGGAGTTTCCAACTGTTTTCTTAACAGGTATGGAGGATGGAATTTTTCCTCACTCACGCACCTTGGGTGAAAAGGATGAGATTGAGGAAGAACGTCGTCTTGCATATGTTGGATTAACACGTGCACGCCAACGTCTGTATATCTCTCGTGCTGAATACAGATCTACATGGGGTGCACCAAATTACAATCCGCCATCTCGCTTCCTCGATGAAATTCCGGAAGAGGTTATTGAGTGGCGCAATCAATCGCGAACATCGCTTTCACCATCACTCATCAAAAAGAGCAGAACGGTCACAACACCACCACCAAGAGCCACCGGCAAAAAGAGCGTTGCGATGGAGCTAGCAGTTGGTGAGCGTGTGTCACATGACACATTTGGTTTAGGCACCGTTGTCTCCGTTGCAGGCGCTGGCGATAAGGCGGAGGCGACGATTAACTTTGGTCAATACGGCGAGAAGCGTTTGCTGCTGCGTTATGCACCCGTTGAGAAGCTCTAGGATTACCCCCATTAGCGCCTGAAGAATTGAACTGATTGGAAGCCCAGTGGATCTCTTTGAATACCAAGCTCGCGACATCTTTGAAAAGCACGGTGTACCTGTTTTGGCCGCAAGCGTTGCAACTACCGCCGATGAGGCAGAGAAAGCTGCAACAACTATTGGCGGCAAGGTTGTCGTAAAGGCACAGGTCAAAGTTGGTGGCCGCGGAAAGGCTGGCGGAGTAAAGCTAGCTGAGAACCCACAGGATGCTCGCGAAAAAGCTGGCGCAATTCTTGGAATGGATATTAAGGGTCACACAGTTCGCACAGTAATGATTGCAGCGGCTGCACCGATTGAATCTGAGTACTACTTAGCGATTTTGCTCGATCGTTCAAACCGCACATTTTTGGTGATGGCCTCTGTTTCAGGTGGAATGGATATTGAAGAGGTTGCACACACCGCTCCTGAAAAGCTAGCAAAGATTCCAGTATCTGCAGTTGATGGGATTTCACTTGCTAAGGCAAAAGAGATTGTTGCAGCGGCACAATTTCCGGCAGATGTTGCAGATCAAGTTGCCGATGTGCTTCTGAAGCTTTGGGATGTTTTCCAGGGCGAAGATGCAACCCTTGTTGAAGTTAACCCATTGGTTAAGACAAAGGATGGAAAGGTCATCGCACTCGATGGCAAGGTAACTCTTGATGACAATGCAGATTTCCGCCAACCAGATCATGAAGCACTGGTTGATCAGGCGGCAGAGAATCCACTAGAGGCTGCTGCAAAGGAAAAGGGTCTTAACTACGTAAAGCTTGAAGGACAAGTTGGAATTATCGGTAACGGTGCTGGACTTGTTATGAGCACACTTGATGTTGTTGCTTACGCAGGAGAAAAGCATGGCGGAGTTCGTCCAGCTAACTTCCTCGATATTGGTGGTGGAGCATCGGCTCAAATCATGGCTGATGGTCTTTCAATCATTCTTGGCGACAAGGATGTAAAGAGCGTATTTGTAAATGTATTTGGTGGAATCACCGCATGTGATGCGGTTGCAAATGGAATCGTTCAAGCCCTTGAATTACTTGGGCCTAAGGCAACTAAGCCAATCGTGGTTCGCCTCGATGGAAATAATGTTGTTGAAGGACGAGCAATCTTGGCAAAGGCTGCACACCCACTGGTTGAGCAAGCAGACACTATGGATGGAGCAGCAAATCGCGCTGCAGAATTGGCGGCGAAGTAATGTCTATCTTTATCAATGATGCAAGCAAGGTAATTGTTCAGGGAATGACTGGTTCTGAAGGAACCAAGCACACCCGTCGCATGTTGGCTTCAGGCACAAAGGTTGTCGGCGGAGTAACACCAGGTAAGGGTGGACAGGTTGTCGATATCGATGGACACCAACTTCCAGTGTTCAACACAGTCGCCGAAGCAATGTCTGCAACTGGTGCAAATGTTTCAGTTGTTTTCGTTCCGCCTAAGTTTGCAAAGGCCGCGGTCATCGATGCAATTGATGCAACGATGCCTTTAGTCGTTGTTATTACCGAAGGTATCCCAGTTCATGACTCTGCAAGTTTCTATACATATGCGCAGACAAAGGGAACAACACAAATTATTGGACCTAACTGCCCAGGATTAATTAGCCCAGGAAAATCAAATGTTGGAATTATTCCTGCAGATATCACAGGCTCTGGTCCAATTGGTTTGGTGTCAAAGTCCGGAACTCTTACATACCAAATGATGTATGAACTCCGTGATATTGGATTTAGTACCGCGGTTGGTATCGGTGGAGATCCAGTTATTGGAACAACACACATTGATTGCCTTCGCGCTTTCCAGGATGATCCTGAGACAACAGCGATCGTAATGATCGGTGAAATTGGCGGAGATGCTGAAGAACGTGCAGCTGCATTTATTGCAGAGTATGTAACTAAGCCAGTAGTTGGTTATGTTGCAGGCTTTACCGCGCCTGAAGGTAAGACTATGGGTCACGCTGGTGCAATCGTTTCTGGATCATCAGGAACAGCGCAAGGTAAGAAGGATGCATTAGAAGCAGCTGGCGTTAAGGTCGGCCAAACACCAAGCGAAACCGCGCGTTTGTTACGCGCAATAATGGGCCGATAACAATGATGTCGCGAGTACTTGGAGCTGCATTGCCCCAAGTCTTGCGCAGCGTTGCTTGGCTCTTACTTCCTACATCCTTTATCGCCCTTCTTGCATGGGCAACCGCAGGTAGCGCAACAGGAAATACCGGCGATCCTTTACGTGCAGCGTTATGGATCTGGATTGGTGCACATTCAATTCCCTTTGATCTTTCTCTTCCACCTTCAGGATTAGCAGGGCACCTTTCATACCTACCGTTAGGTGCATTGATATTTCCTGTCCTTGCAATTCGAAATGGTGTGGCACGCACAATCGAACGTTTAGATAATGACTCATCATTAGTTGCACCAGCTCGTGGAGTCTTTGCGGTTGGTTACACACTCTTTGCTGTGGCGGCATCATTGTTTTCAAAAACTGATTCGATTCGTCCAGTCTGGTACTTCGCAATCATTTATGTTTTGCCCTTCACATTGCTATGTGCGGCAACCGTTGGCAGACGAGTGGCTCTGGGTCAAGGTTTCTTATACGGATCACGGATTATCGCGTTGTTGCTTGGCCTCTCATCAATCATCTTTGGCCTACTACTACTAATCAATATTTCGATGGTTAAGAACTTAACAACTGTCTTACAGCCCGGAATCTTTGGTGGCTTCCTGCTACTACTTCTCAATATCTTGTATATTCCTAACGCGATTGTTTCTACCTTGGCCTACTTTTCAGGAGTTGGCTTTGCGGTCGGTTCAGGAACCTTGGTTTCACCAACCTCATTTAGATTAAATAAGATTCCTGCGATGCCGTTATTAGGTGCTTTACCCGAAGGTAAATCACTAATTTCATTACTTGGAGTTTTGATCGTCGTTGCAGCTGGTGCACTTTTAGTCACATGGACAATCTCATTGAATCAAAAGGTGTTGGTTCAGAGTTTGATCGTGGCTGTTCTGCTTGCAGCATTTGTTGGATATTCAGGAAGTGGTGCGCTCATCACCGATGCGATGTCTGCCGTAGGAGTTTCCCCATGGAAATTCACCCTGGCGATCGCAGCCGAGCTTGGCCTAGGTGCCTTATTAGCGCTGTACCTACCAAGAGTTATTTCCCGCAAATGAGAAAGCGGTTAGTCATTCTGGCTTCAGGGCAGGGCTCTTTAGCGCAGGCGATTATTGATGCATCAGATTTAGAGATTCAGATTGTTGCAGTTGTTTCAGATCGTGCAGATGCCCAAGTTTTAGAACGTGCAAAGAAGGCATCCATAAACACCACCGTTGTTGAGTTGACCGCCGATCGTCAGCAGTGGAACAAGCAACTCTTTGAAGCGGTCGATCAATACTCACCAGATTTAGTTGTCAGCGCCGGCTTCATGCGAATTTTGTCCCCCGAGTTTGTTAATTACTTTCCTACTATTAATAGTCATCCTGCTTTGTTGCCTGATTTTCCTGGCGCTCATGCGGTGCGGGATGCACTAGCTGCAGGTGTTTCGGTAACGGGTACGACGGTTCATTGGGTAGATGCAGGGGTTGATACCGGGCCAATCATTACTCAAATGGAGGTTCCGGTGTTGCCAGGTGATGATGAGGCAACTCTTCATGAGAGAATTAAGAAAGTAGAACGCGGTCTCATAGTTGCGACCATCGCCTTGATCATTCCAACTTTGGAGACCATTACACGATGAGAAAACCTATACGTCGCGCACTAGTAAGTGTTTATGACAAGACTCGTCTGATTGAAGTTGGGAGCGCACTTAACGCTGCCGGAGTCGAAATTCTCTCAACCGGGTCAACAGCTAAGAATTTAGCCGATGCCGGAATTCCCGTCATAGAGGTAAGCCAGTACACAGCTTTTCCTGAAATTATGGGTGGACGTGTTAAGACATTACATCCTCGAATTCACAGCGGAATTTTGGCCGACCAAAACAATCCCGAACATTTAGCTGCAATTGCAGATCTGGATATCGCTCCCTTTGATTTAGTCATTATCAACCTGTATCCATTTGCCGAAACAATCGCGTCAGGTGCGGGTTTTGCAGAGTGCATTGAGCAGATTGATATCGGTGGCCCATCAATGCTTCGCGGAGCAGCTAAAAACCATGGCTCTGTCGCGGTTATTTCTCATCCTGCCCAATACGACCAGCTGATCACAGCGATTTCGGCAGGTGGCTTTACAGAAGCAGAACGACGCCAATTAGCATTAGAAGTATTTCGTACAACCGCTGAATACGACTTAGCCATTGCAAACTGGCTCGGAGAGTCTGACAGCAATGAACTTCCGGATTGGTTTGGACAGATTTGGAGCCGAAAGAGTTCACTTCGTTACGGAGAAAATCCTCATCAAGATGCTGCGATTTACTCGGGTGCAACCTCTGGAATCGTGAACGCTCAACAGCTTCATGGCAAAGAGATGTCATTTAATAATTACACAGATGCCGATGCCGCCTGGAGAGCTGTTTTAGATCATCGCGATCCTGCAGTTGCAATCATGAAGCATGCAAACCCTTGTGGTGTTGCGGTATGCGAACTAGGTGTTGCTGTTGCTTATCAACATGCTCATGAGTGTGATCCTGTATCTGCCTTTGGGGGAGTTGTAGCTGCCAATAGAAAGGTTGATCTTGCGATGGCTGAGCCATTGTCAAAGATCTTTACAGAAGTTTTGATTGCTCCGGATTTTGATGAAGATGCATTGGCGCTATTGATGAAAAAGCCTTCAATTCGAATTTTAAAGTGCGATGTAACAACAATTAATCCTTTAGAACTTCGCCCCGTATCTGGCGGAATGTTGTTGCAAGCAACTGATGTGATTGATGCACACGGTGATTCACCAGCACATTGGAATCAAGTCAGCGGAGATCCAGTTGATCTGCAGACTATGAAGGATCTTGAGTTTGCTTGGCGAAGTGTCCGTTCAGTTAAGAGCAATGCGATCCTGCTTGCAAAGATGACAGCATCTGTTGGAATCGGAATGGGCCAGGTCAACAGAGTTGATTCAGCACGTTTAGCTGTTTCCCGTGCCGGAGATCGAGTCAAAGGAAGTGTCGCGGCAAGTGATGCCTTCTTCCCATTTGCCGATGGTCTTCAAATCCTTATCGATGCAGGTGTTACAGCTGTAGTACAGCCTGGTGGCAGCGTGCGGGATGAAGAGGTAATTGCAGCGGCAAAAGCGGCTGGAATCGCGATGTTTTTCACCAATACTCGACATTTCTCTCACGCATAACTGAGTCGATAGGCTTACATCATGAGCGCGCAGATATTAGATGGCAAAGCGGTTGCCGCGGCGATTAAAGCTGGCTTAACCACACGAGTCACAGCGCTTAAAGCACTAGGAATTACTCCAGGTCTTGGAACAGTTTTAGTAGGAGATGACCCAGGTTCACATTCATATGTGGGCGGGAAACATCGCGATTGCCAAGAGGTCGGCATCAATTCAATTCGAATCGATCTTCCAAACAATGCAACAGAGAAAGATGTTTTGGCGGCAATAGCAGATTTAAATAGTTCTAAAGAGTGCACCGGTTATATTGTTCAACTTCCGCTACCTAAGGGAATTAATACACAAAAAGTTCTTGAAGCAATCGATCCCAGCAAGGATGCCGATGGATTACACCCACTTAATTTGGGACGATTAGTTGCTGGTTACGAGGCACCGCTTCCATGTACACCTCGTGGGATTGTTGCACTTCTCGATCATTACAAGATTTCAACTCAAGGAGCAGAAGTAACAGTTATTGGTCGCGGTTTAACTGTTGGTCGCCCATTGGGATTACTGCTTACTCGCAAACAAGAAAATGCAACAGTAACTTTGACTCACACAGGTACCAAGGATTTAACTGCTCACACAAGTAATGCAGATATTGTCGTCGCGGCTATTGGGCAAGCGCACTTCTTAAAGGCAGAAATGATTAAAGAAGGTGCCGTAGTGATTGATGTGGGAATTTCGCGAACAGCAGATGGACTTCAAGGTGATGTGTGTCCTGGAGTATTTGAAAAGGCTTCATATGTTGCGCCAATGCCTGGGGGAGTCGGTCCAATGACCCGTGCAATGTTGCTAACCAATGTGGTTGATGCATGCAGTTAAGTAATCGCCTGCTAAGCCTTGTAAGTTATGGATTAGTCCTGACCGGAGTGGTTTTAGGAGTTCTTGGCATAGTGCGAGGCGGATCACTTTTTATCGCGGTCGGGACCATGGGCGTGGCTCTCAAATCTCGAGATTTCCGTCGCATTGAGTTTTATCTTCCGCTTGCAATAGCGATTGCACTTTTTGTGCTGGCAATTGCACTTCCTCGCGGGCGGTAGAGTTGCCCCATTCGCAATCAGCCATGAATGGAGTCACGATGGGTGGCAAAGTCACAGTAGTCGGTGCAGGTTTCTACGGTTCAACAACAGCTCTTCGTTTAGCTGAATATGATGTTTTCGATACCGTAGTTTTGACTGACATCCTCGAAGGTAAGTCAGAAGGTTTAGCTCTAGACATGAATCAATCCCGTTCAATCGAGGGATTTGAAACAAAGATCATCGGGGCAACAACAACTCCTGAAGGTGCTGGATATGAAGCAACCGCTAACTCAGATGTAGTTGTCATTACTGCAGGACTTCCACGTAAGCCTGGCATGAGTCGCATGGATTTAATTGGTGTTAACGCAGGCATCGTTCGCGGTGTTGCAGAAAATATTGCAAAGCATTCTCCTAACGCCGTCATCATCGTGGTTTCAAACCCACTTGATGAGATGACAGCTTTGGCACAGATCGCAACAAACTTTCCAAAGAATCGCGTAATGGGTCAAGCAGGTATGTTGGACACAGCACGCTTCACAAACTTCGTTGCTGAAAAGCTTGGAGTAAAGGTTGCATCAGTTAAAACTCTGACACTTGGTTCACATGGCGACACCATGGTTCCAGTTCCAAGTCGTTGCACAGTTGCTGGCAAGCCACTGAGTGATCTGCTGTCACAGGAAGAGATTGCTGAGTTAGTTGATCGCACACGCAACGGTGGAGCAGAAGTCGTTGCTCTCCTTAAGACAGGTTCTGCGTACTACGCACCATCTGCAGCAGCAGCGCGTATGGCAAAGGCTGTTATTGAAGATTCAGGTGCTGTCATGCCTGTATGTGCATGGGTAGATGGCGAGTACGGAATTTCTGGTGTGTACCTTGGCGTAGAAGCCGAGATCGGTCGCACTGGTGTGAAGAAGGTTGTAGAAGGCACATTGACTGACACTGAAGTTGCAGCCCTTAAGGAAGCAGCTGAAGCGGTTCGTGCAAAACAAGCAGATGTTCAAACTCTCTAATCAGAGCACTCGAAGAAAGAGGAAACAATGAGCAAGATCAAAGTAACGGGCACAGTCGTCGAACTAGATGGCGATGAGATGACACGCATCATGTGGCAGTTCATCAAGGATTCATTGATTTTGCCTTACCTAGATGTAAACCTCGAGTACTACGACTTGGGCATGGAGCACCGCGATGCAACTGATGATCAGGTAACTATTGATTCAGCTCGCGCCATCCAAAAGCATGGAGTCGGAATTAAGTGTGCAACTATCACTCCCGACGAGGCTCGCGTAACTGAGTTTGGTCTTAAGAAGATGTGGAAGTCTCCTAACGGAACTATCCGCAACATCCTTGGTGGAGTTATCTTCCGTGAGCCAATCATCATCAGCAACGTTCCACGTTTGGTTCCTCACTGGACTAAGCCAATCGTTATCGGTCGTCACGCATTTGGTGATCAGTACCGCGCAACAGATTTCAAGGTTCCAGGTCCAGGAAAGCTGACAATCTCATTCGTTCCTGAAGATGGATCAGCACCAATCAACACTGAGGTTTTCAACTTTGAATCTTCAGGTGTTGCAATGGCTATGTACAACGTCGATGATTCAATTCGCGACTTTGCTCGTGCATCTTTGAACTACGGATTACTTCGTAAGTTCCCTGTGTACCTATCAACTAAGAACACAATTCTTAAAGCTTACGATGGTCGCTTCAAGGACATCTTTGAAGAGATCTACCAGGCGGAGTTCAAGACACAATTTGATGCTGCAGGTATCTGGTACGAGCACCGTCTGATCGATGACATGGTTGCTATGTCATTGCGTATGGAGGGTGGCTACGTCTGGGCATGTAAGAACTACGACGGCGATGTTCAATCAGACACCGTTGCACAGGGTTACGGCTCACTTGGTTTGATGACATCTGTATTGATGACACCAGATGGAAAGATCTGCGAATCAGAGGCTGCTCACGGAACTGTGACACGTCACTACCGCGATCACCAAGCAGGTAAGGCGACTTCAACAAACCCAATCGCCTCAATCTTTGCGTGGACACAGGGTCTTGCACATCGTGCAAAGCTTGATAACAATGCTGAGCTTGCAAAGTTCTGCGCAACTCTTGAGCGTGTATGCATTGAAACCGTTGAGCAAGGAAAGATGACAAAGGATTTGTCACTTCTGATCTCAAAGGATGCGCCATACCAAACAACACAAGAGTTCTTGAACTCAATTGATGCCAATCTAAAATTAGCAATGGCTTAAAGCTTTAAATAGGTATTAAAAAACCCGCGGCAGCCAATGGCTCCCGCGGGTTTTTTATTCAATATGAATTAAACGCGCTCACCTGTAGTTGCATTGAACAAGTGAACAGCTCCCTTTACAGCCTCAACAGTGATTGTGTCACCAGGCTTTGGAGGGTTCTTTGGATCCCAGCGAACAATTACTTGTGCGCCTTCATCTGTTGCATTTGCGAACTTAACATTGGAATCAGCTGGCTTTCCGTAAACGAAAGCATCTGAACCAAGCTCTTCGACAACTTCAACTAGAACATGGAAGCCCTTAGATGATGGTGTGAAGCCTTCTGGGCGTACACCAACAGTTACTGATGAACCAGCAGATGCAGGAACATCGATAGCTAGATCGCCAAGCTTTGCCTTGCCACCCTCAACAGGTGCAATAAGTAGGTTCATCGCAGGGGATCCGATGAAGCCCGCGACGAAAGCATTTGCTGGGTTGTCATAAAGGTTACGAGGAGTATCAACTTGCTGAAGCAAGCCATCCTTAAGAACCGCAACGCGATCACCCATAGTCATAGCTTCAACCTGGTCGTGCGTTACATAAACAGTTGTGATTCCTAGACGACGCTGCAATGCAGCGATCTGTGTACGAGTTGCTACACGCAACTTCGCATCAAGGTTAGATAGTGGCTCATCCATAAGGAATACCTGAGGTTCGCGAACAATTGCGCGACCCATTGCAACGCGCTGACGTTGTCCACCTGAAAGAGCCTTTGGCTTGCGCTCTAGGTATGGCTCAAGGTCAAGCAACTTTGCAGCTTCTAGAACACGACGATCGCGCTCTTCTTTTGGAGTTCCTGCGATCTTTAGTGCGAAGCCCATGTTCTCTGCAACTGTCATGTGTGGATACAGTGCGTAAGACTGGAACACCATCGCAATATCGCGATCCTTTGGTGCAACATTTGTAACGTCGCGATCGCCAATTAAAATTCTGCCGCCATCGATCTCTTCAAGTCCTGCCAACATACGAAGTGATGTTGACTTACCGCAACCTGATGGACCAACAAGAACTAAAAACTCTCCATCATTAACGGTGAGATTTAACTTGTCGACTGCAGGTGCTGTTGTTCCTGGATAGATACGTGATGCGCCATCAAAAACTACTGATGCCATGAGATTGCTCTCCTTCTCCGGGCAGGTACGTGCCCGACGGTCCGTGGATGAAGGTGATGGCCGGTTGGCCAACGGTCGAAGATTACGCGTAAACCCCGGGTAAGGGAAGATCTGGCTTCACGCCGCGAGAGTGAGAATGTATACTTCTCACATAATGGAACCTCCCTCGTTGGCTTCACTATTTCTTGATCTAGCAACTATCGCTGGCCTGATTGTTCTGGCCTCATTCTTCGTAGCAGCTGAAATCGCCCTGATCTCACTTCGAGATAGCCAGGTTCGCCAAATCGCATCCCGTGGAAAACGTGGCGCTCGCGTCGCTGCCCTGGCCGAACACCCCAACCGCCTATTAGCTGCGGTTCAAATTGGTGTAACTGTCAGCGGTTTCCTCTCAGCAGCTTTAGGTGCTGATCAGCTCGGTGATTATGTAATTCCATGGCTTGAGTCATTGGGTCTTGCAACAGGTTGGGCAACCACCATTTCACTTATCGGCGTCACATTAGTGATCGCTTACTTCTCATTGGTCTTTGGTGAGTTAGTTCCAAAGCGCGTGGCTCTCTTTAGAGCCGAAGAGATTGCAATGACAACCGCCGGAATCATCAACATTGTTGCAAATATCTTCCGCCCAATTATTTGGTTGCTCTCCAAATCAACAGATTTCGTTGTACGTGCCTTTGGTGTCGATCCCAAGGAGCAGCGTTCGCAGATGTCTGAAGAAGAGTTGCTGGATCTTGTTACTGGCCATGCCGCTTTATCTGATGAAGAACGTGACATCGTTGAAGAAGTGTTTAACGCCTCTGAACGACAGGTCCATGAGGTTATGGTTCCGCGTACCGAAGTTGATTTCATGGATGCTTCATTGACCGTTGGCAAGGCGATTGAACTTGCAGTTGATAAGGCACATTCGCGGTACCCAGTTGTTCGTGGCTCATCGGATGAGGTTGTTGGCTTTATCCATGTTCGCGATCTTTTGGATACATCTCTTGCAAATAAGAGCACCAAGATTGTGGAACTTGTCAGAAACATTATGTACTTACCTGGAACTAAGGGTGTTTTGCCTGCCCTTTCAGAGATGCGTACACAAGGTCAGCACCTTGCAATCGTTTTAGATGAGTACGGTGGCACCGATGGCATCGTCACCCTTGAAGACCTTGTAGAAGTGCTTATTGGCGATATTCGCGATGAATACGATGAGCATGACAGCGAGGTTTCGCTAGAAGAGCGCACCGGAGATTTTGAAGTTGATGGCCTGATATCAATTGAGGATTTAATTGAAGAGACCAAGCTGGATATTCCTGAAGGTCCATATGAGACCGCCAGTGGTTTTGTGATGCACTTCTTGGGTCGAATTCCGCAGGTTCATGATGTTGTGAACGTAAATGGCATTCGAATCACTGTCTTAACCATGGAAGGCAAGCGCGCGGGGCAGTTATTGATCTCGCGAACAGCATCTGTGTGAAAGAATTACGCCCATGACACAGAAGCGAGTTCTTTCAGGCATTCAGCCAACAAGTGACTCCTTCCACCTGGGTAATTACTTAGGTGCCCTTAAGCAATGGGTAGATCTTCAAGATGGCAATGATGCTTTTTACTGCATCGTTGATCTGCATGCATTAACTGGCGAGATCGAACCTGCGCTCTTTAGAAAGCGCACCTTGGCATCTGCTGCCCAGTTAATCGCACTAGGAATTTCACCTGAAAAATCAACACTTTTTGTGCAATCACATGTTGCAGAACATAATCAATTGGGTTGGATCATGGAGTGCCTTGCAGGTTTTGGCGAGGCAAGTCGCATGACGCAGTTCAAAGACAAATCAGCAAAGGGTGGCGCAGACAGTGCACGTGTTGGACTTTTCACTTATCCGATGTTGCAAGCTGCAGATATTCTCTTGTACCAAGCACACTACGTACCGGTTGGCGAAGATCAACGCCAACACATCGAATTAACACGTGATTTAGCCACTCGCTTTAACTCCCGCTTCGGTGAAACCTTTAGATTGCCAGAGGGTTATATTTTGAAGGCGGGCGCCAAGATTTACGATCTTCAAGAGCCAACGGCAAAGATGAGTAAATCATCTGGTTCTGTTGCAGGCGTTCTAGAAATCATGGATACACCAGAGGCAAATACAAAAAAGATTAAGAGCGCTGCAACTGATGCGGGCCGCGAAGTTAAGTTTGATGAAAAAGAAAAGCCTGGCATTAGTAATTTGTTGACGATTCACTCATCACTATCTGGTCGATCAATTGCAGAGCTGGAAAATGAGTTTGCGGGCAAGGGATATGGTGATTTCAAGGGTGCTGTTGCCGAGGTTGTCGTTGAGTACTTGCGCCCTATTCGCACAAAAGCGCTAGAGCTGCTCGAGGATGAGAAGCACCTGATAGACCTCCTGCACGAAGGTGCGGAAAAGGCTCGGGCAGTTGCCAGCTCAACCCTGTCAGATACCTATAAAAACCTGGGTTTAGTGAAGTAATTAACCCTCCCACCTCAACTAAGGGTTGAGAGTTTTCCAAAACGTTACACCCCTGACATCAAAATCAGCCCCAGCGTGTTGAGTTTATTCATAGGCAAGTAATAGGCTCGCGATTACACAAAGCTTCCTTAATTGCCTTTAAAAAGCTGTTATTGAAGATCCCCTTGAATCCTTGGAGGAAAATTGAAGAAAGTATTTCGTCTTGTAGCAGTTGTTGCTGCATCTGTTCTAGCTGCGACAGCTTTTGTTGCTCCAGCAACAGCAGCAACAAAGGTAAAAGTTGGCCTTGCTTATGACATCGGTGGACGTGGCGATAAGTCATTCAACGACTCAGCAGCAGCAGGTCTAGATCTTGCAAAGAAGAAGTTTGGTGTTGCAGCTAAGGAAGTAACAGTTACAACTGGTTCAGATTCAGAGCGCGAAGACAAGCTCCGCTTGCTTGCAAAGGCTGGATACAACCCAATCATCGCTGTTGGTTTCCTCTACGCAGGACCAATCAAGAAGGTTGCATCAGATTATCCAAACACACAGTTCGGAATCATCGATGATGCATCAGTAGATCTACTGAACGTTGCAGGTCTTGTATTCGCTGAAGAGCAGGGTTCATACCTTGCTGGCGTTGCAGCAGCACTTGCATCAAAGTCAGGAAAGATCGGATACATCGGTGGAGTTCGTATTCCACTACTACAGAAGTTTGAAGCTGGATTCGTTGCTGGTGTTAAGGCAACAAAGAAGTCAGCAACTGTTGACGTCAAGTACGTTACAGAGCCACCTGATTTCGGTGGTTTCAATGACCCAGCTAAGGCAAAGGTTATTGCTAAGGGAATGATCGATAAGGGTATCGATGTTATCTACTCAGCAGCAGGTGGTTCAGGTGCGGGTAACTTCGCAGCTGCAGCAGATGCTGCAAAGGCTGGCAAGAAGGTTTGGACTATCGGAGTTGACTCTGATCAGTACCTAACAGCTTCAGCAGCTGAGAAGAAGAACATGCTCACATCAATGATCAAGCGTGTTGACCGCGCTGTTTACGATGTAATCGCAACAGCAGTTGCTGGTTCATCAGTTAACGACGTTCTTGATGAGTCAGGTATCTACGGTCGCGTATACAACCTCTCACTTGATGGTGTTGGCGTTTCTTACTCAGGTGGATACATCAACAAGTACAAGGCTCAGATCGATAAGGCTGCAGCTGCAATCAAGTCAGGAAAGATCAAGGTTCCAACAAAGCCATAAAGCTTTGAGGAATTGAATTAGAAAGTGGCGTTTGGCCCAACAATGGAGTTAGATCTCCTTGTTGGGCCAAATGTTTTTCATGCGGTGCTAGTCAAAGGAGACTCAAAGTGTCTGTAGCAGTAGAACTGCGACACATAACGAAACGCTTCCCAGGCGTTATTGCGAACAAGGATGTTTCAATCAAGGTTGAAACTGGAACTGTGCACGCACTCGTTGGTGAAAATGGCGCTGGCAAGTCAACGGTAATGAAGATTTTGTACGGCATGCAACGCCCGGATAGTGGCGAGATTTTAGTAAATGGCAAAGAGGTTCACTTTAAGAACCCCAACGATGCAATTGAAGCCGGCATTGGAATGGTTCACCAACACTTTATGTTGGCAGATAACTTCACCGTTCTTGAGAATATTATTTTGGGCTCCGAGCCAAAGCATGGAGCGACAATTGATTTTGCAGGTGCTCGCGCAAAGGTTGTCGAAATGGCGGCGCAGTACGGCCTAGATATTGATCCAGATGTTTTGGTTGAAGAGTTAGGTGTTGGACAGCGCCAACGTGTAGAGATTCTTAAGGTCCTATTTCGCGGTGCAAATATTTTGATCTTTGATGAACCAACAGCTGTTTTGGTTCCACAGGAGGTTGATGATCTTTTCCAAGCCCTCGAAGGTTTACGCGCTCAAGGTATGGCGGTCATCTTTATCTCTCACAAGCTTGATGAGGTTTTGCGCGTTGCCGACGAGGTAACCGTTGTTCGACAAGGTGCAACAGTTGCCGAAGTTAAATCTAAGGATGTCACCGCTCGTCAATTAGCAGAGCTCATGGTTGGTAGCGAGCTACCTAAACCATCAACATTGGGACACACCCGCCGAGATGAGATCACCTTGGCGCTTAAAGAAGTTTCCATTCCAACTGCAACAGGTAGCCGTGATCTACTCTCAAATATCACCTTCAATCTGCATGCAGGAGAAGTTGTAGGTATTGCAGGTGTTGAAGGCAATGGTCAGGCAGAGCTTGTAGAAGCGATTATGGGTCTTCGTGATTACACCGGTTCTATTGAATTTCATGGCACATCAATTGATGAGTTAAGCGTTGCAGATCGACACGATCTAGGTATCGGATTGATTCCTGAAGATCGTCAGCGCCAAGCGTTAATGATGACTTCGCCATTATGGGAGAACAGAATTCTGGGTCACCAACGCAGTAAGCCTGTTATGCGCGGTTTTGTTATTGATAAGAAGGCAACAATCGAGAGCACCCGAACAATCATGCAGGAGTTTGATGTTCGTGCACCTGGTCCAGATACTTTGGCCGCAGCTCTATCTGGAGGAAATCAACAAAAGTTTATTGTTGGTCGCGAAATGAGTAAGGCACCTGCATTGTTGGTGGCATCTCACCCAACACGTGGCGTAGATGTTGGAGCACAAGGTGCTATCTGGGATGTACTTCGCAAAGCCCGTGAAAAGGGAATGGCGATCGTGCTTATCTCAGCTGATCTAGAAGAGTTAATTGGAATGTCGGATCGTTTGCTGGTTATGTTGCGTGGAGCAATTACCGCTGAATTGGATCCTGCAAAGACAACCCCAGAGCAACTGGGCTCAGCGATGACAGGTGCAGCATGAGTAACGCGCTTTCAAGAAAGTTCAGCCCAAGCAAGGTTGGCTTAGCGATTGCGGCACCACTTGCTGCAGCGGTCTTCTCAATTTTAATTTCTAGCCTTGCCGTTATCGCAAGTAAGAAATCTCCAATGGATGCATTTAAAACCATGTGGGAGTTTGGTACTACAGCTGGCTCGCTGATGGAAGTTGTTAATACCGCAACGCCTTACTACATCGCAGCTATTGCGATCGCGGTTACTTTCAGAGCTGGACTATTTAACATCGGTGTCGAAGGTCAATTACGTTTAGGTGCGCTGTTTAGCTGTTACATCGGAGCAATGTTTGTGCTGCCACCTGTATTGCATGTTGCAGCGGTCTTTATCGTTGCGATGACATTTGGTGGATTATGGGCTGCGATCGCCGCTTACTTGAAGGTAAAGCGCGGTGTTAACGAAGTTATTTCGACAATCATGCTCAACGCATTAGCTGGCGGATTATCTGCATATTTGTTGTCTAAGCACTTTGCCTTAATTGAAGAAGGCTCCAATAACCTTCAAACTAAGGAGCTTCCGGCATCTGCACAGATTCCAGATTTAATGCCGCTGCTTCGCAAGCTTGGTGTTGAAGATCAGCCAGGTGGCGGCGTGTATGGAATGTTCTTTGTTGCCGTCGCTCTTGGTTTGATTTTCTGGTTTGTAGTAAATCGCACCCGCTTTGGTTTTGAGTTACGTGCATCTGGTTTGAATCCAATTGCAGCACGTGTCAGCGGAGTTAACTCAAAGAAGATGACCTTTATTGCACTAGTTATCTCTGGTGCGATTGCAGGTCTTTCAGGTTTGCCAGAAGTCCTGGGCCAAACACATTCGTACAACCTTGGTTTCCGCGCAGGTATCGGTTTCTCTGCGATCGCAGTTGCATTGCTCGGACGAAACTCCGCAGGAGGAATGGCAATTAGTGCGCTGCTCTTTGGTTTCCTCGAAGTGAGCTCAAGAGCGCTAGAGCTCATTGATATCGCACCTGAAACTTATGTGATTATGCAGGGCTCTATTCTGCTGAGCTCCGTGGTTGCTTACGAAGTTGTAAGACGTTTTAGGTTAACGCTGCAAAGTAAAGAGCTAGCAAAGGTGGTGCAGGCATGAAGGCTATGAAGATTCTTCGCTATGCAACGATGCTGGTTTTTGTCTTGGCATCGATTCGAATCATCACAGGTGCATCTGATCTAACAAGTTCAGGTACAGCATCTGCAGCTCTATTGCTTTCAGTACCAATTGTTCTTGCAGCCCTTGGCGGTTTGTTCTCCGAGCGCGCAGGCGTTGTGAACATCGGCCTAGAAGGCATGATGATCATGGGTGCCTGGGCTGGCGGATACATCGGTTCACAACATGGACCATGGGCAGGCTTATTTGCTGCGATGGTCTTTGGATCAATTGGTGCCTTAGTACATGCGATCGCAACAGTTACCTTTGGTGTCGATCATGTTGTATCGGGTGTTGCTATCAACATCATCGCAGCTGGTTTAGTTCGTTACTTATCTACTCTTTTGTACCAGGGTGGATCATGGCCGGGACCATCACAATCTCCAGGTATCGAATCAATTTCGCTTAATGGATTGCCGGTACTTTCAGGCGGACATTACTTTGGCTGGAAGAGCCCAGATCTCTTGGGATCAATTGCTAATCTCAACTGGTTCTTTGTCTCTGATATGGCTTCAATCCTTCGCGGTCTTACCGGAGATGTTTCCTATGTGACCGTTGTAGCTATCTCCTTTGTCCCACTGGCTTACTTTATTTTGTGGCGCACCGCCTTTGGTTTGCGTCTACGAAGCGCTGGTGAAGCACCAGTTGCAGCTGAATCTTTAGGTGTAAATGTTTATGCCATGAAGTATGCAGGTGTGCTTATTTCAGGTGGTTTTGCTGGATTAGGTGGAGGTTTCTTGGCGATCGTTGCTGCAAGCAACTATCAGGAAAACCAAGTTGCAGGCCGTGGATACATTGGATTGGCTGCACTTCTCTTTGGTAATTACCGTCCGGGTGGATTACTTGCAGGTGCCGGACTCTTTGGTTTTGCCGATGCGTTGCAACTTCGTGATTCAGCGGCGATCCACGCTCTACTGCTCTTTATCGTTGCCATCCTTGCATTTGTGGCATTTAGAAAGTTCAAGGCAGGCAAGCAGGTGAGTGCGATATTAAGTATTGCCGCTGCAGGATTTACTTTGTGGTTCTACTTCGCAGTTGATGAGCTACCAGGACAATTGGTAACTATGACTCCATATATTGCAACTATTCTTGTAATGGCATTGGCATCGCAAAGATTACGAATGCCAGCAGCAGATGGAATTCCTTACCGTCGCGGTGGGCTTCGATGACAACCATTAATTGGGAATCAATTCATCAATCAGCAATTGGTGCGATGAAGATGGCGTATGCGCCATACTCAAAATTTCCGGTCGGTGTTGCGGCGTTAGTTAATGATGGTCGCATCGTTACCGGTTGCAACGTTGAAAACGCGAGCTACGGTGTTGGTTTGTGTGCTGAATGTGGTTTAGTTTCAAATCTTTGTTCAACCGGTGGCGGTCGTTTAATTGCGATTGTCTGCGTTGATGGTCAGGGAGATTTCCTGGCACCATGTGGACGTTGTCGCCAGTTGTTGTTTGAACATGGTGGTCCAGAGGCGTTACTGATGACTGATGAAGGTCCACAAAAGATGTCAGCGATGCTGCCGTGGGCTTTTGGTCCCGAGGATCTAGATCGCAACGAGCGATAGATGATTGAAGCCTTCTCCGCCGCAGAAATTATTGCGGCAAAGCGTGATCACCATTCGCTGACAGATCCCCAAATTGATTGGGTGATTGATGCCTACACACGTGGTGCTGTCGCAGATGAACAAATGTCAGCGCTTTTAATGGCAATTTTGCTGAACGGCATGGAAAACCGCGAGATCTCTCGATGGACCGATGCCATGATCAATAGTGGCGAGCGAATGAATTGGTCAGCGTTGTCACGACCTACCGTAGATAAGCATTCGACGGGTGGAGTTGGCGACAAGATCACCTTGCCATTAGCTCCACTGGTTGCTGCATGTGGTGCTGCGGTTCCGCAATTATCTGGCCGCGGTTTAGGCCATACAGGTGGAACGCTCGACAAGTTGGAATCAATTCCAGGATGGCGCGCATCATTATCAAATGAAGAGATGCTTAAAGTCTTACAAGATTGCGGAGCGGTCATTTGTGCAGCAGGCGCTGGTTTAGCACCAGCCGATAAGAAGTTGTACGCGTTGCGAGATGTCACAGCTACGGTTGAAGCGATTCCACTTATCGCATCATCAATTATGAGTAAGAAAATTGCCGAGGGAACAAGCGCACTTGTTTTGGATGTTAAAACGGGTGCGGGTGCATTCATGAGCGATCCTGCAAAGGCAAAAGAGCTTGCACATGTGATGGTTGGACTTGGAAAGCGTGCAGGAGTAAAAACTCTTGCCTTAGTTACCGCAATGGATGTTCCACTTGGATTAACAGCCGGAAATGCTTTAGAGGTTCGTGAATCAGTTGAAGTTCTAGCAGGTGGCGGACCATCAGATATTGTTGAATTAACTGTTTTGCTTGCACAAGAGATGTTGGAACTTGCTGGCATAAAAGGTGCAGATCCTGCAGCTGCTTTGAAAAATGGAAAAGCGATGGATGTGTGGCGTCAGATGATTTCAGCACAAGGTGGAAATCCCGATGCAAAGCTGCCAGTTGCTCGCGAGAACACAGTTGTCACTGCACACAGCAGCGGAACAATTCTTTCTATGGATGCGATGAAGGTTGGAATGGCGGCCTGGCGTTTAGGTGCTGGCCGTTCCCGTCAGGGCGAGGCGGTTCAGGCAGGGGCTGGAATTGAGATTCACGCGAAACCGGGGGAGCAGATCGCTGCTGGAGCACCGCTGTATACGCTCCATACAGACACTCCTGCCGCCTTTACGCGGGCGTTGGAGTCCCTGGATAACTCTGTAACCATTGGCGATATGCCAGTTGGCGGAATCGATCGCCTTCCACTTATTGTTGAACGTATCGTTGATTAAGGGGCTCAGAAGATGGCAATGAATTCACTTCCAACCAAGGAGCAGATCAAGTTAGTTCCTAAGGTGATGTTGCATGATCACCTCGATGGTGGCCTTCGCCCGCAAACTATTATCGATATCGCTCAAGAGATTGGTTACACCGCTCTTCCAACACATGATGCAGCAGAGCTTGCAACATGGTTTCGCGAATCATGTGATTCTGGATCATTGGTTCGTTACCTAGAAACCTTTTCCCACACTATCGCCGTCATGCAGCGCCGCGAGGACATCATTCGAGTAGCAAAAGAGTGCGCATTAGATCTTGCTCGTGATGGAGTTGTGTATGCCGAGGTCCGTGGCGCACCTGAACTCTTCACTGAAAAAGGTTTATCGATGGCTGATGTTGTTGAAGCAACATTAGAAGGTTACAGAATCGGCATGCAGGAGGCCAAAGCGGAAGGATTCACAATTGAGGTACGTTCTCTCTTGTGTGGAATGCGACAGAACAAAAAGTCACAAGAAGTTGCCGAATTAGTTGTTAAGTACCGAGACAAAGGAGTCGTAGGCTTTGATATCGCTGGTCCTGAAGATGGTTTCCCGCCATCTGATCAAAAAGATACTTTTGATTATCTTCGTAAAGAAGATGCCCATTTTACTATCCATGCTGGTGAAGCGTATGGAATCCCCTCAATCTGGGAAGCGATCCAACTCTGCGGAGCCGAACGGTTAGGTCACGGCGTTCGCATTATTGATGACATTGATTTTTCAGGTCCTGAACCAAAGTTAGGCCGTCTTGCATCATACGTTCGTGATCGTCGAATTCCATTGGAGCTTTGTCCGACTTCAAATCTTCAAACAGGAGCGGCTGCAAGTTATGCCGAACATCCAATCGGTGTTCTCGCAAAGCTTCGCTTCCGCGTCACGCTGAACACTGATAACCGACTCATGAGTCAGACTTCACTGTCATTTGAGATGGAGGAGGCTGTAAAGGCCTTTGGATGGGATTTTGCCGAGCTTCAAAGGGTCACGATTAACGCTATGAAGAGCGCATTTATCCCTTATCCAGAACGTCTGGCGATAATAGATCAGATCATCAAACCAGGGTATGCCAAGGTTTCAGCTGCTTCATGATTGATTTTACCGATCCAAACTTTGTCGCAGATCCGTATCCAGCTCTAAAAGGTTTGCGGGAAGCACCAGGACCTGTGTGGCATGACGGCATGCAGATGTTCTTAGCCGCTCGTCACAGTGATGCTAATGATGTTTTTCGCAACAAATCACTAGGAAGAATCTTTAAGGAGAAAACCCCAGAGTTTGAATGGGAGATTTTCAACTGGCTACACGCAGACTCCATTTTAGATAGTGAACCACCTAAGCACACTCGCTTACGATCCTTGGTTGCAAAGGCGTTTAATCGTCAGAAGATAGAAGGAATGCGTCCGGCGGTTGAACGAATCACTCTGCAGTTACTTGATGCAATTGAAGAAAAGATTCAAGCCGGTCACACCTTTGATCTGATTGCAGATTACGCCGAACCGTTGCCGGTAAAGATCATTGCAGACTTACTGGGCTTTCCTGAGTCTGAAGAACATCTGCTTCGTCCATGGTCACAGGCGATTGTAAAGATGTACGAGGTTAATCCTTCAGTTCAGTATCAAACTGAGGCGAAGTTAGCTGCTAAAGAGTTTGCCGATTATGTTCGAGATCTTGCCGAAAGCCGCAAGAAAACTCCTGGGCAAGATTTAATCTCAGATTTAGCTAGTGTTGAAGAAAATGGCGAAAAGCTCAATATGCATGAGCTAGTTGCAACATGTGTATTACTCCTTAATGCTGGTCATGAAGCAAGTGTTAATGCATTTGGAAACGGAATGGTTGCAGCCCTTCAAAGACCTGATCAAGTAAAGCTACTTCGCCAAACCCCACGTGAAATTACCAATACCGCCCTAGAAGAGTTCATGCGATTTGATGCACCTCTACATCTTTTTGAACGCACCGCCACGGCAGATACCGAGCTCGGGGGAGTGCAGATCAAAGAGGGTCAAAAGATTGCCGCGCTGATTGGCTCTGCAAACCGTGATGAAACAGTGTTTTCAGCCCCTGAAACCATGGACTTAACACGTGATCCCAACCCACATATTGGCTTTGGTGCTGGTATTCACTTTTGTTTAGGTGCACCACTTGCACGTTTAGAGATGAGCGTTTCATTACCCGCCTTGTGGGAAAAGTATCCAACGATGCAATTGGCAGCTGTTCCAGTTAGACGACCTACCTTTGTATTACGTGGTTACGAAAGCGTCGCTATCTCTGTTTGATCTGGATAAGAGGATTGTGCACCTTTTCTAGTCACACTGAGCGATGCGATTGAAACTCCAAAGTTCATAGCATCAATCGGAGCTTTTCCACTTGCTAAGGCGTACGCAAAACTTCCAACAAAAGCATCTCCAGCACCAGTGGTATCCACCGCTGTAACTTTCGGAGCGCTGACACGATGTAGTTCGGCGGTCGGGCTTACATACACAGCACCTTCACTACCTAATGTGACGATGGTGCTTTTGCCTGGCCTAAAGCTTTTTAAAATCTCATCACTACTTGGCAAAGTTCCATGTAGCTCGCGGAACTCAGTTTCATTAGGTATTAACCAATCCGTCAATTCAAGAAGTTCTGCTGATAATTGTTGGTAAGGGGCGGGATTAAGAATTGTTGTGCATCCGCGTGCTTTGGCCGCCTTGAAAGCTGCAAGGGTGACCTCTTGTTTGATCTCGCATTGAGCAACAACTATCGCCAAATCCTGAATCGAATTAATGGCTTCTATCGCCTTATTTACTTCAATCTCGTGGTTTGCCCCAGGAATAATGATGATTCTATTTTCTCCAGCGCCATCGACCCAGATATGGGCCACACCATTGGGGGTAGAACTTGTTTCTACAAATCGTGAATTAATACCAACCTTCACAAAGTTGTCAGCAATAGCCTTTCCAAAGACATCATCACCTAATTTTCCAATGAAATGAACTTCAGCTCCACAGTGGGCCGCCATCACAGCTTGATTTGCACCTTTGCCACCAAAACCAGTTGTAAAAAGCTGCCCCGCTAGGGTTTGACCTGGCTCTGGAAGCACATCGGCGTAGGCGGTTAAATCCATCATTGCGCTGCCAACGACAACTATTACAGCTGGTCTCATAACGCTAGGCTAGCGGTTATGACCAAAACTTCAATCATTATGGATGTAGATACCGGTGTTGATGATGCCTTCGCAGTTCTCTTTGCGGCGATGCATCCAGATATCAACCTTCTAGGAATCACCTGTGTCGATGGCAATACAAATGTTGACCAAGTTGTTGCCAATACATTCAAGGTTTTGGATGCAGCAGGAGCTGGAGATATTCCTGTAGCACGAGGCGCGGTACGACCATTATTAGGAAAGAGCCAGTACGCAGAATATGTTCATGGAAAAGATGGAATGTGCGATCTAGGTATCGCTCCCTCCGGCCGAAAGGTTGATCCACGTTCTGCGGTCGAATTACTTCGTGATCTAATTGAACAATCAACTGAACCTGTGACCATTGTTCCCGTCGCTCCGCTAACTAATATCGCGTTGTTTCTACGAGCCTTTCCAGAGACTGCAAAGAAGATTCACCGTATTGTTTTAATGGGAGGTTCGGCAGCTGCAGGTAATGCAACCGCTGCCGCCGAATTTAATGTGTGGCACGATCCAGAAGCTGCAGCAATCGTTTTCCAAAGTGGAGTTCCAATTTCCATGTACGGCCTTGATGTCTTTATGCGTCCGACTATTGGGCGAGAAGAGGCGACAAAGATGAGCAAGTCAGATAAGCCAGCCTCGCAGTTTGCAGGATCTTTAGCACTTGGTTTTATGGAACAAGTTCGCACAGACCCAATTTCACTGGGGGACTATGGCGCTGTTGCCTTTGTTATTCAGCCTGAACTTTTTACAACTGAAATGTTTGATGTGGTTGTAGATACATCGGCAGGTCCTGCACGCGGTCAAACAATTGTTGATCGACGTGATGCATGGTTAAAGCAGTTAGAGCCACTAGACCTTGAGGATTCAGCAAAGGTTCGAGTTGCATTGGATCTAGATGTCGATGCGGTCGTGAAATTGTGGTTAAAAACCGTTAATTCATAACCCGATTGGATGCCACACAGTCTTAGCCTCCATAAAGGCGATGATGCGACCAGGATCAGCTGATTTGAAAGAGTGAATTCGCTTCAGATTTTCAGCTCCTGCAACCTTTGTCTCAGCATGAAGCTTTGCTGGCAGACCAGAAATATCTAGTGCATCAATATCCATATGAGATGCCATCCATGGCGCAATCTCTTCCTTCTTTCCAGTCAAGATATTGATTACTCCATGTGGTAAATCGCTCGTTGCTAAGACTTCAGCAAAGGTCATTGCAGACAGTGGAGCCTTAGTACTTGCCAGAATTACAACGGTATTTCCTGATGTAATGATTGGTGCAACAGCATCAATGAAACCAAGAAGAGATGGAGTTTCAGGAGCAATCGCTGCAACAACTCCCATGCTTTCAGGGATCGTAAAGTTATAGAAAGGGCCGGCAACAGGGTTAGTTGATCCTGCAAGGGATGCAATCTTATCTGTCCAGCCTGCATACCAAACTAGTCGGTCAACTGAATCAGTAACCTCCTTTTCAGCTTTCACCTTTGTTACACCTGTAACCTGCATAATCTCGTCGACAAATTGTGCGCGACGACCTTCAAGCATTTCAGCGATGCGGTACAGGATTTGTCCGCGGTTATAAGCGGTTGCTTTGTTCCAACCAGCATGCGCCGCACGTGCTGCAACAACTGCATCACGCAGATCTTTTCGAGATGCAAGACAAGGGTTAGCTATAAAAGCACCCTTGGCGCTCTTTACCTCGTAGGTACGACCAGATTCAGTGCGTGGAAATGCGCCATTGATGTACAACTTATAAGTCTTCTTCACATCAATTCGATTACTCATGGCTTACTCCCTTCAAATATGCAGACAGGCCGTGGCGTCCGCCTTCGCGTCCCCACCCCGATTCCTTATATCCACCAAATGGTGAGGTTGGATCAAACTTGTTAAAGGTATTAGCCCAGATAACTCCTGCACGTAGTTGTTGAGATGCCCACAAGGTACGTGAGCCCTTCTCGCTCCAGATACCCGCGGACAAGCCAAATGGGGTGTTATTAGCCTTTTCTATAGCTTCTTGTGGAGTTCTAAAGGTAAGAACTGAAAGAACAGGACCAAAGATCTCTTCGCGTGCGATGCGATGTGCCTGAGTTACACCGGTAAAGATAGTTGGAGCAAACCAAAAACCCTTAGCTGGCAAAGTACATGCAGGACTCCATCGCTCTGCACCTTCAGCATCACCAGCAGCAGCAAGTTCTGTAATCTTTGCAAGTTGTTCCTTGCTATTAATCGCGCCAACATCGGTGTTCTTGTCCATAGGATCGCCAACACGGATCTTTTCCATACGGTTCTTTAACTTATGAAGAACCTCTTCAGCAACATTTTCCTGCAATAGCAGACGTGAACCAGCACAGCACACATGACCTTGATTAAAGAAAATTCCGTTAACAATTCCCTCGACGGTTTCATCAATCGGTGCATCATCAAAAACGATATTTGCAGCTTTACCACCTAATTCGAGGGTCACACTCTTCTTAGTAGGAGCAACTGCGCGAGCAATAATCTTTCCAACCTCAGTTGAGCCGGTAAATGCAATCTTGTCGATTCCTGGGTGGTTAACGATCAAGGCACCCGTTGAACCATCTCCGGTGACAATATTGACGACACCTGCAGGAAGTTCTGCCTGCTGACATACTTCGGCAAACAACAATGCGGTCAGCGATGTTGATTCAGCTGGCTTTAGAACAACGGTGTTTCCCGTAGCTAGCGCTGGTGCAACCTTCCAGGCCAACATCAAAAGCGGAAAGTTCCACGGAATAATCTGACCTGCAACACCTAGTGGCTTTGGAGATGTACCAACACCTGCGTACTCAAGTTTGTCCGCCCAGCCTGCATGATAGAAAAAGTGTGCTGCGGCTAATGGAATATCGGTATCGCGTGATTCGCGGATCGGCTTGCCGTTATCGAGAGTCTCTAGCACTGCAAATTCACGTGCTCGCTCCTGCATGATTCGAGCGATGCGATACAAATACTTTCCACGTTCTTTGCCTGACATCTTTGACCAGGTAGTTGTATACGCCTTACGAGCAGCCTTTACCGCTGCATCAACCTCAGCCTTTCCAGCAAGAGCGATCTGAGATAAAACCTCTTCAGTTGCAGGGTTAACAGTCGGAAAGTGCTTGCTACCTGCAACAAACTTTCCACCAATGAAGTGGCCATACTTTGGTTTGATTGAAACCACTGCTCGTGATTCAGGTGCTGGGGCGTATTCGAAGCTCATTGTTCTCTCCACTAATCCATCGTCACATACTGAGGGCTTGAGTAATAACCTTCATCCATCTTCATGCGTTGCATCAATAGATCATTGAGCAAAGCACTGGCGCCAATACGAAACAGCTTCGGATTGAGCCAATCTGGTCCAACAGTTTCATTGACCAAAACTAATTGTTTAATCGCATCCTTGGTATTTCTGATTCCGCCGGCAGGTTTAACTCCGATACGGGTATTAGTCATTTCGTAAAAATCACGAACCGCTTCGAGCATAACTAAAACAACTGGGGGAGTAGCAGCGGGTGCGACCTTGCCGGTAGAAGTTTTAATAAAATCGGCTCCAGCTGCCATCGCTAGGAATGATGCCTTGCGAACATTGTCATAAGTAACGAGTTCGCCGGTTTCGAAAATAACCTTTAGGTGGGCTTTATCGCCACACACTTGCTTAATCTGCACAATCTCGTTGAAAACATCAATGTAACGTCCAGCGAGAAAAGCGCCACGATCTATCACCATGTCGATCTCAGCGGCACCTGCATCAATTGCATCTTGCGTATCTTGAATCTTGACCGCCATTGAAGCTCGACCTGATGGAAAAGCGGTTGAAACAGCAGCTACCGGAACATGCTGCCCACCAATCAAATCTAGGTGTGTTCGTGCTACAGAAACCATGTCGTTGTAGACGCAGACCGCGCCAACACTTGGCACCGTTGAATCAGTTGGATCTGGACGAACCGCTTTGGTGCATAACGCTTTAACCTTGCCTGGGGTATCGGCACCTTCGAGTGTCGTTAAATCAACCATTGTGATCGCTGTATCGATCGCCCAGCGCTTAGAACTTGTCTTAATACTTCGAGTTGCCAGCATCGCTGCACGAGCTTCAGCGCCAACCTGGTCTACACCCGAAAGATTGTTGAGATAGCTCTTTAGCGAAGCATCGCTGCCATCTACTAAACCGTAAAAACTCACGATAACAATTCCTTAAGCGGTGGTCGTAGTTGATCCAAAACTACTTGCGCGGTCTTTGAATCCTTTTCAATTGCCTCAATGTAACACTTCATCTTTGCTTCAGTCCCGCTTGGACGGATGATGATTCGCACTCCGCCATCTAGCCAGATTCTTAGACCATCAGTTGGTGGCAAGCCATCAGTAGGAGATGCCAGATCATCAATAGAGGTTACTAAACGTCCAGCAATATCTTTTGGTGGGTTACTGCGCAATCCTCCAAGGATCACACCAACCTTTGAAAGATCGCTTAAACGAATTGAGATTTGTTCAGTTGCATGAAATCCATGACGTGCCCAAACCTCATCGAGCAAATCTAAAAGAGTCTTTCCTTCTGAGGCTAGATCAGTTGCGATTTGTGCCAAGGTAATTGCAGCAGAGATTCCATCCTTGTCATTGACTGTGATCGCATCGACCGCATAACCAAGTGCTTCTTCATATCCGAAGGTTAAGTTTTCTATCTTTGCTAGCCATTTAAAGCCAGTTAGAGTCTCTTTGAACTCTAAGTTGTAGTGAGATGCAATTTTTTTGACAATTGATGAAGAAACAATGGAGTTTGCAAAGATCCCTGAGTCAATCTTTCGAGCAATAGATTCAGCAAAAATTGCCCCTAATTCATCACCGCGCAGCATGCGCCATCCAGTAACAGGATCATTGACCGCAGCTGCACATCTATCTGCATCTGGATCGTTGGCGATAACTAGATGAGCGTCAAAACTCTTTGCCGTTTCAAGGGCGAGATCAATTGCACCTGGCTCTTCTGGGTTTGGAAAGGCAACCGTTGGGAAATCTGGATCTGGTGCTGCTTGTGCATCGACAAGAATGGGGGAAGGAAAACCTGCCTTATGAAAGACACGTTGAATTGTCTCTGTACCAACACCGTGCATCGCTGTGTAGACAATTCGAAGTGAACCGGGGTTGGTTGCTAAAGAAGCGGTTCGCGCTATGTACTTTTCTATGATCTCTTCGCCCAAAACCTCCCACACTTTTCCGCGTGGTTGTGATTTCAAAGAGGTTACGGCATCAATCTTTGCCGCGATCGCTTCATCAGTTGGCGAAACAATTTGTGAACCGCGGTAGTGAATTCCATCCACCGTTCCACCTAAATACACCTTGTATCCATTGTCCTGTGGTGGATTGTGGCTAGCGGTCACCATAATGCCAACATCGCACTTCAATTCATTTGTTGCAAAAGCTAAAACTGGTGTTGGTAATGGTCGAGGTAAAACATAAACCTTCATTCCTGCACCGCTCATTATTTCAGCGGTTTCAAATGTGAAATCCTCAGAGCCATAACGAGCATCACGACCAATTACGACAGAGGTTAGGTTGCGCTCTTTCATATAAGCAACGATTCCTGAAGCTGCGCGACCTACAACTGCGCGATTCATTCCTGAAGGACCAGGTCTAATCGGACCTCTTAAACCCGCGGTGCCAAACTGTAGAAAACCATTAAAGGATGCACGTAGCTCAGATTCATTGCCAGCATCGAGCCATTGTTGCAACTGCGCAGCTGTTGTTGGATCCGGATCATCTGAGATCCAGGCATGTACTTCCTGGGCTAATGAGTGATCCATAGGCTAAGAGTAACTTCGGAATTACCCCTTGAAAAGCCTGATTATTGATCGACAATCTCACACAGATTGGTACCGCTTGAAACCGTGGAACCAATTACTGCAGTGAGATTAGTGATAATTCCAGATTTATGAGCGGTTAATGGTTGTTCCATCTTCATCGCTTCAAGAACAATTATGAGATCGCCGACCTCAACCTTTGCGCCTTCTTCAACTGCAATCTTTACAACCGTTCCTTGCATGGGACTTACTAATCCCGCTCCACTTGAACCACCTGTCATAGTCTGCTTTGCACGGTGGCGTTTTACGACAGGTTTAGGTGCGTGAACAAGGATCTCAAAGCGCTTTCCGTTGACTTCAGTGATCAAGTACTCAGGTGCCATATGAGTTTCAAGTGGTGGTTCAGTTACAACAAATGCTGGAATCTCATTGTTGAACTCATTTTCAATATAACTTGTGTACACCTTGAAATTTTCAGTAAAGGCTGGATCTTCAAGAATTGCACGGTGGAATGGGATCGCAGTAGCTAATCCACCAACGATAAATTCAGATAGTGCACGTCGAGCCCTTTCAATCGCTTGCTGACGCGTTGCACCAGTAACGATCAACTTTGCTAGAAGTGAATCAAAGTTTCCACCGATTGTGTCGCCACCTTTAAAGCCGGCATCGACTCGAACACCAGGTCCGGTAGGTATCGCCCAATCGGTTATGCGACCAGGTGCTGGAAGAAAGGAGCGACCTGGGTCCTCTCCATTTATTCTGAACTCAATTGAGTGTCCGCGAATTTCGGGATCATCAAAGCCAAGTGCTTCACCATCTGCAATTCTGAATTGTTCCCGCACTAAATCAAGCCCAGTGACCTCTTCACTTACTGGGTGCTCAACCTGTAAGCGAGTGTTTACCTCTAGAAATGAGATTGTTCCATCAAGACCAATCAGGAACTCACATGTTCCTGCACCGATATATCCAGCCTCTTTCATGATCGCTTTACTTGAACGATATAACTCTTCATTTTGTGCAGCGGTCAAGAATGGGGCAGGGGCTTCTTCTACTAATTTTTGGTGACGACGTTGTAAAGAACAGTCACGGGTACTAACAACTACCGCATGTCCATGCTTATCAACCAAAACTTGTGTCTCAACATGTCGAGGCTTATCTAAGTAACGCTCAACAAAGCATTCGCCTCGACCAAAGCCAGATATTGCTTCACGTACCGCAGATGCAAATAACTCTGGAATTTCCTCCATCGTGCGTGCAACTTTTAGTCCACGTCCACCGCCACCATGGGCAGCTTTAATCGCAACCGGTAGACCATGCTCCTTTGCAAAAGCTGTTACCTCTTCATGACCTGCAACTGGATCCTTTGTTCCCGCAACCAATGGCGCACCCGCTTTTGCAGCAATTTTGCGAGCAGAGACCTTGTCACCTAATGCGCGAATCGCTTCTGGTGGTGGTCCAATCCATGTTAAACCCGCATCGATAACCGCTTGAGCGAAGTTAGCGTTTTCAGAGAGAAAACCATAACCAGGATGAACCGCATCTGCTCCAGATTCACGTGCAACTGCGATTAACTTTTCAATATCTAGATAAGTTTGAGTCGCAGTTGTTCCATGTAGTGAATACGCAGCATCTGCCATTTGTGCATGAAGTGAATTTCGATCCTCATCGGAGTACACAGCAACACTTTCAATTCCGTGATCTTTACAGGCACGAATTACACGTAAAGCGATTTCACCACGGTTTGCTACTAATACGCGCTTCATTTCATCACCTTTACCTGTGGCCATGTGTAACCCAACTGAGCAAAAGCTTTACGAATAAATGGCATAGAAATACCGACTACATTTGTGTAGTCGCCTTCAATTGAAGGAATAAAGGGAGAACTAAATCCATCCAGGGTAAATCCACCTGCTACATGCAAAGGCTCTTCAGTTGCAACGTAATCTGCAATCTCTTCATCACTCATGTGGTCAAAGCTCACACGAGTTGTGACTCGATCCGATATCTCGACATCTTTAACAGTATCGATGATGCAATGACCTGTGTGCAGCAAACCAGAGTTACCTCGAACTCGTTTTGCTCGCTCAGTGGCGACATCAGGCGTTCCTGGCTTTCCAAGTGAAACCCCATCAAATTCAAAGGTGGAGTCACAGCCAATAATGATCGCTGGAAAATCGATTTGTTCACGAACTGTGTGTGCTTTTGTAATTGCTAGAGCGATAACCATGTCCGCTGGCGCTAAAGAGTTGAAAAACTCAGTTTCCTCATCGACATGGCTCACCATGATCTTTGGTGAAAGCCCTGCAGATTCCAGTAACCGTCGACGGCTAGTTGATTGAGAGGCTAGAACAATAGTTGGCATTATGAATCAAACCTTCTAGCACCAAAGGTAATCTGCTGTGGAAGCGGTTGGCGCAGCTGCGGCAAACCGTAAACACTGCGACGAATTACAGGCTTTAACTCTTCACGTTTATGAAGAGCCATTGCTGCCTCTATGGCCGCAAGCTCATCTGGAGTCGGAACTCCTTTTGTAATTTCAAATCTCATTACAGCGGCATATTTCCATGTTTGCGAGCCGGTAACACATCGCGCTTTGTCTTGAGAGTTCTAAACGCTTTTGTAATGTATGCACGAGACTGACTTGGTTCAATCACCGTATCAATAGTTCCGCGTTCTGCGGCAAGATAAGGATTAGCCAATGATTCGTTGTATTCATTTGCTAACTCAGCACGCTTAGCAACAGGATCTGAAGCTCCAGCGAGTTCATTGCGATACAGGATATTTACCGCACCCTGCGCACCCATTACTGCGATCTCAGCTGTAGGCCATGCAAAGTTAATATCGCTACCCAAATACTTTGAGCCCATAACAATAAAGGCACCGCCGTACGCCTTGCGGGTAATCAGGGTTACCAATGGAACTGAAGCTTCGGCATATGCATACAACAACTTCGCTCCACGTCGGATGATTCCATCCCACTCCTGCTCGGTTCCGGGCAAGAATCCTGGAACATCTACCAAGGTCAAAATCGGAATATTGAAAGCATCGCAGAAACGTAAGAAACGCGCTGCTTTTTCGCTGGAGTTAATATCTAATGTTCCTGCTAATTGATTTGGTTGGTTTGCAATAATTCCGATTGATTCACCCTCGATTCGAGCAAAACCAACAACAATATTTGGTGCATATAAAGCGTGAACTTCCAGAAACTCACCCTCATCAACAAGGGCTTGGATGAGCACCTTCATGTCATATGGTTGATTTGGACTATCTGGGATCAAAGTATCCAATGCAATATCAGATGCCTTCTTAGCTAAAGTTTCTGTTGGTGGAAGATGAGGTGTCGCATCCATGTTGTTTGATGGAAGATAAGACAGAAGCGCCTTTACATAATCAATCGCATCATCTTCATTTTCAGCTAAGTAATGAGAATTACCGGTTTTGGTGTTGTGTGTACGAGCCCCACCTAGCTCTTCCATTCCAACTTCTTCACCCGTTACCGTCTTGATCACATCAGGACCTGTAATAAACATGTGCGAGGTTTCATTAACCATGACTGTGAAATCGGTAAGCGCTGGAGAGTATGCAGAGCCTCCGGCACATGGTCCAAGAATCAATGAGATTTGGGGGATGACACCAGAAGAACGGGTATTGAGGCGGAAGATCTTTCCGTAACCATTGAGGGATGCAACACCTTCTTGAATACGTGCTCCACCTGAATCATTGATTCCGATTAAAGGAATTCCAGATTTAAGGGCAAACTCTGCAATCTTTACAATCTTGTCGGCATGAACCTCGCCCAGGGATCCACCCATCACTGTGAAATCCTGTGAGTACAAAGCTATTGGTCGACCATCAACAGTTGCTGTTCCAATAACTACGCCATCTCCGTAGGGACGGTTCTTTTCCATTCCAAATTGTGTTGAACGGTGGCGAGCAAACTCATCGATTTCGGTAAATGAATCAGCATCAACCAACATTTCGATACGTTCGCGAGCGGTCTTCTTGCCCTTTGCATGCTGTTTTTCAACTGCTCGCTCAGATCCGGCGTGAATAGCCTCCTCGACACGATCTCGAAGGTCCTCAATTTTTCCAGCGGTTGTATGCAGATCACGACTCATAGGCGTACGGTACTAGTCGTGAGCAAAGAATTGTTAAGGGCGCCGCTAGATCAAGCAGAGATCAGCAGATTAATTACGCCGTACTGGCGAGTAAAGGTGGTTGAACTCACGAGTACAACACAAGGCGATCTTGCGCAATTAGTTCGTGATGGGAAAGCAAAGGTCGGCGATGTAATCGTTGCTGAATATCAAAGTGCAGGACGTGGAAGATTAGATAGAAGTTTTGAAGCTGCGCAAGGAACCGCATTGCTATTTTCTTTTTATATCAAACCTCAGAGAAACCGAGATGATTGGGGTTGGATTCCATTAATCGCCGGATACAGCGTTGCACAATCCTTGCGTGCATTCCATGCGGTTGTTAAATGGCCCAATGATATTTTGATTAACCGTAAAAAAGTTTCAGGTTTAATCGCAGAGGTTGTCGGAGATGGAGTTGTCATCGGAATTGGTGTCAATGTAGGAATGGAAGAGAATCAACTGCCGGTAGACACAGCAACTTCATTGCTTGTTGAAGGCGGAGAAGACATCACACGTGATGAACTCATTTGCGAAATTCTCGAAGAGTTTGAGGAACATTTCCTTCAGTGGGATCAGGGAATCGATGAAGTCCAACCTCTGTATAAACAATTAAGCGCCACTATCGGAACAGAGGTACGTGTCGAATATCCAGGGGGAGCCTCGCAGCACGGGATAGCTGAAGGTATTTCAGATACAGGCGCGCTTATCTTGAATGATGGAACCCATGTTCAATCCGCCGATGTAATACATCTACGATAGGCCGGTGAGCAAAGCCTTTCCAATCGTCGGCGTCATTGGCGCAGGACAGCTTGCACGTATGAGCATCGCTCCGGCAACGGCTTTAGGTGTTGATCTCTTACTTCTGGCCGCTGATTCGCAGGACTCTGGCGCTCAAATAACTAACCACATTGTTGGTGATTACAAGGATTTAGAAACTGTTCGTGCCTTTGCGAAAAAGTGCGATGTTGTGACCTTTGAGCATGAATTAATCCCGTTGAGTGTAGTGAAAGCCTTAGAAGCAGATGGCGTTGTCGTTCGTCCTTCATCTTCCGCTTTTGTTTATTCGCAGGATAAAGCTGCGATGAGAGAAAAGTTAAGTAGCTTTCCTTCGCCACATTGGCAGATCGTTACCTCTGCAGATCAAGTTCATGATTTTCCAGTAATTGCTAAAGCAATTTCGGGTGGCTATGACGGCCGCGGTGTCTGGAAAGTTTCCGATGCGAAGGAGCTTGCAGCGCTCTTGCTACAAACCCCAAAGTTATTAATTGAAGAGCTTATTGATTTTGATTATGAAATCGCAGTTATGGTCGCTCGTTCTCCTCATGGCCAAGCGACAACATGGGCTCCAACGCAAACAATTCAGGAAGATGGCATTTGCACAATGACTATCTCACCCGCCCCACATCTTTCTGTTGCACTGAGCGAAAAGGCACAAAAGCTCGCGCTAGATGTTGCCGCAGCTGTTGGTGTTGTTGGAGTTATGGCGGTTGAATTATTTGTTAAGGGTGACGAATTATTCATTAATGAACTTGCCATGCGTC
>Ga0209770_10000164_pt1 | contig 38766 bp, 41 predicted proteins | sample LauGreSu1BDMLBDD_2_FD_187572 | JGI IMG/M metagenome (GOLD analysis project Ga0209770, IMG submission 187572) | Freshwater lake microbial communities from Lake Michigan, USA - Su13.BD.MLB.DD (SPAdes) (version 2) | ecosystem: Environmental > Aquatic > Freshwater > Lake | place: Lake Michigan, USA... | reverse complement strand
CCATCATCATTACTTTTAATCTCAAATAATGCATTCGTACATACCGCAAGAGAGAATTGTGGTATATATATTTCCGAATCACAATATAATGCTCTTGCTTGAATAGGATCTCCACCAGTTAATTCCTTTAAAACACCTTCGTTAATTACAGCATCTTTTGAGGGTTCTTGCATAACCGCGTATCTTACACCCTTTAATTGCATCACTTCTGACGATGTTCCACCAATACTATTACGTGCTGAAGTAACCAATGTAATTGGCACAGTACCCTTATATTCTCCCAGTGCTTGAGACATTAAATCTGTTAATATAGATTTACCATTAGACCCAGAACCTCTATAAATATTAAATGCGTGTTCCTTCTTTATTCCAATTAAACACGATGATAAATGGTCCCACATATATCTACATAATTTTGGTTCTGGAAATAACTGTTCCATAAATCTTATTATTTCATCAGCAATATCCTTTTGTTCATCGTAATTATATCTTGCATAATTTACTCCTGTTGTCTTAGTAATATAATCCTGTGGATAACCTTGTCTGAATTCTTTCATCTTAAAATCAAATACTCCATTTGCAAAACACATTAAATATGGATTTGAGTCCATATTCTTAATAAAATCTCCATCGAAGAAAATCTCCATTGCTTCGCGCATAATATTATTTTTATCATTGGTTTTCTTTAATTTAATGCATATTTCAGCGATTTTTTTAATCTTTCTTTGGATTTTTTCGTGATTTTCATCATTTGGTTCATAATTTTGTGCATCGGCTAAATATTGACTCTGTTTATCGGAATATAATTGAAACAAATCTTTTGAAATAGCCATTCTTAAACGCTGTCCTTCATCCTTTTCCCAACGATGTTTATTAAATACATACCATGTTTTATTAGTAATACTTCCACATACATATTTATCCTTATACATATGATATAATACCATTGCGTAATCCCAATCCCCTGCTTCAAAAATAGTTTCTTCAATATAATGATCTATGGTTCCTTTTTTTACCTTTTCATATTCTGCAAATGCATCTTGTTTTGCCCAATACATAATCGATCTTTTTGTTACTCCATCTGTACGTTTATTAAAATGTATTTTCCAATTTTGATATAAATCTGGTATAGTGTCATAATCAAAATCTGAAGCTTTTGAACGCAACATTATCCAAGATAAGAATAAACGATCGTCTGTATGTTTTAATGCAAATGCTACTTGTCTATTTAATAAATGTGAACCTGGTTGATAATATTTTTCTGGAAGTATTTGCGTATATTCGTGTATTTCTCTAATATGTTGCTCATTCGTCTTTAAACTATTAATAATATTATCTACCGCTTTTTTTAAAATTTCAGCATTTGTTATATCTGATAATTGAATATCTCTTGTATCATCTTCTAATACCAAGTTTATCTTAGATTTTGTATTTGAAGATTTTTTTATTTTATTTTTATTCGTTTGTATTCTTTTTTCATATTCTTCTTTGATATTTGGGTTTATTTCAAATTTTACGTGTTTATCACATTGTGCGGATAATAATTGGAAATTTCTAGATAAATCAAATTCTGTTACTGATTTAGCTTTAGTTACCCATGAATTATCACTTGCGTCAAATTCAGCAACCACGTGATATGTTAATTTATATGCTTCATAGCCTGGTTTTCGCGAACCATACATTTGCCAATTGGTGGAACCCATACTAATACCTTCATCTAACACTTTATCCCAACTATTCGTTAATGGTAATTCCCATATATCCCCAATTTCTTTTATTATTTTATCACGCAACATCATCTGAATAGTATGGTCTAATTGAATTCCAATAATCATATGTATACCATCTTTTGTCATTTGTTCTTCTGCGAGTCTATTTACATTTGGTTTTTCCATAATAAAAATTGGAAATGGTTTATTTTCTTCAAATACTATCAATTCCTTAAGTTTTTCCAAATAAAGACTAATCATATCTTGTATATGTTCTTGAGTATGAATCCGTTTTGTAACGCTATAATCATAACGGAAATCTAAATCAACTAACAATGGTCCATCATTTTCTAATTGTTTCTCTGTCAAATATTCCAGTCTTCCTTTTACAAATATATGCTCGTAATATAATCTATAAAAAGTAGGCAATTCTTCTTTTTCTATTGTAAAACTACCACCATATATATTTAACTCTTTATTTGGAATTCTTGTATGTGTGAATTTTGAAGAATTTCCACTATTTTGTTCTATGGTTTTACTATTATGCTTTGTAAGGAAATCAGATAAATCATTATAGTGTGACGATGTAGTCATTGTAGTCATTGTTATTATACTATAGAGATATTTTTCTATTTCATTTTTTTTTAATTTTAATAATCATTTTTTATATATATTAGTTTTTTAATTTTATTATTATGATGATAATAAATATGCTTAAAAACAATTCATTGATACTATATATTATGGCTGAAAATATAAATATTATTAAAAAAGAAACAATGCAACGACTTTTAAAAGATGTAAGGCAAATTATAAAACACCCATTAGTCGATAATGGGATTTATTATTCTCACGATGATACGGATATGATGAAAGGATATGCGATGATTGTTGGACCATATGAAACCCCCTATTTTGGTGGATATTATTTTTTTACCTTTGATTTTCCATTTGACTACCCATTTTCACCACCAAAAGTTACATTTTTAACTAATGATGGATTAACTCGTTATAATCCAAATTTATATAAATGTGGAAAAGTATGTGTTTCTATTCTTAATACATGGCGTGGAGATAAATGGTCTTCGTGTCAAACAATAAATAGTGTATTATTAACATTATGCTCATTATTAAATGAAGCACCTTTAGAAAATGAACCTGGACAAACAAAAAGTTCTGGTGATTTTATACCTTATCAAAATAGTATTGAATATAGCAATATTAACTTTTCTATTTGTGATATAATTAATCCTTATAAAAATAATATATCTCCTCACTTTTCATTATTTTATCCTTTTATGAAAGAACATTTTATTAATAATTATGATAAATTATTAGAATTTATTGAATTAAAAGAAACCACAGTATATAAGAAAAACGAATACGTATCTATTTATAATATGAAAACTGATATTAATTATACTATTTTAAAAAGTAAGTTAATTAGCACGAAAGAAATTATTACTGCTGAAACTGTACCTAAATTAGAATTAGATAAGACAGATAAGACAGATAATATAGATGAGAAAAAACAGATAAAATAAAATAAATAAAATTGAAATAAAAATATAAATATAACATAATTATATATACAGATATGCACTTTTGTAGTCAATGTCAAAATATGTATTATATCAGTATTGAACCTGATGAACCTAATAAACTAGTTTATTATTGCAGAAATTGTGGAAATAAAGATTCCACTTTGTCGGTAGAAAATGTTACTGTTTCAAAAATACAATTAAAAAAAACGGAACAAGAATTTAGTCACATTATTAATAAATATACCAAATTTGATCCATCACTACCTCGCATAAATAAAATATTATGTCCTAATGCTGATTGCTCTACAAATAGAGAAGATACTCCTCGTGAAATTATTTATATAAGATATGACGACCAAAATATGAAATATGTTTATCTATGTTCCACTTGTGATACAATTTGGAAACCTGAAGGATAATATAAATTTAGTAAATTTAGTAAATAATAGTGTTTTTTATTATTTTATTTATATTTTTGTAAATAAAATTAAAATTGAAATTTAAATTTAAAACCATTATATATTATATTATATTATAAGATGAGTAGTTATTTTGAAGACGATAATATTGAAGAAATTGGAAATAATTCTGATAATGATACTGATAGTAGTAGTTCTGATGCGGAGGAAAACGAAAACGAAGACGACGACAATGAAGAAGTAGGTATAGAAAATGAACCTGATGATGTAGACATGGATGATGATGAAGTCGATGATGAAGTCGATGATGAAGTCGATGATGAAGTCGATGATGAAGTCGATGATGAAGATTTAGACAATGAAAGTGTGGATGAACAATCTGGTGGTGCACCAGACGATGATTTGGAAGAAGGAGAAATAGATGAAGAAGCCGAAAAAGAAGAACAAAAAAATAAAAGAACAAAAAAAATACCAGCAAAAGAAAAAACAAGAACTGTATTTAGAAAACTAGATTATTTAGATGATGAAGACGATAATGACGATGACGATGACGACGAAGATGGTGATGGAGAATTATATTTGCAAAAATTTGAAAAATCTATTAATGAAAATTATATAGTTAATTACCATCCTGAAAGTGTTTTACAAAATTACGATGAAATTTTAACAATGATAAAAGTTATTAGAGATAAAGATGGTATTATTATTGATGATTTACATAAAACAATTCCATTTTTAACAAAATATGAAAAAGCTCGTATTTTAGGACAACGAGCAAAACAAATTAATTCAGGTTCAACTCCTTTTGTAAAAGTTCCTGAAAATGTAATTGATGGTTATGTTATTGCTGAACTAGAATTAAAAGTAAAAAAAATACCATTTATTATTCGCAGACCATTACCAAATGGGGGTAGTGAATATTGGAGCATTAAGGATTTAGAAGATATATCATTTTAGGTAAACGATATAAAAAAATAATTATAAATTATGGTATGATGAATATTAAAACTATAGTATTATCTACTGGGTTATCTTTTTTATTTAGCATTTATTCCGTTTATAATATTGTTAATTTACTAAAAGAAATAACACATTCAAATAAAACAATTATTGATAATAAACAAAAACTAGAAGAAAAAATAGAAGAAATAATTGATAAATATAATAAATTAGAAGATGAAATTAAACATAAAAATGATGAAATAAATAAATTAACAGAAAAATTAGATAATGTTGAAAAACGAATAGAACAAATGTCGCATTCATATTTTGAATTTTCAGTAAATAATATGTATGAAACATCAGAAGAAGAAGAGAAAGATATTTTAACAGAAGAAATACAAATAACAGAATTTAATCATAATGAGCCTCTAGAACCAATAATTAAATTACCTGAAAGAAATACGTTAATAGAACATTTTGATGAACAAAATGAATATAATTGTGTTGTTATAGAAAATATTAATAATGTTACACAATTAAGTGCTTCTTTTTGTTCTAATAGTAATAGTAAAAATAATATTAATTCTAATTTTGAAAAAGACGATATAAGAAGTAGAAGTAGAAGTAATTCATTCACTGATATTATTCGGTCTGGACACGGATTATCAACCAAATTTTTTTTTGGATAATATTATATAGACTTAGACTTAAAGTTAAAGCGTTCTCATTATTATATATATCTTATAATAATGAAAGTAGCATTATGTTTTATTATTAGTTACGAACATATTTTACAAAAAGAACAATTATGGATTGATTGGATTAAACCTAATCAAGATATTATCAATATATATTTTCATTATAAATCTATTTCTATGATTAAATCCCCTTGGATTAAAATGTATACGATGCCCCCAAATTTAATAGCGAAAACATCATATTACGATGTTGTTCCAGCATACATGTCTATTTTATCATATGCGTTTCAGCACGATAAAAATAATGTGTGGTTTTGTTTATTAACTGATTCTTGTATTCCAATTATTAGCCCAGAAAAATTTAGACATTTATTTTTAGACCATTATCAAGCATCTGTTATTAAATGTAAGCCGTCTTATTGGGATATTACTATACATAGACGCGCCAATTTAAGATTACTTACAAAAGAATATTGGTTATCGAATGACCCGTGGTTCACATTATGTAGAGATCATGTACAAAAATGTATATTATTTTTAACCTTGAAAAAAGATGTTTGGCAGACAGTGAATTCTGGTGGTTTGGCAAATGAAAGTATATTTGCAATCATATTACAAACATTTAAAGAACTAACAAATCCAATTAAAACAATTAATGATTCATCAACTATAAGCGACTGGACACGTATGTCTAGTCCTACTAGTCCGAATTGTTTTCGAGAGGCGACTGAGGAAAATATAAATATTATTTGTAACCTACTTAAAGAAAATAAGTATGCAATGTTTTTACGAAAAGTTCATCGAGAATTTCCAGATTCGGCAATTCAAGATATAATAAATATGAATTTTAATCATAAATATGAGGTGCTACATAATCAAGCTAAACAAAAGTATAATGGGACTATATATAAATATATACAACATTTTTATAGTGTAATATTGTTAGTTGGATTATTTTTATTATATGTTTATTATGTAATACAAAAAAATTGATTCGTAATAATATACATATAAATATAAATATATATAAGTACATACATAAAAATGAATCTATGGGATAAGTTTTCTAATTTATTCAAGTCAAACAAAACAACTAGACTTTCATCATATAATTATGATTTATTTTGGAATGCTTGTGAAACTGGTGATTTGGAATATATAAAAAAGGTTATTCATGACAATCCGAATATTGATATTTCAAAAGAAGATCGCACGTTTATTCGTACAGCTTGTGCAGCTGGTCATTTACATATAGTTCAACATTTGCTACTAGTACAACCAAACATTGATATTTCAGCAAATAATGAAGAACTCTTTTTTGTAACTTGTTATTTTGGTCACCTACATATATTACAATATTTGCTTCAAATAAAACCAGATATAAATATATCTATGCGTAATAATTATGTGTTTCGTATTGCTTGTGAAAAAGGACATTTACGAGTGGTTGAATATTTATATAGAATTGACCCAACCATTGATATTTCAGCATATGATGAAGCAGCATTTAAAGTGGCTTGTGCAAATTACCATTTAGACATCGCATTATGGTTTGTCAATCTAAATCCTAATAAATATACATTGGTTTCAAATAGTGAGAATAAAAATATTATTTCTTACAAGATAAATAAAATTTTAAATAAACATAGAGAACCATTATATATAGATAAACAAGAAATAGATACATGTTCAATATGTAAAGAGCAACAATGTAATATCCAAACATATTGCAATCATACTTTTTGTGAATCGTGTTTAACAAGTTGGATTAAAAAAAATAAAACTTGTCCGTATTGTCGGTCTTTATTAGAAAATAAAGAATATTATATCATCAATGCTATATAAGTTTATTTTTTCATTCTAGAACCACAGTCTAAACATGTTATAAAAAGTGTCATTGGTTCATCAGAACTTCTAGTCTGCAAAGCATAATAACTACATTTCTTTGAATAGCATTTTCTACATTTAAACGTATCTGTCATTGCTTCCAAGTTTTGTTCGAATTTATTTTTATCACGAATACTCTTTGCTTTAATTAATTCCTCCCATTTTTCTGGAGCCATTTCCTGATGTGTCATAAATGCAATTTCGTGTGATTTAATTTCTCCATTGATTACTAATTGAACTAGTTTTTCATTTTTTAAATTAATATAAATACTGCGTAAGTGGTCTAAATAAATTTGAACGAAGAATGGATTATCCCATTTTTTAACCACTTTTTTATTCGTGGCTTCTTTTAACGCCCAATTATGAATTCCTTTTTCAAGATTACTTGCGTGTTTTTCTTTATTTTCTGTTTTATCAAAGAATATACATAGTTTTTTTCTAATATTATCTCTAAATAAATCAGGATTTTCAATTATGCGAGTCGTCATTCTTACTTAAATATAATTATCAATTATATTTAAATCATATTCAATTTTATTTTATATATTATATTATTTTTCATCATCGCTATAATCATATTCTTCTTCGGATAATTCTGAACCTATATTTTCTAAAACTAATTCTTCATCTACTTCATCGTTTGTAATATTAGATTCATATCCATCATCGTCGTCATCGTCTGTTTCAGACCCAGTTATTTCTTCTGTATCACTACCATCAACCACAAAACCATCCTTTAAATACCCACCCTTTTTTGTTTTCTTATTCTTTGGAACATTATCTAATTCATCTGTTTCATCGTCATCTTCGACGCAATTGGTCGTTAAATCCTCAAACCCTCCAAATAATTTATCATACATTTTATTCCATAATTCTAGAGAAAGGTTAATATATGTTCGGGTGTTAGAACTATCTCTTATCATACCAACTAACGCACACGAACCAAAAAATAATTTAGTATCTACTGGTGGAGGAAAATCATATTTATTCTCCATATTCGCCTTCCCGTCCAATTTACCATACATTTGAACAATATATTTTTTTCCATCTAACTTTATAGGCCATTCAACTTGCAATATAAAGCCATCTGATTTTTTAAATCCACACTTTTTATATAACTCTTCCACATTATAATCTTTAACATTAAGAGTTTTTAATGACGCACTTTTATCGACAATAACTATTGTTAATGATTGTGGCATATTAATATATTATGTTATAATAAAATAAGTTTAAATTGTTTACAAACAATAATAATATGTTGTAATTCAATCTAAACAAATATCTTACTATATTATGTTTATATGGATTACACAAATTTCTATATTATCAATTATATTTATTTTTTTAATACATCATTTAATACTATTTTTTAAATCAACATTAACCGTTCCAAAAATTAAAGATTTAGTAAATACCCCTAATCAAAAATATCAACATATATATGATACCATTTCACATAATTCATATACGAATTTAGACCTTTTACCAACTGAACCTATTTCAAATGAACCAAATAATATGAAAAATGAATTAAAAACATTCTTAAAAAAACAATTAAATAATGATACCAACAATGATAATAATAATGAATACATAATGGGTATGGAATCATTATCTAATAATACTTTTTCAAATTATCAATAAAAGTGCTTAAAGATAATTTTATATAATATATACATAGAATGAGTTTTTCTGAATTCCATAATAATTCTATATTGAAAACATTTCCAAAGTTTGAACTTTCTTATGAAAATATTACACATAAGAAGGTTCATAATGCTGACATACTATTAGCTATACCAGAAGGTAATAAGGGGTTTGCTTGGTTTACTTGTTATAATAATGAAAATATATGTTTCTTATTAGAAATGGACGAAAAAAATAAAATTAAGAATATAAAACGAATATTGGTTAGTTTTATTGATAGTTTAGCATTAGGAACTATTTTTTATGGTTCACTATTTATATATAATAATATTAGTTGTTTTGCAATAGAAGATATATATTATTATAAAGGGAATAATTATATTTATACACCGTATTCTAATAAATTACATCTATTAAAACAAATTTTTAACACGGAAATTTCACAAAATATACTAAATCATAATTTTACCATTTTTGGGTTGCCTTTGGTTTATATGGATTTTAATTTATTATTAAACGATATACAAAAATTACCTTATAAAATTAGTCAAATTAAATTTCGTTTTTTTGAAAAAAAGAATACTAGAAAGATAATGACAATGAATTATTTTAAACCATCTATAATATCTAAAAATAATATACAAAAGGAAAAACAAACCGCTGTGTTTAAAATAATGGCTGATATTGAGCCTGATATATATAATTTGTTTATTTATAAAAACGGAGTGGATGAATATTATGATATGGCATTTATTCCAGATTTTAAAACAAGTGTAATGATGAATAAGTTATTTAGAAATATTAAAGAAAATGATAACTTAGATACGATAGAAGAAAGTGACAATGAACTTGATTTTGAAGATGTAAGAGAAGATAAATACGTTTATTTAGACAAGTCGTTTAATTTAATATGTGAATATAATTATAAGTTTAAAAGATGGGTTCCTATAAGTTTAGTGGGTGAAAATTAGTTAGAATTTATATAGTAAAATAATATAAAAGTATAATAATGTGTTTTTATTGTGATAGAGCAGTTTATGGAAATCCTCAGACTTGGTGGTATGTAAATTATGTATGTTGGACTTGTCGTGTTCAAAATGGAGCTACACATTCTAAAATAGATAAAGATAAAGATAAGGGTGGTAGAATTTGTTATAGATGTCATAATCAAATGACAGATGTAGGTTTCAAATTTAAAACTCCTAAAAAAAATAATATAAAACAATGGAAAATTTTAGAAAAAACTTGGGAAAATCAATGTAAAACAATAAATGGAGAAAAAATATATGTAGGACCAAAAATAAAAGTTGTACAACAAATATTTTAATAATGATTATGATAATTTAGATTGAAATGTTTTCAATAAAAATGCACAAATAGCTTCCTCTATAATTATCAAATAAAATAAATATATTTATATAATATATGTCACCATATCCAATATCTAATGCACATACACCCTTTAAAGGTATTGATGGGTCTCTAGTAAATATGGATAATTCCCATGTAGGAGGTATTCCATTTGCAAATACCAAAATACCTTACGGACCACATACATTATCTCCTGCTGGTTCAAATATTCAAGGTGCGGCAGGAATTTATCCTTGTTTTAACGGACAATGCGGAGGAAAAATTAACAGAAAAAAAATAAATAAAATATCTAGAAAATATAAGATGAAGGGTTCAAAAAGAACAATAAAAAGACGTATTAGAAGAATTAAGAATCGGGTAAGAAGATCTGTTAGGCGCTCTCATAGAGGGCGAAGTCGAAGTAGAGGGAGAGGTCAAAGCCGAAGTATGAATGGAGGTGCGTTTCAACCTGCTTTAACTGCACCTAATTATCCTGCTGGATATTCGCAATATCAAAATAATAATGGTTCAATTAGTAATACTTATTCTACAGGAGGGGTATTAGGTGCTGGTTCAAGTGCTTTAGCAAATCCAGTACCTTATCAAAAAGTAGCAGGTGATGTAGATAATCTAAACCATAATACATTAAACGCATATGGTAATATTGGTGCTGGTTCAGGATTTGCTAGTAGAGGATGGTTCTAAATTTACTATAATAATTTATCTATATCTATAGTTCAATCTATAGATAAATTATTTCTTTTATAAATATTCATAAACCAAAATGGTATAAATATATTTTATAATATTGGCATTTTTTTGTATCTTTTTGTATCTTTTTGTATCCTTTTGTATCCTTTTAATTTTTAGGTGTTATTATGTATTTACATAATTATTTTCGTTAGACCAATTAAAGTGACAAATTTTATATATAAAAAAATCGGCATTTTTGGCATTTTTTTGTATCCTTTTAATAATTAGGTGTCAATTAGTATTTAAATGTTTATTCTAATTAGACCATTTAAAGAGACAAATTTATCATATACAAATTCGGCATTTTTTTTGTATCCTTTTCAAAAACTTTTTATATAAAAATAAAATTTATTATTTATCGATTATAACCTCTTTAATAACATTACTAATTATTTTATTAATATTTTTATCACATTCTTCTTTGTTTATTCCACTCATTGAGTTACTAACAATCATTAAATATAACCCATTTTTCTTTGAGTCAGCATCTGTACATTCAGGATTTTTATCTCTCCATGTTTTTATTTGTTTAATATTTTCATTAGCAATTCTTTTTATTGCTTTTGTTAGTATTGGTTTATCTCCACTCTCTTTTACCCATTGATTATCATTTTTAATGTATAGAACTTCTCGTTTCTGATCTGCGCAATGAATTGGTCTATCATAATGACTTAAATTTTTTAGTTTGTTTAATATTATACTAGATATACCTTCAATATAACCTTGTCTTCCTGTATTTTCTAAATCATCTAATGATACTTTAATTGAACTAACAAATTCATCTATATTTATTGCATTTTTACATTTTTCATTTAAAAATACGTTTAAATTAAATGTTTTATTATGTGAATTGGTATTTGTAATGGTATTATTTGTACCAGTTTTTATTACCTCTAATATCATATTTTGTTGTTCTAACATTGCATTTTGTGTAGTTGTATTTTGATTTAATATCATATTTTTAATGTCTGTATTTTCTTTCATTAAATATTTCATAATCTCTTTTAGTTCGTAATTATCATTTGATTTTGTTAGTATTTCGTTTTCTTCTATAACAATATCTTTTTTATCATCAAAATTACAAGTTTTAAAATGTTTCCATAATCCAGACCGCGTTTTAAATTTTTTATTACAATTTTCACAGCAAAAATTTAGATTTTGCTCTTTTTGCTCTTTTTGCTCTTTTTGCTCTTTTTGCCCTTTTTTTGTTTCCAAAATGTCATTTTTTGTTTCCTGTAAATGTTTGTATGTTAAAAGATGTCTTTCCCAATTATATTTTTTGTAGCATATAAAGTCACATTTTTCACAATAAAAATCAAGTAGGTAAAATTGGCTCTTTTTTGCCCCAAATTTGTTTCCAAATGTTTCCATAATATATAAACAGATATTTTTTTAAGTTTTAATTTTTTATTTTACAATCACAATTTTAAAATTATTTTTTTTGGATTGTGACGCTAATTTTTAATTATGGTCACAAATGAACTTTTTTGGAAAAGTCATGGCACTTTTCATTTTTGGACATTTTTAAAAATGTCCATTTTTCAAAACCCCCCGGACTTTTATTTTACTTTTTGCAAAAAATAGATATTATCCTTAAAAGAACTTAAAGGCCTTTATATCCCTTTTAACAAATATATTATCTTTACACAAATTAATATATATAAATAAACAACATATAGACAATATAATATGTTGGGGGTAAAAAATAATGAATAAATTGCTTGATTTTAGTAAAGAGTTTCACATAATAATTGTTGAATAATTTTGTAAAACTGGGGTTATTTTTTGTTATCTATAATCTATAACAAAAAAACACTATATAACGCAAATGAATGCAAATATGTTACACTATGTACTAAAATGGTTACAACTGTAACCACCAATTACACTCTACTTATTTATCACAGTCTCCTTCACAATATTTTTTATTATTTTATTATAATTTTTGTTAGTTTCTTCTTCATTTATACCATTCATAGAGTTACTAACAATCCTTAAATACCTATCATTCTGCTTGGAATCGGAATCATTAAACTCTGGATTTTCCTTTGTCCATTCACTAATCTGTCTTATATTTTTACGTGCTACTTGTTTAATCGCATTTGTTAGTATTATCTTTTCATCAGACTCCTTATTCCATTGGTCTTTATCTTTGATATATACTACCTCCCTTTTAGAATCAGAACAATGTATCGGTCTATCACTAACATCCATCTCTTTTAAGCCATTTATGAATATCTTGGAAATACCTTCGGCAAAACCTAGTCTCCCTGTGTCTTCTAATTCTTTGATACCGACTTGTAACTGACTAACAAAATCCATAATATTCATTGCGTTTTTACACGTCTCATTTAAGAAGAAATTAAGATTAAAATTGTTAGTATTATGACTGTTGTTATTATTACCAGCATTCTTAGCAAGTTCTATCATTTGTTTGTTCTGTTCTATCATAAGTTGCTTAAACTCGGAATTTTCTTTTAATAAATATTCAACTAATTGTTGATGTCCATCATTTCCATTTACTGACATTTTTTCATCAATTAATGTATTTAATGATTTACAATTGTGTTTTTTCTTGTGAGCATAAAGGGTGGAAGAATGTTTATATTGTTTACCACAAACACAATTAAAACTTTGAGTATCTGTTTGTGTGGGATTTTGAGCGACTTTATGTTTATTAGTTAATAAATGTTTATTATAATCGCTTAATTTAGAGCATTTATAGTCACAAGAAATACAATAGAATTCCTGGGAGACTTTTTGCGCGATTACTTCTGTAGGATTTTGTAGGATTTTATGCTTGTTAGTTAAAAGATGTTTACTATACTCGCTTAATTTAAAGCATTTATAGTCACATAATTCGCAAGTAAATTTTGGAGAGTTTTTTGGCGATTCGTCAGGTGGCAACATTTCCTATATATATCCTACATAAAAAATCTCCAAATAAAAATCCTCAAAATATTATTTTTTTTTCAGTAACAATTTTTTCATTCTAAAAACTAAAAATAAGAGCATTATGGTCTAAAAGACCTAAAAAAACGATCTTTTTCAAGACTTTTTTCAGGTTTTCAATTTTGGACATTTTTAAAATGTCCATTTTCCAAAACCCCCTGGACTTTTATTTCTACTTTTACATTACTGAAAAATCCTCTATTTTTTTGATAAATATTTTGTTACTATTTATGGTCTTTATATTTAAAAACTTATAATATATAAAATAAAATTGAAATTATATTTTATTTTATTGTATATTGGTATAATACACAATGGGTTGCGACTATTATATTCAAACTGAATTAATAATAAATTATTATGACGATAAATGTGAACTAATCACAGTAATTGCAAATCGTCAAATGGAAAAAGGGTATATATTTTCATTTTGTGGTGAAGATTCTGATGACGATTATGAAACTGCAAATAAAAAGTACGCAGAAGAATTGAATAGAATTATTGATAAAAATACTTATGAAAAAATATTATTTGAAAATAATATATGGGTAAAAAAATCATATGAAAATAAATATTTACCTGAATTAAAAACTAAATGCCCAAATTTAGTTACACTAATAAAAATATATAAAGATGTTACTGCTTGGGAAAGGACATAATAATTTTATTTTTTAAATTTTATTAAACACACCCCTTTTGAAATATTTTTTTCATCATCATCATCGTCGTCGTCGTCGTCCAATTCTAATTCAGAATCAGTATCATTAGTTACACTTTTATCGGATAAATTTCTACTACTTGCTTTACACGAATCCTTTTTAGACGACTCTTTTTTTTTGGTTTTACATTTACTTGGATCATAAGAGATTTTCCAATTTGTTATATCGGGATTATAATTATTACTATCACATTCAATAATACTAAAATTTTGATTTTTATAAAACTGTTTTCTTTTTAACCATTGTCTTTGAAATACTTCATGGTTGTCTTTAATTTCGTAAATAATTGGGTCTGAATAAGCGTGTTTTGCACGAAGAATTCTTCCAACACTTTGAACAACGTCAGTTTTTGGAGTTATTAAAAATTCAGCATTTAAACTAGGTATGTCTAATGCTTCACTAGCCATGGAAAAACTGGCCAATACTATTTGTTTTTTTTCAGATTGTTTTAACTCACATTCTTTCATCCCGCCAACATAATAACCTACAGATGCTATATTTTTACATACTATTTTATTATAAATATAATGTAATACATTTAAATTATGAGATAAAATGAGAGTATGTAGTTGTTCCAAAGGTTTAACGTGTGGATTTTCAATATAATTTTGTTCATATTTTAATCGTTTTTTACAACTTGGGCATTTAGCTGCTTTTGTTTTGCATTTTTTTTGCCCATCCGCATCAACACTAATAACTTCTGGAATTTCAGCATTTCTCTCTTCTTCTTGCATACACGGTAAACAATAATTTACTATATTACAACAACTATTTTTAACCAAATAATTATTATTTTTTAAACATATTTTACAATTTGGATTATTATTATTCATTTCTTTTTTATGAGCTTCTATAATATTTTTATCAACTCCATCCACTTGTATAAAATCGGTTAATACTTTAATAATAAACTCTGTTCTTTTACTATAAGAACATAATTTACTAATCATTGTACTAATTTGTGGATTACCTTTCCAATCCAATACCGTTTCATTAAATTCATCGTCATTTGTTTTAAATGTTATCGCTCTTACTTGAACATTATGTTCATCTTTTCTCTCTACTTTTTCTACAACTTTACCTAAAAACATTTTAAATACTTTTGTAGTTCCGTCTTTACGATTCATTGTAGCACTCAATCCTAACATATATTTTGTAACCATTTTAAAAAGAGCATTTGAAAATGTTTCACTTGATATATGATGAACTTCATCAATAATAGTAAAACCAAAACAATCAAATAATGTAGATGGGTATTCTTTTGAAACTAAACTTTGTAACATACAAATAACAATATCTTTATTATCTATATCAATAATAGGACCTTGAATTTTACCTACTTTAGCAGTTGGTATAAATTGTCCAATTCGTTCAATCCATTGATTCATTAAAAATTCTTTATGAACTATTACTAATGTCTTTTTTTTCAATTGACAGCATATATACAGTGAAGCCGATGTTTTTCCCCACGCGCACGGAAGTTCAAGTAATCCGCCTTCTGTATTTATTTCACTAGATTTAACATAATTTATAAATTTATTAACAACTGGAATTTGGTAATCTCTTAAAGTTCCTGTAAACTCCAAATGAATATCATCTCCATCCGTAATTTTTATGGTTTTCACTTTACCAAGAATTTCCTCACCAAAATAACGCGGAATATATATTTTATTATTGGATTCACGGTAAGCTGGGAATGTTTTTTGAACTTGAACGGGTGAACCAGGAACAAATGGTTTGACCATAAGCATTTCTTTCAAGCCAAGTTGATGTTTAATAGAGAGTTCGGATTTAAGTATAGTGTATCCTTTATTACCTAAATATGTATTTAGATTTTGTGGCCAATCAGTAATTACATTAATCGCCTTGTCTTTTTTTTGATTTTGATTCATATTCAAACTAACAATATTTAGCGTATTATGTTTAGATTGTTTGAAAATATACTTTTGAAAAGTATATTTTTTTAAAAGTATAATATATAAGATGGACTATTTCAGTACTTTATTTGACAAGAAAAATGCGCCACAACTAACATTATCAGTATTATTCGTTATTTATTTAGTAATGGGATACCAAATGCCAGAAGGAGTAGCTACAATGGTAGATTCACCAATGGGAAAAATAGCGGTTGTTTTAGTAGCGTTAATGTTATTTGCATATTCGAACCCAGTTTTAGGTGTATTGGCTTTGTTAGTTGCGTACCAAATGATTAAAAGTGCCTCTGTTAAAACTGGTATGGCTGGATTAGACGAATATTATCCAACTGAACAAAAGAAATGGACACCATTTAGCCCTGCTCATCAGTTTCCTTATACTTTAGAACAAGAGGTTGTAAAACATATGACAACGCAAAAGTTTAATACAGAATATGTAAAGGCTAGTTTTAGACCAACATTAGATGATACACACGATGCGTCATCTTTAATATAAATTATTAATATATTGGAAAAACAACTTAAAGACGGCAAAATATATATTTTGGAAAAACAACTTAAAGACCGCAAAATATATATTTTGGAAAACAACTTAAAGACGGCCGTGAAAATATATATTTTGGAAAACAACTTAAAGACGGAACCGTCTACCTATTTTTTTACCACCTGTTAATACGTCACTTACCGATTCAATAGACCCACCTTTTGTCGGTCTAAATAATTTTAATAACTTATTTATCGCATATAATATTATTATAAATAAGAGTGAACCTAATATTATTTTTACCACTGGACTATTTAGCCAATCTTTAAAAGACATTGTTGAACCACCTGTATCAGTAACTACTTCTGTAGTGTCTTCTGATGAACCAACTGGCTGACAATCTATATAAATATCATTTCCAGCGCTTCCATTACCAGGCCCTTTCTCATTATAAAACAAATTTGGACCAGTTTTTATATCATAGGGGTTACTTTGAATTAACGATTGTAATATTGTTAGTGTTTCTGGCATTATATCTAACGAACCTTGTAACGGTGCAAATACAATATATTCTACAGACGATGAACACGGTTGGTATGGCTCTGTGGCTGAATAAGAAAAAAATGGTTTCCTAGGAACAAACATTGATAAATTAAAATTTGGAATATTTACAGTGGTGGTTTCTCCATCGGAAGGGGCACTATTTGAAACAGTGTCTATTAATGTTTGGAAAAACAAAGAACTAACACTTGTTGTATTATTACTCTTAATAGGAATACAAACTAACAAAGGGTTTGAACCTGTATTAGATGAGTGAATAATTATTAATTCTCCATCTGTTTTTGAATTATTATATGAATGTAATGATGGTATATATAATCTTATTTCTTGAACATCATATCCTGTTGCATTATATAATACTGGTGGTGAAGAAGATTTATCATAAGAAATAGATAAATAATCACCTCTGTTTGTTGCGACACACGAACTGTTATTATAAGTAAAACTATAAGAACATTTTAAATCACACTTACCTGTTAGTTTTGACATACTTATATCTATTGGTGCTGTAGCAGTTGGACAACTCATTTATATTATACTTTTAAAAAAGTATAGCAAAACAAATTAATATACTTGTTTCTTAATTATATATTCTTAGTAAAATAGATTAAAACTTTTTCTTATTATAGAATATGAAATTAACAAAATCTCGTTTGCAAAAAATACTGAATAATACTAACAAACAAACCAGAAAAAAATATAAACATAAATCTAAATTATTAAGTCATAATAATACTGCTAGATATAAAAAACCATTTAATTTACTTAATAAAAGTATTAGAAACTGGTAACTGGTCTAAAATAAATATATTTTACAAAAATGGTAAATATCTAATAGTATCATTTTCATACACAGTTACTTTAAATGCGTCATTATATCCCTCTACATATACAGTATCTCCATCAAAAATCTGGTCAACTCCATAATCATTTAACGCACTTCTTCCTTTGAATGAAATAGGTAGTTTTACATTATTATGTTGGTTTGATATGGTATAATATTGCCATTTATCACGATTAGTAAATAAGGGTCGTCCCATTAAAGGTAATATATTATCTTTTGACGCTCCATTTAAAGGTGTAATTATTCCCATTTGTCGATACGATGTTGATGTAGGGGTTGCACCGATGTTAGTTGATAAATTAATTGGAACAGCACCAGGTGGTATATAGTTTAATTCAGGAACAAAATAACGTTCATCTCTATAAGGAGCCGAATATGGATTTAATAAAACATCATTAGGTAAATTGGTATAAGGCCAACTTGGTAAAAACTTATTAAACCAACCATTAGAATTATTTTCTCGTTTATCATTAATTTTAACAGTATCGTGATCATTTATAGTTATATTTTGTTTTGTATTTGAATAAATAAATAAACCTAATATAAAGATTATAATAAAAAGTAAAAAGAGTGTTATATTTTCAACACAAATAACTCCTGGTGGACACTTTTTCATTAATATATATTTTTATAAAAATATATAAAAAGATATTAGAAAAATATAAATATTGAATTTATTTTAATATTTCATTATTTCATTTTATTTTTTATTTTTCATAGTCGGTGCATTTGCTAAAGATGACATTCCACCCAATGATTTTGTTAAACTTGCCATATCAAACTCTTTTAACATATTTTGTGCTCCTTCTAATACAGGAACCATTTGATTCATTGTGTTAAACAAGTTTTGTTGTTGTTGCATTAATTTTTGTGTATCACCTGTTAGTTGCTTAATTGAATCCGAACCTAATAAAGAATCTAAATTTTGATAGGATTGTTCAATTGTTGCTGCGTAATCTAAACGTGGACCAAAATGTTCCGATGTTTGTCCCTTTTTAGTTTGCTTTCCTCCAAAACCTTCAGGAGCGGGTTCACCATCTCCTTTATTAAGTTCTGGATTATTTATATCTACTTTTGTATTATCATTTATTTTTGTATCGGCTTTTTGAATTGCTTTTTCTTTTACTTCATTTACAGAAGACGAATCTTGAACTATTGGTAAATTTTTGGCTATTTCAGGGTCTTTTGCATCCATATTGTCTAAAGCGGACGCAACTTTAGAAGACGCGTTTGTTGCATTATCCATACCTTCACGCATCATTTTATTAGACATCATAAAATTGGTAGCAACTATAGCAATTAATAAAATAACCGCCATATTTTTACTAAATTGATAAGATAATAAACTAACTAAAGCAAAAAATATTACCGCATTTAATTTGTTAGTTACTAAATAACCTAAAATATTCGTAGATGCTAAAAACACTATAAAATATAAAAAATACTTGTTAGTTAGTAACTTTGAAGCTTCACTTGCAAAATTCATATTATATATATATTGTTTTAAAAAAAATTGATTCAAAAAGAATTAATAATTACAATAAAATAGAATAAAATGGATACAGAATTAGAATATAACCCAATAAAAAAACATTATTTAATGCTATGTGAATTAGATTTTCCTTTAATTCATGGCGAATGTGATAATAGTATTGGAACACATTATTTAGTATATGATACATTTAAATCTTTGACTATGCCTATTATTGAAACAGCAATATTTTTGAATAACAAATATAATACATTATCTAGACATAGGATTTTCTTTAGTAGTCATCCTTATAAACATCCTATAATTAGAAATTATCGTTCAATTATATCAAGAAAAAATTATATTAAACCTGAAATTGGGGAGTATATTATTCTTCCTACACAAGAAGCGGTAGCTATTTTAAAGACATTTTGGTTAAGAATTGTTCAAAGAAAATGGAAAAAAGTATTTTTAGAACAACAAGATATTATAAAAATGCGTTCATATCCTTCATCATTATATTATAGAGAAATTTATGGTAAATGGCCTGAATCGTGTGCATATTTTCCTCAATTAAAAGGAATGCTAAATAATATTTTATAGATAATTATATTATATACTAACATTTTTCGTTTTACGTTTTTTTCTAGTTGATTTATCAGTTGATTTAGAAGTAGAATTAGAAGATGATATTATAGAACTAGCTTTGTCTAAATCTTTACTGGTATTATATATATAACCGCCTTTTTGACCGAATTTACGGGAATTTCCAAGTTTACGAGTCCCAAGTTTACGAGTCCCAAGTTTACGAGTCCCAAGTTTACGAGTCCCAAGTTTACGAGTCCCAAGTTTACGAGTTTTACCATGTCTTTTTCTCATAGTTTTCCTTCTTATATAGTTATTATATTTTCCTCCTTTTAATAAAGAAATATTCCCCGAATTAGTATTTAAAATAGTTTGTAATGCACTTTTAATATTATTAATAGCTTCTTGGTCATTCTTATCAATTGCATTTCTAATATTTCTTTGAATTATATCAATTGCATTTTGATTGGATGTTCCACGTAAAGATGCGTAAAAACTGTCTTTTTTTCTCTGATCCGCATTTATAAAATTATTATATAAAGCTTCAACTCCTGAACTACTTTGTGGTTCTGGTTCTTCTTGACTAGGATTATTAATCATATCAACAATTGAAGCAATATTAGCAGTAACTTCCTTAATTTGTTCAGCAACATCTCCATTATCTAGGTCACCAAGTTCATCCGCAATAGTGTCGATTAATTGAATTTGATTTACTAACGCACTATTTAATTGACCGATTTTTTGAATAATAGAGTCAATTTGTGTTTGAGCCGAAAGTAATTTTTTTTCCGCTTCTTGTTTTTGCTTATCTAAATCTCTAACTTGTTGATCTAATTCTTGAATTGCTTTGTCTTTTTGTTTTCCAGAATTAGTTAAATTAGTTATTTGTTGATTCTTTTCATCAATTTGCTTATTTATATCATTGATATTTTGTTGTAATTGTTGTAAATTTTGATTCGCTTCATTTAGTTTTCCTTTTGTTAGGTCTAATTCTTCTGTTTTTTGTTGTAAAGTTACTTGGTTATCTTGTAATTGTTTACGAAGTTGAGGCAATGCCTTTAAATTATTATTAACTTTTAATTCATTCAATTGACTTACCACCATTTTTAATTTTTCGATAATTTGAGATTTATATTGTCTCACTTTTGTTTTACCTGCTTCTACTTTGTCTGTAATTGTATTAATTGTTTTACCAAGACCAGCTAACGCTTGATTTAACGGATTATCTTCTATATTTGTCTGATCTGCCATTTATATAATATTATTTTATTTTTTATAATCTTATTATAAAATTATCGCACTAATTCATCTAATTCAACTTTTACATTTGCTATTTCTTTAATAATATCCTTTTGGTCGTGTTTTGCTATTCTTAATTGGTCGTCTACTAAATTTTCGGTAGTAATTAGATCATCCATATATTCCTTAAGTAAAACAAGAGCATTATATTGTTTTTGTTTTTCTCCAACTATATAATCATAATATTTTATATAATCATCCTTTACTTCATCAAGATAATCATTTAATAGTTGTTTTTTATCTAATTCTTTTTTCTTTTTAACTAACAAATTCTTTTTACCTATTATTTCACGTTCAATTTGTTTTAATTGTAAATCCCTTTCCGATAATAATTGGCTCATTTTTAAAATAAGTAGTTATAAAAATTTTTTAATTATATATAAAAAAAATTTAAAATATACCATATATTATATTTAGAATGTCAAAACATATTTTAGAGCCACTATTAACCCTAGACGATAATAGATTTGTAATGTTTCCAATACAACACCAAGATATATGGGAAATGTATCAAAAACAAGTAGATTGTTTTTGGAGGCCAGAAGAAATAGATTTATCAAAAGATTTAACACATTGGGAAGGTCTCAATAAAGACGAGCAAATGTTTATATCAATGATATTGGCTTTTTTTGCCGCGTCCGATGGAATTGTGTTGGAAAATTTGGCTCAACGTTTTATGAGCGATGTACAAGTATCGGAAGCCAGAGCATTTTACGGATTTCAAATTGCAATGGAAAATATTCATAGTCACACATATAGTAATTTAATTGATACATATATAAAGGATAAGGGAGAAAAGACAAAATTATTTAATGCAATTACAAATTTTCCATGTATTAAAAAGAAATCAGATTGGGCGCAAAAATGGATACACGATAATCGTTCGAGTTTTGCAACGCGGTTAGTTGCATTTGCGTGTGTTGAAGGTATCTTTTTTTCAGGCGCGTTTTGTAGTATTTTTTGGTTAAAGAAACGTGGACTAATGCCTGGATTAACATTTAGTAATGAACTTATTTCACGTGATGAAGCACTGCATTGTGAATTTGCAGTATTGCTGTATTCAAAATTAATTAAAAAGATTGACAAGTCTAGAATTAATGAAATTATTAAAGAAGCAGTTGAGATTGAGACGGAATTTATTTGTGAAGCATTACCGTGCCGTTTAATTGGAATGAATAGTCAAATGATGACCCAATATATTCAATTTGTAGCAGACAGGTTATTAGTTCAACTTGGTTATAAAAAGATATATAATACTGCTAATCCGTGTGATTTTATGGAATTGATTAGTTTAGAATCTAAAACCAATTTTTTTGAGAAAAAGTCTGATGCATATGCTCTTGCAAATAAGAGACAATCTAATAACGATTTTGATTTTACAGAAGATTTTTAGAATATATATAATATATTAATGAAATAATATATTAAAAGTAATTTAATATATTATCTATTTAGATGATTTCGTGTAAATTAGCAGGAGGTTTAGGTAATCAATTATTTCAAATTTTTACAACAATAGCATATGCATTACAATTTTCAAAACCTTTTTTCTTTTTAAATAACTATCAATTAGGAGATGGTTCCAATGGTACAACAATTAGATATACATATTGGGATACTTTTTTAACAAGTTTAAAACCATTTTTAAAAGAGTTGAATACTATTCCACCATTACTATTTATAAAAGAAAATAGTTTTAATTATAAAAAGTTACCTAAAACTATTGAGAATAATAAAGGTACATTGTTAGTTGGTTACTTTCAAAGTCCAAAATATTTTGAAAAATATAAAGAAGCGGTTTATAAACTATTGAAAATAGATCTAAAAAAACAAGTTGTAAAAAAAAAATCACAAATACAATTTGATAATAAACATTGTTTTATTTCAATGCATTTTAGATTTGGAGATTATAAAAAATATCAGAATATTTATACCATTTTAAAAGAACAATATTATATTAACGCAATACAACGTATTTTAAAGGAAATAAACTGGAAACCTGAATTATTAACTATTTTATATTTTTGCGAAAATGACGATATAACAGATGTAACAAATATAATAAACAATTTATATTTAATATTTCCATATATACACTTTGAAAGAGCTAATCCATTATTAGAAGATTGGGAACAAATGGTATTAATGAGTTTATGTAATCATAATATAATTGCAAACAGCACATTTAGTTGGTGGGGTGCATATTTAAATAACAACCCAGAAAAAATAATATGTTATCCAGAACAATGGTTTACTAATATAAGTACCAAAGACACAACAGACCTATTTCCAGAAGATTGGATAAAAATATCTTTGTTAACTAACAAAACAATAAATAACAATAAATAACAATAAATACTTAATAATACTTAAATATATATATAAATTAAATATTATGCTAACAGAACACGCGGATTGTATTTTACTTATATTTAATTGTAAAAAATATAAACATAAAGCGTTAAAACAAAAGGAAACATGGTTAAATCACTTTACTCTAATGCCTTATTTTCATGTTATTGGTGAACCTGACCTCGATACAGAATATATGTTTGATTTAAACGATAGAACTTTATATGTAAAAGTAAATGATGATTATAACTCATTACCTAAAAAAGTGATTGCAGCGTATAATGCGATTAATAATGCATATATATTTAAATATATTTTTAAAACAGATGATGATCAGCAATTATCTAGCATACGTTTTTTAGAAACAATCAAAAGTATTTTATTAAATAGGCTTCCAAAAATACATTATGGTGGCTTTATCATACATATTAATGAACCATATTTAAGTGAGTATTATAAAATACATCCAGAATTGCCTAAAAATCTGCCTATTATGCAAACACAATATTGTGGTGGGCGTTTTTATATATTATCGGATTTAGCAGTTCAACAGTTAATACATAAAAGAATAGATATAGAAAAAGAATATTTAGAAGATTACGCGATTGGATTACATTTACATCCTACTCTTAAACATAATATGTTAAATATACAAACACATTTATATTTTACAGATTTAACATGAAGAAAATCGTCTTATAATCTCATTTTTCTCATTGCCATTGAATTCATAAAGGCGGTTTTATCCAAATCCTGCATATGTTTTTCAAAATTAGTAACACGTTTTTCAATATCACTATATCCTTCTTGTTGAACAACCGTAGGAGGTATTATTAAATACCAATTATGGACGGATTGTAAAATAAACCAATATTTATCAATCGCAAACAGATTACGCTGAAATGGGTTATTCAGTAATTGTGTTAATCCCATTTTTACATTTTGTAATAATATTTTTATATAATGTCCGTTTACAAGATATCCAGTGGTTGTTTGACATCGTGATACTTTTATACAAGTGTCATCTATATTTTGATATGGAGGAATATTATTACCAGCAAATAAAATTACATCCCAACTATTATTATGTAATTTAAAGAAATTGTTTATTTGATTTATAAATAAGGTTGGATTTAAAAAGGTAATATCATCTTCAACAATTAATATATGGTCTAAATTATGTTTAACTGCGTCTTGTAGTAATTTTAAATGACTCATACTACATCCAATTGCACCATTATCCATTTTAATAGCATTAAATCTTTGACCAATTAAACCAATTTTAAGTAATTCAGTTTCAACGTGTTCTTTACGATCAGTTCTATGTTCCAAATTAATATAAAATATATTTGTAATATCGTTAATACTATTTATAGACATTATTAACTATCTATGATTTATATTTTTATATTTTTATATAATTTATAAATTATATTATTTATAAATTATATTTTATAATTTATAAACTATGGGTATAAAGTAATTATTGCGTTCCTTTACGTGAAGAGCTTTTACGAGGAGTTGCTGTATTACGCATTAAAGACGTGGATGATTTACTTTTTGATTTTTTTGTTTTTGAAGATGAATACATATTTATATTATCAGTTTTTGGTGACGATGTATGTATATTAGTTACCGACTTTGGAGATGATTTGCTTCTTCTAGTAGCTGACTTTGGTGGCGATGATTTGCTTCTTCTAGTAGCGGAAGCTGACTTTCGTGGCGATGATTTGCTCTTTTTACTGGCTGATTTTATTTTAACGTCTTCTTTTCCCATATAATATCCTTCATCTCTCTCTCTAGATAATTCACGGGAAACTTCGTATTGGCTGTCCATTTCAGAACTATAATTAGAGTGTTTAGGGCAATTCCCTTTACCAATAAAAAACCAATACCCATAATCTTCCCATTCGTCTAATGTTGATTCTATATTTTTAAAAAAAGTTTGCTTACTCATACTTATATATCCACGATTAGTTATAAAATTACGCCATAAATGTTTATTAGATTTTACACTTAATATTTCACGATTTAACACATCTTTAAAATCAATCGCATCAAAATTTTCCAAAGTTCCATTTAAAATATCTCTATACATTTGTATCATAGCCATTTGTCTATCTTTCTTATCATCAGGAATATCGATATCAAAATAATTCATTAATGAATACGATTGACATAATGTATCATTTTTATTTTTATATATATCTTGGTATCCATCATCTACACTACATAACACACGCCCATCCTCTCTGTCCTTTACTGTATGATGAAATGAAAAATCAAAATCCGCTCCAGTATTTTCAACTTCAAATTTATATGTTGTAGGATATTCTTCTTCAATAATTTGTCTTACTGTAGCATCACCAAATATTTGATTAATATATGTATAATGCCGTTTTGAAAAAGTATCTAATTTTTCCTTTGTGCAATTAGAGTTCATATATTATATTGATAAAAAAACAAAAAACAATATAATTACAATATAATTATTTTTATAAAAAATGGTTAATGATATACCCCTCCTAAACGTATATTTGCGGAAGCAGTAGCCTTGGGTTTAGCACCAATAATTCTACTATACGCAGGTGAATACTTATTAATATTTTTAGGTATCATTGATGTATTTAAAAGTCTCATATATTCGTTATATTTTTGTATTTGTAATAATTGCTGTTGCTGTAGGTGTTGTTTTGGTTCTGAAATAGACGGAGGCAATACTTCTTTAGTAGGATCAGTTGAATTTTCATAACTGTATTGGATAATTTCATTCGCTGCATTTTCCCCATATTTTTGTATCATTTCTTTTTTCTTTTCTGAAGTAGGATAAAACGGAATATTTGTCCAGTCATTTGTAAGAGTTTCTATTTTGTTAGTTCCAATCTTATCTGGATGTATTATTTTACGTTTTGGTTCTCTCAAATCATATTTATTATATTGATCGCTTTCAAATAATACGCCAGTCATAAATGTTTGTATATTTATTATAAATAACTTATCAAATAATATTACATGAATATTATCAACTGGATTGGCGGACTCACCATCAATTGTATAACTTAATTTATGAATTGTTTTTAATCCATCAATACCATCATCGTGTTGAGCTCTCCAAGGGTCTTTTCGATTAATTATGCGTGTAACCCCATCAAAAAGTTGCAAAATATTAGGATTTCCAATAGGAAAAAAATGACTTCTATCAATGGTTAGACCAATTTTTTCACATCTTTTTTGTAACACATTATCTTCCATTCCCCATCCCCAAAAATTAGGATATCCATTGGTCGCTTCAAAATCGGCACCTGTAATTGAAACTATACCTCCTAAAGCATAATTAAAGCCATAAAAATGTTTCACTATTCCTGGAACCGTTTCATAGTCAAATAAATTTGTAAATGGTATTGTATCTACATCATTAAATACAAAAGTGATTTTTTTATATTCATTTGGATACTTATTTTTTATTGCTAAAAACCCTATATTTTTTGTCCCTCCTCTGTTAAATGTTCGAACATCACATTGATGAGAAAAATATATTTCATAATCATCTCTGTCTTTTAATATGGATGTCATATAAGTTGAAAAAAAGAATTTATGTTGGGGTCTATTTCTATAAGGAACAATAAATACTATCTTAGGAGCACTAGTCATTATATGTATACTATGGTATTTTTATATGAATATTATTACGAATATATTATTTTTAGTCAATATATGTAATATTATTTTATATTTATTTATAGTTATATTATATGAAAACCAAAAAATATTTACGTCTAAAAAATAAAAATCCAATTAAAAATAACCACGTTTATCAAAAGAAAAAGGGAGGAGAGGGTAATAACAATGCTGAATATAACGCTATACAAATAAGACAAATAAAAGAACAACTTGAAAGAATTGGATTTGAAGAAGATACTCCCAGATTTAATGCGTTATTAGAACGTTTACAACAAAATTTTAGAGATTTTATAGAAAATGGACATCATCAAAATGATTTAGATGAACAAGAGTCTTATTTTTCACAAACAATAGATCAATTAAAAACTTTTAAAAGTTCAAAAAAAAAACCATTTATAATGTCAATAAGAATGAGGGATGTATATAATGAAGACGATGACGATGATTATGACGATGATAGTGACGATGAAAATAATGGTCCGCATCGTGGTGGGGAGCAAAGACAACCTAATCAATTTAGCGATGAACAAATACTAGAAATTAAAAATCAACTTAAGAGAATTGGATTTGAAGAAAATGGTTCTAGAGTAAATATAAATACAATAATAAATTTCTTGAATCGAGATTATATAAACTATATAAATGATGAAGAAATTCAAGATGATGATATAGAAAGTCGTGAACAATATTTTACAAGTTTAATTGAACATATGCGCAGGTTTCGAAGTTCAAAAAAAGAAGACCTTGAAAATTGGGCAAGGATAGGACAACAGGGAGGATATCAAGACAGAAAAAGAAAGACAAGAAAAAGAAAGACAAGAAAAAAATATTAGTATAATTAAGATGATGTAGTTACATTTGTAATGGGACAGTATTTATTTAATACTACGGAAGGGACTAATTCTGTTGTATGTTTTTCTAGTTTTTTAAAACATTTATTAATTGTAACCTCTGAAACTTCACTCACATTTCTAACATCTAGTTTAGAAATATTTAATTTACAAATTTGTGCTATAAAATAGATTATTCCAGCAGAAATTGCATTCGGGGTATTCTCAAGCATCATATTTTTTTTACTAATTTGAATAGCAATAAATGTACATAATTTAGTTAATTCTGTATTCATATTTAACTTACTACAATATCTTTCAATAAAATCTACGGGCTTAGTTTTACAAAATAGCGTCTTATCTTTATTATCCATATCCTTTTCTAATTTATTAATAATAGTTTGAGCATTTTTACATCCTTGCGTTGCACTTGTAATGTCTAAATGGAATATTGATGATAATTCTTTAGATGTCCTAGGATAATTATTAATTCTACACGATATATAAATAGAAGCTGCAATTAATCCATCTTTATTAACTCCTCTAAAAGTCTGTTCGTACTCGGTAATTTTTTTATGATATCGAATTGCATCATCAATTATTTTTTTTGATATCCCAGCATTATTAGCATAAAGTGTAATAAGTTGAAAATCATCATATTGTGATTTTTCTTTATATGGCATAGATTGCCATTCTGTATATCTTCGTATCTTTCTCATTTCATAAGATGATTTACCAATACATAATACTTTACAACCAAATGCTGATTCTTCTAATAGTGGATTAATAGGCATTCCACATCTAGTTGGGTCGGAATTATGACTGTCGTCAGCACCATAATATCTCCATTCTGGAGTTTGATCTAATACATCTTTATAAATAATACCACACTTATTGTTTGTACATATTAAAAACCCCTCGTCAGAAAATGATAATGAATATTGACATCTTTCACACGTTTCTCTATCTTTTATAGTTCTATATAAACATTCTAACGGGTCTTTTTGTTTATCTGGATTAATAACTTCTGTATCAAAAATATTCCAAAGTTTTGTCTTGTCAATATGATTATTATTTTTATTTTTTTTTGTTTTTTTAGATATTTCGTTGTGTGTCATAATAATTAATTAAATATTATGATATATTATTTTTAAATCAATTTTTTTATTATTCTTCATAATCATCAAATTCTTCAATACCCCATCCAGAAAAATATTTCATATTCTTTGGATGGAATCGGTTTTGAATGATTTCTTTATTGATGGGCCATCTATGTTCAGCGATTTTTTTATAATCATATGTAAAGATGGATGGATTTGTTGATAACCAAGACCACTTAATTTTGTCTGGATTTTGTTCGAGTAAATGAATCGCTGCAGGATTTTTTGATAAACCACACCAATCAATTTTGTCTGGGTTTTGTTCTAGCGCTTCACTTATTAAATGAATTGCTGCTGGATTTTCTGATAATATTTTCCAATTAATTTTGTCTTTATTTTGTTCTAAAAGATGAATTGCTTTAGGATTTCCTGATAACCAAGTCCAATCAATTTTGTCTTGGTTTTGTTCTAGCGCTTCGCTTATTAAATGAATAGCTGCTGGATTTCTTGATAAATATACCCAATCAATTTTGTCTGGGTTTTGTTCAATCGCTTCGCTTATTAAATGAATAGCTGCTGGATTTTCTGATAATATTTTCCAATCAATTTTGTCTTTATTTTGTTCTAAAAGATGAATTGCTTTAGGATTTCCTGATAACCAAGTCCAATAAATTTTGTCTTGATTTTGTTCCAATATATGAATGGCTGCTGGATTTCTTGATAACTCATTCCAATTAATTTTGTCTGGATTTTGTTCTAGAAGATGAATCGCTGCTGGATTTGCTGATAAATAATTCCAATGAATTTTGTTTGGTTTTTGTTCTAGCGCTTCGCTTAATAAATGAATTGCAGCCGAATTTTTTGATAAACCCCACCAATTAAGTTTCTCCAAAGGAATCCAATCTCGAAATTTATAATAATGCGACATCGTTATTATGATTATTATTGTTATGATAATGTTTTAAATACAGTAAAAAATAAACGAATTCAATTTTTTTATTATTCTTCATAATCATCAAATTCTTCAATTCCCCATCCAGAAAAATATTTCATATTCTTTGGATGGAATCGGTTTTGAATAATTTCTTTATTGATGGGCCATCTATGTTCAGCGATTTTTTTATAATCATAAGTAAATATGGCTGGATTTTGTGATAACCAAGGCCAATAAATTTTGTCTTGATTTTGTTCGAGTAGATGAATGGCTGCTGGATTTTTTGATAACCAATCCCAATCAATTTTGTCTGGATTTTGTTCTAACGCTTTGCTTATTAAATGAATGGCTGCTGGATTTTGTGATAACCATTCCCAATCAATTTTGTCAGGGTTTTGTTTGAGTAGATGAATTGCTGCTGGATTTTCTGATAACTGGGTCCAATTAATTTTGTCTGGGTTCTGTTCCAAAATATGAATGGCTGCTGGATTTTTTGATAACCAATACCAATCAATTTTGTCTGGTTTTTGTTCCAAAAGATGAATGGCTTTAGGATTTCCTGATAACAAAGCCCAAGTAATTTTGTATGGAGTTTGTTCCAACGCTTTGCTTATTAAATGAATTGCTGCTGGATTAGATGATAACCATTGCCAATTAATTTTGTCTGGGTTTTGTTCTAACATGTGAATTGCTCCTGGATTTGCTGATAAAAAATTCCAATTAATTTTGTCTGGATGTTGTTCTAACATATGAATTGCTTTAGGATTTTTTAATAAATAATACCAATTAAGTTTCTCAAAGGGTATCCAATCTAATAATTTATAATAATGTTGCATACTCATAGTCATTGTCGTTATGAATTATAATGTTTTAAATACAGTAAAAAATAAAATCAATTCAATTTTTTATTATTCTTCGTAATCATCAAATTCTTCAATACCCCATCCAGAAAAGTATTTCATATTCTTTGGATGGAATCGGTTTTGAATAATTTCTTTATTGATAGGCCATCTGTATTCGGCAATTTTTTTATAATCATATGTGAAGATTGCTTCATTTTGGGATAAATTAGTCCAATAAATTTTGTCTGGATGCTGTTCCAATAAATGAATTGCTTTAGGATTAAGTGATAACCAATACCAATGAATTTTGTCTGTATTTTGTTCGAGTAAATGTATGGCCGCTGGATTTTTTGATAAACATTGCCATACAATTTTGTCTGGATTTTGTTCCAAAATATGAATGGCTTCTGGATTTTGTGATAACCAATTCCAATTAATTTTGTCTGGATTTTGTTCTAACGCTTCGCTTATTAGATGAATGGTTGCTGGATTATATGATAAACAATCCCAATTAATTTTGTCTGGATTTTGTTCCAACGCTTTGCTTATTAAATGAATAGCTGCTGGATTTAATGATATACTCCACCAATCAATTTTGTCTGGGTTTTGTTCTAAAATGTGAATGGCTTCTGGATTTTGGGATAACTCAAACCAATCAATTTTGTCTGGATGTTGTTCTAATAGATGAATGGCTCCTGGATTGTATGATAAATTATTCCAATTAAGTTTTTCAAAGGGTATCCAATCTAATAATTTATAATAATGTTGCATTGTTATTATTATGTGTTAAATACAGTAAAAAATAAAATCAATTCAATTTTTTTTTATTCTTCATAATCATCAAATTCTTCAATACCCCATCCAGAAAAGTATTTCATATTCTTTGGATGGAAACGGTTTTGAATAATCACTTTATTGATAGGCCATCGTTTTTCTGCTATATATTTATAATCATATGTGAAGATTGATGGATTTTTTGATAAATTATACCAACAAATTTTGTCTGGATTTTGTTCGAGTAAATGAATGGCTGCTGGATTGCTTGATAAATATTCCCAATCAATTTGGTCTTGGTTTTGTTCTAGTAAATGAATGGCTGTTGGATTGTATGATAACCAATACCAATTAATTTTGTCTAGGTTTTGTTCCAAAAGATGAATAGCTGCTGGATTTGCTGATAACCATTTCCAAACAATTTTGTCTGGATTTTGTTCTAATATATGAATCGCTGCTGGATTTAGTGATAACTGAAAACAATCAATTTTGTCTAGATTTTGTTCCAAAAGATGAATGGCTGCTGGGTTGCTTGATAAATATTTCCAAGCAATTTTGTCTGGATTTTGTTCTAGTAAAGAAATGGCTGCTGGATTTCTTGATAAAGATGCCCAATTTATTTTGTCTAGATTTTGTTCTAATAGATGAATCGCTGCTGGATTTTCTGATAAACAAGGCCAACAAATTTTTTTTGGATTTTGTTCTAAAATATGAATGGCTGCTGGATTCAATGATAACCAAACCCAATGAATTTTGTCTGGGTTCTGATCCAACAAATGAATGGCTGCTGGATTCAATGATAAATTATTCCAACTAATTTTGTCTGTATTTTGTTCTAAAATGTGAATGGCTGCTGGATTTTCCGATAAACACCACCAAATGAGTTTTTCCAAAGGAATCCAATCTAATAATTTATAATAATACGACATTGTCGTTATGAATTATATGTTTTAAATACATTAAAAAATAAAATCAATTCAATTTTTTATTATTCTTCATAATCATCAAATTCTTCAATACCCCATCCAGAAAAGTATTTCATATTCTTTGGATGGAAACGGTTTTGAATAATCACTTTATTGATAGGCCATCTGTGTTCTGCAATTTTTTTATAATCATATGTAAAGATTGCTGGATTTGTTGATAACCACCCCCAAACTATTTTGTCTGGATTTTGTTCTAGTAGATGAATTGCTGCTGGATTAGTTGATAACTGAGACCAATCAATTTTGTCTGGGTTTTGTTCCAGAAGATGAATCGCTTTAGGATTTTCTGATAACATTTCCCAATCAATTTTGTCTGGGTTTTGTTCTAACGCTTCGCTTATTAAATGAATTGCTTTAGGATTCCTTGATAACCAATTCCAATAAATTTTATCTGGATTTTGTTCTAGAAGCTGAATAGCTGCTGGATTTTCTGATAACCAAGACCAATCAATTTTGTCTGGGTTTTGTTCTAAAATATGAATTGCCGCTGGATTTTCTGATAACGAAATCCAATCAATTTTGTCTGGATTTTGTTCTAAAATATGAATTGCCGCTGGATTTACGGATAACGTAATCCAATCAATTTTGTCTGGGTTTTGTTCTAGCGCTTCGCTTATTAAATGAATTGCCGCTGGATTTTCTGATAAATTAAACCAATCAATTTTGTCTGGGTTTTGTTCCAAAATATGAATTGCTTTAGGATTTAGTGATAACCTATCCCAATCAATTTTGTCTGGATTTTGTTCTAGCGCTTCGCTTATTAGATGAATTGCTGCTGGATTCTCTGATAAAAATGGCCAAATAAGTTTCTCTAAAGGAATCCAATCTAATAATTTATAATAATATTGCATTGTTGTTAGTTTTGTTATTTTTATACATTTAAATACTTTTAAATATATAATATATGGGAAATCAAACTTCTACAATTAATAAAGAACAACAAAATAATGAATTAAAACCAAAATCCATTTCTCAAATTCTTGACTATGTAGCTACTTATTATATTCTAACAATGGATTTTAAAAGCTTAAGAAAACTATATGAAAAAGAATATTGTGATAAATTGGTTATTTTAACGTCTGATATTGTCCAGCGATATTTTACGGATATGGAAATTACCTATTTAGCTCAGCGCATCAAAAATGGTGTAGAAGTAAATGAAATTGATAAAGATAAAGTTATATTTTTTGATAAAGATGAATTAAGCAAGTTAGATATTCAAAATTCTATTAAAAAAAAACGTATATGTTTAGGAATTGCAAAATTTTATATTAAAATAGCGCATATATTTGCTGCAATAGTTACCACTATTAATCCAGTATATGTTTATAAAGATAAAGAAGGAAATACTATAAGAGCATCATTAAATGAAAAAGGTAAAATACCAGCAAACACACCTAGAGATATATATAAATTAAATATTTGCGATAATCGTATCAATTCTTTACAAAATAAACAATCGTTAGAACCAGATGCAAATGGAGATATTTTAGTTGGTCCAAAAATATGTAATATAAATATTGGAGATAATGGGTTAAATAAAAGTTTGAACGACGAACCAGGAATTCCAGAGTTAATGGAACTGTATTATGATGATAATTACGATTATAAAACTGGAAAATTTACAGGAATGTCGGAAAATACTAAAAAAATATTTCAGGCAGATTTAAAAATTTTTTATAATATATTTACAGGTAATAATGATATGCCTTCTGATATAACTAAATTTAGTGATATTAAATTAAGAGATTATCATAGAATGGAAAAATGTCAAGGAAAAGAACCATTGTTTAATAAAAAAGTAAAAGGGCCTTTAACTAACAAATTGTTTAATAATTACGCTGAAAATTTAAAAAAAATGATTCAAACTACTAATCAAAATCAAGAAGCATTATTAACTATAATAAATCAATTATTTGTATATACAATTGATCCTCAAACTAACAAAAAACAAATTCGTGTGAATCCATCATTAACTGAAGAACAATTAAATAAAATTGTTGTTGAAACGAGATCATTAATAATTAAATTATATTTATCGTGTGAAATAGATTATGTAAATGGTCTAAAAATATACGAAGCAATAGTAGAACAAAAAATATTAGAAACTGCTCAAAATCAAATACAAAATTTAGAAAAATTATCGAATGAAATAATAATAGAAGAAAATATTCCTGTTCCTGTTCCAGCGGAAGTACAAGAAATGAAAGAAAATAAATAAATAATGTTATTATATTGTTATAATATATAATGACAAATACAAATAGTTCTTTATATAACGGTCAAAATTTAGTTTTTACTGGTAATAAAAATCCTTATGGGCTTATTCAAAGTGCTGGAAAAAGAAAGACCCGAAAAAGAAGGATTTGGAAAAATAGAAAATTAAGGGGTATGAAAAAAACAAGGAATTATAGAAAATAAAATTCTGTATATGCATATAAGAAGTCATAGCCATACTAAAAATTGTATTTGTTGCGTCATCAAAGAATCATAATGTCATAAAAAAAGTATAAATCTAATAAAATAATTGTCTTGTTGACCTAATAGAGCCTCCTGTTGAACCAAAAACGGACATATACTTTTTTGCTCTACACGTTTTCATTTTACACTTTATTTGGGTTGCGTTTTTAACATATATACGCCTCTTTTTAGTCATTTATATTATTACTAAATAATATAAATTAGTTATCTAAGTAAATATGTCAATGAAATTTAAATACGTCCAGCCGCGGCGGCCTTGGAAGCAGCGAGGGAGGCAGAACGACCAGCGGCAGCCGCCTTAGACGCAGCCTTGGAAGCCGCCTTGGAAGCAGTTGCAGCACGACCAGCAGAAGCGGAACGAGCGGCGGCCGCAGCACGACTAGCAGCCTTTGCAGCAGAAGCCGCAGCGGACTTAGCTTGAGAAGCAGCTGCAGCGGCACCACGAGCAGCAGCGCGTTTCATTGTACGCGCGGCACCACGAGCACGACGAGCGGCGGCAGATCTAGATTTACGGGAAGAACGAGAACGGGAAGCCATTTTATATATTATCCTTAGAAAAAAATAAAATTTATGTTAAATATTTTCCTAAATAATTCTATTTTACCAAATAGTATCTGTGGATGGCCAATACATTTTATCTTTTTTTTGAATATTATAAAGACTCCTAAATAATTCTAAACGAGCTAATGGACAATTGGTTCTATATTTATCCATAGGATGTGGATTCGTTTTTAATTGTGCCTTGACGGCTTCATCAAATATTTTTTGACGCGCTTGAATCGCTAAATAAACAAAGAACGCGTTAAAAGAAAGTGCACGAATTGGTACAATATCATCATTTTTATCTTGAAAATCCCTTAAATATTCTTCACAAATTGCTAACCCTGATATATCTGCTAAATTTTCTCCTGTGCTTAAACTTGCGTCCATTTTTATTCCATCATAACCAGCAAATTGTTCATATTGTTTAATTACATTATTCACCTTTAAATTAAATTTTTTTCGATCGTGTTTTGTCCACCAATTATGTAAATTACCTTTTTCATCATATTTACTTCCTAAATCATCTAAACAATGAGACATTTCGTGTCCTAATGTATATCCAATATGTGCTAAATTATATTCAATTCCTCTTTCTTCTAAATCAATAAATGGTTTCTGTAAATAAGCCAAAGGAACATAAATAGAATTTTCGGTGGGGGTATAATACGCATTTACTATATAGGACTGCTTTCCTATAATCTTAAACTCTTCCCAATCAATCATAGGTATATCTATTTCTGACGATTTTCCATCTAATGCAATCATTTTATTTGTTCTCCAATGGGCTAATTTCCTCATATTTTGATATGCTTCTTTATTATTATAATCTAAAATAGGGTCATCTCTAAGAATTTTTGGGCTCCCTATAACTAATTTAATATTTTCTAATTTTAATAATGCGTATTTTTTTGTTGTTGGTGATAACCATTTATTACGTTTAATAATTCTTTTAAATACAGTTAATAAATCGGATCCCATATTATTAGTATAATCAATATATTGTTGTTTCTTATTTCTATCAATATATTCGTTAGTTAAAAATGTATTAAAACAAAAGGATAATCCAAAAATTGGATATATATCTTTGGGTAGAGGTACTGGTTGCCCTTTTATAAATTTTCCGTGGAAATCATAATAGATCATCCGTCCCTTGCTGTGAAAACGCATTAATTGTCTAAACACTATATATAAAAAATAAGTTCTCCATTTTGTACTTTTCCAAGCATCGTTTTCTAATAATGTCTCCATAATACATTTTAAATAATTAGTACTTGTACAAATAAATTGGTTAGGTACATCTTTATATCCTATTTTTTTCGCCATTTTTTCCCAATCAAATCCATATTTTTGTAATGATTCTTGTTTTGTAACAATATTATACCCATCTGGGTCATCGCTCTTAATAGAATCACAACCCAATGCATTTAACATATCATATTCACAATCCCAGACATCAATGGGTTTTATTCCATTATGTTTTCCTAAAAATAATTCAAACATACTAGCAATAAATTGTAAATATCTGCGCTTAAATTCTTTTTTATATTTTTTTGTATCTTGGTCATCTTTTGTATCCTCAATATAAATAGTATAATCATATATTGTTAGTTGTGGAGCAGAAATGGTTGATCTATAATATTTCACATTTTTTTCATCGTTTAAAACAGACCATACTATTGGACAGCCCCATGATACAATTTCATTTTGATTTTGCCCACCTAATATTTCGTATATATCATTAGTAGCAATTCTTTTATCAGTTAATTCTATATAATATTTTGCGTAATTTTCAGCAGAGGTGTCGTCTAATTTATAAAGAGATTCATATACATTTTTAATAGCTTTGGATTTGGCGGAATGATTCGTCTTAATATAGGTTTTCACAATATCCATTAACTCATAATATACCTTTTCTTGAGTAACTCTAAAACTATCTACTTGTACATAATATTTAAGTTGTGTTTTTAGTTCTTTACTTTTATTACTTAACCATTGATAATTAATATAAGTATAATAATCATCTTGGGCACTATATTTTGTAGGTGTAAAAGGTGTTTTAAATAATTTTATTAATTCTTTTTCAGTATCTTTACTTTTGTCGTTTAATTTGTCTTTAAATTTTTCTTCATATACTTTTTCAAATTGATTAAATGAATTGGCGTATTCTTGACAATATAATTTTAATTGCGGTTGAGTAAGCCTACATTTTTTAGTAATATTTTTTTTAGATATCTTTTTCTTTGTACTCATATAATATATAAATAAAAAATTGAAACTAATTTATTTTTATTTCATTAAAAGTAAATATATAAGTAAAATGAATACAACATTTTTAAAATTAAAAGATTGGATAAATAAAGAAGGACTAAATTGGGATTTATTATCAACGAACCCTAATGCAATTTCTTTATTAGAAAAAAATCCTGATAAGATTAATTGGAT
>Ga0209770_10000163_pt1 | contig 38862 bp, 27 predicted proteins | sample LauGreSu1BDMLBDD_2_FD_187572 | JGI IMG/M metagenome (GOLD analysis project Ga0209770, IMG submission 187572) | Freshwater lake microbial communities from Lake Michigan, USA - Su13.BD.MLB.DD (SPAdes) (version 2) | ecosystem: Environmental > Aquatic > Freshwater > Lake | place: Lake Michigan, USA... | reverse complement strand
CCAGAGAATAGCGAGAAATGATATCACAATTCCAATGGTCGTGAACCTGAACAGGAATCTACCAATATCTGCCGCTCTTTCATTTCCCTTCAATGCAAAGGCATAAAAACCCGTGCCGATGAGAGCTGTCGCAAATAAGAGATGAATGAGAATTTGGCCGATCATATGTTATGGTTTTGGTTTGGTCAATGGTGAATCAAGCAATGGTGGTTTTGCTTGCGACTTTTGTTTTTTCTGAACTTCAATTGTCTTTACAAAGAGTGAAGGTGAGCTTGCAGAAACCGGAACACCACCTGACTCAGCGCCGCAAACACCATTGAAGATGCCAATATCATGAGAAGCGGCAATGATATTATTGAAGGTAGTGAGCGGAGTACCAATCAAATCAACGCCACGAACAAGCTCATCAGGCCTTCCATCGGCATAGATCTTATATACCACGAGTGGTTGAACATTGAAAGCATTGGGAATAGTTCTTGCCGTAAATGTAAATCCACCCGAAATTTCAACAAAGTACAATCCATACTCTTTGTTTTGTTTCAAGCATTCTTCACGAAGCAATGTTCTCAATGAATCAAAAGCAACTGTTTGCGAAGCTTGTACCAACAAATTCGACTGTCTTGAAACGGGTCGCAATCCAGGTTGTCTTCTGCCATGTCCATTCGAAACCGGAAATGATTCAATTGGTGAGCGATTCATGAGAAAGTTCTTGAAGATACCTTTTTCAACTGCAATCACTTTTTCTGCCTTGACACCTTCATCATCATATTTGTAATGACCAACAATATCTTGACCATTCAATGTTTTCAATCCCGGATCAAAAACAACATCGATAAAATCAGGTAGGATTTTTTTATTCAGGAATGATTTGAATGTCTGTGATGAATTCGGATCTTTTTGACGATGACCTTCTACACGGTGTCCGAATATTTCATGAAAAAACACGCCTGATGCAGGCCCTGATAGAATTGCAGGACCTGAATATGTTTCAGCCAAAGGTGCAAGTCTCAAAAGACCCATCGTTTTGATCATGGATTGAATATCACTTGCAACCTTTTCCTCATTTGGTAAATTCTCAGGCAAGAATCCGAAATAACTTGAGAATAGAGGGAGCGTCATGCCATCTTCAGCTTTTGTTGATGCAGAAGCAAACATGCGAACATTGGGTTCACTCTGCTGAATGAGACTTCCTTCTGAACTCACAAAATATTTCGTGATGATATCAGCTTGAAAATAGACTTCACCTGTATAAATCTTGGGGTCTTCCGAAAACAGAGCAGATAGTCTTTTAATCCTTTCCTGCCATTGTAATGAATCGATCGAAAATGTTTGCTCATCCTCAACATATCGCACGATTTGTTGTCTGGAAAAATCGGATGAACTATCTTCTTCTTTAACTTTGACAGCACGATTGGTTAGCACCTTTCCATATCGCTCAACTGATTTTTTGTACAGTTTATCCGTAGCATTCCATATGACTGCACGAATCGCTTTTTCATCATCAGACATCGGAAGTTCAATTCCTTTTCCTCCACCACCGAATTCAAATCTAGATCCACGGATGGTATGCGTATTGTCTAATTCATAATTACCGACTCGAATATCTATGTCAAGAATTCGAGATGCAACATTTTCTGTGTATTTCAATTTGCCAAATGATGCCGACATCCGAATTGTCTTTGTTTCAGTTACCGCATAAGATAGAAAATATGGTGGATTGCTTTGCTTAGATAATCCTTCCATCGTTCTCTGCATCTCATTCTTCATAGCAATGAGAATAGGAAGCTCGGAACCTTTAACGATTACAAGTGAACCAAACAGTATTAGGAAATATGCCGACAATGTTCTCATGGTATGCCTGATTAAAAATCGCTCGCTAATGTGGTAATGATTACCGATACATCGATTGGTGTTTTAAGATTTGCCTTTTCAAATGTAAATCGAGATTCCGGTGCTCCTGCGATAGCAAGTTTGGAACGAATCTCTTCCACTCTTAGATCATATAATGTTTGAATAGGTGTACTAACAGCACCTTTTTTACTCTTAGTTTTCTTTTCGGCTTTTGTTTTTTTTCCGGTAGTTTTACCTTCTGATACCAATACTTTGATTTTCAGATGAGGCATCTTTTTCAACATTTCCGGAATCATCGTAAAGAGTGGTGAAGGCATTGCATTTGACTGTCCGGCGGGAAAAAGAGGAAACTGTTGAATGGTATCCCCTTTCGCGAATGTTCTTAGTTGAAATTCTTGAGATATTTCTTGATAAGATGTTCCATCAGGAACTCTAAAATCTTGTTTGGCCATGAATAAGTCATTTCTATCAAATGACATGGAGTAATATCTACCTGGTTTTAATGTCATGGTGAATTCACCATTTACAGTTGTCTTCGATTTACCGGATACTTCATCGCCATCTTTTGCGACAACTTGAACACCTTGCAAAGCTTTCTTTTGACCATCCACTACTTTCCCTTTGATAAGGAAGGTCACACCCTGAGCTGAGATCTGTTCAGTAAGAAAAAAAGTACCGATCAGCAGCATGGCTTTGATCAACATTTTCAACATTGCTTTCGCTCCCAAAAAAAACATATTGATTAAACACAATGAACAATGATTTCGGTTTCAATGGATTGACCTTTGTCTTTGGCATAGAAACCATGTAATGCCTTATAGATTTCTTGCTTTTCAGCATTCTTTGCTCGCAGTTCATCAAACAATTCCTGCGCTTTGTTTGGCCTGGGTCCCCAATTCCATTCTTCATTTCCATGTATGTCACAAGCAATCAATTTAGGGATGCTCATCGAGCCATTTGTACGATATTGTTCCAATAATTCAGGATACTCATCTCTTGACACAATTCGCAATTCAATTTTTTCTTCCGATGCTTGAGCTAGAGCAGCTATGATCGGAAGAGACTGTGCTGAATCTCCACACCAACCTTCTGTAATGACAATCCAAGTTTGTTTTGATTTCATTGTTTGCAATGCGAGCAAAGCATGCTCAGAGGGTTGATATACTTTTTCAACTCTAGTGCTTCTTGCCCAGTTCAATTCATAATACGCAAACATTTCTTTCTCTTTTTCTGTCATATCTCCTATTGGAGCATGTGCTTTCAGAGAAAATGCTTCCTTAAATGATGCATAGTCAACCGAATGTTTCACATATTCAAATGCAGCACTAATCATGATATGGTTGTGTAAATTTTATGTAAATGAGAGATCACACAGGACAAATAGAACTGTTCAAATCTTTACGCATACTTTTGTTATATATTCATCATGTTGGTTCGATTGAACTTTCCTTTTTGGGAAAAACCAAAGAAAGAATAACTGATGCTGAAAGTATGATAAGAACAAAGAGAAGGGCGAAATGTATGGGCACATGATAGAAACCACTGATCATCATTTTCACACCTATAAAACTCAAAATGATTGCAAGACCAAAATTGAGATAGTGGAATAATCCCACAACTCCTGCTAATGCGAAATACAGTGATCGCAAACCAAGAATTGCAAAAATATTCGATGTATAAACAATGAAAGGATCAGGAGAAACAGCCAAAACCGCCGGAATGGAATCCAAAGCAAATACCAAATCTGTAGTTTCAACGAGGGCTAATACAAGAAAGAGCGGGGTAGCAAATACATAACCCATCTTTCTAACAAAAAACTTATCCTCGTGATAATGCTTCGAGACACCAAAGAATCTACGAACTAATTTCAATGTCCATGAAGATTCTGGTTTAAACTCTACATCATCTTTGGAGAAAAACAATTTGAAGCCGGTGAATACAAGGAAGGCACCAAGAATATAAATGATGAATTTGAACTTCGCCAGAATTGCCACACCGACAATTATAAACAAAGCACGCATCACCAAAGCACCGAGAACACCCCAAAAAAGGACTTTATGTTGGTATTTGTCGGGGACTTTGAAATAACTAAAGATCGTAAGGAAAATAAACAGATTGTCTACACTCAGTGATTTCTCAATGATATATGCTGTGAGAAACTCTGTAGCTTGTACCGTTGAGCGCAGGAAAAAAATACCAACTGCGAAAAGACCAGCAAGTGCAATCCAAAAAGCACTCCACCATAAAGCTTCTTTCACTGAAACTGCATGTGCTTTCTTATGAAAAACACCAATATCTAATGCAAGCATTATAAGAATGAAGATGTGGAAACCTATCCACAGGTATTGTTCATTGGACATAGTGTTTTCTACACGAAGTATTGTAGGTCAAATTGATGAACACAATGAATTGAGTGGTGATCATCCTTGCAATCCTTTGACCTGGCCTCTCAGTATTGAGAGAAGAATCTCCGCAAAATAATCAATTTCACTGTCCGAAATGTATATGTTCGGCGTAATTCTTATCCCATCTATATTGGCATACTTAATGGGCGTGGTAATTATTCTATGAGTATTGAATAGGTATTCCCCGATTTTGGCATGATCAAAGCCTTCGATTCTGAAAACCATCAATCCACACCATTGAGTTGAATCTTTGATATTCGTCATAAAACTCACTCTGGTATCATCCTTGATTCGGTTTATCCATCGCAATTGCAATTCTCTCAATCTCGAAGCTTTTCTTTCAAGACCAACTCTTTCATTAAAAGCGATTGCTTCAGTCACTGCATTATGCAAAGAGGCCGGATGAGTACCTATCTCCTCAAACTTCTTTATTGAATCATTCATTTCAGGGCCTGCAGCCATGAGTGGCCAAATCGATGGAATTTTGTCTTTGGCAACATAAAGCATTCCATTTCCAACCGGGGCATAAAGCCATTTATGAAGTGATGTCCCGAAAAAATCACATTGGAGATCTTCTTGAGTAAATGGAAAATGAGCAAATGAATGCGCTCCGTCAACTATACATTCAATTCCATTTTCCTTGGCTAGCATGCAAATTTCCTTGACAGGATAGATTTGACCGGAGCAAAATGCAACATGCGATACATGAATGACTTTTGTCTTTTTATTGATAGCCTGCTTAAAAGCATTCACTATGTCCATCGGATCCATGACGGGAATAATAATTGGTATTTTTTTAATTATTATGCCATCTCTTCTAGATCTTTGTTCCCAAGCGGTAAGCATCCTTGGATAATCATGTTCGGTCGTGAGGACTTCATCTCCTTTTTGTAAGGTAAGACCCATCTGAATATGATGCAGACTTTCGCTTGCATTCCTGGTAATGGCTATTTCTTCATTAGAAACGCCAAATACTTGAGCAATTCCTTGCCTCACCCTTTCCAATCCGGGCTCTTGTTGTTGCCAAATATTTCTTGCGGGAGCTTGATTTGCATAATCCAAACCGGTATGTAATGCTTGCATCACTGATCTTGGGCTGGGGCTTACTCCCCCATTATTCAAATTGATCATTGTCCTATCCATCGGAAATTCGGTTCTAATGGATTGCCATAAGTCATTTTCATTCAACGATTTATGCTTTTCATTCTCAGTATTTTGAAGAACTGAGAATGTTTGCATTGGTGTTGCTAGCATCAGACCTGCTTTCAGTACCAATCTTCGATCAATTTGAGAAGGAAATTTCATAATTCTCACCGGAAATTTATGGCGGAATTTATGAAAAAAAGATTGAACATTCATGCTCAAAAGCTAAAAGGATTCAATGATCATTCTACATTGAAATGGAAAAAACCATGAAATTCCACATCAAAAGGCAATTAGTGGTGTGGAAAACTCTGAATTTTCGTATTTTTAAGACCATGGTAAGTTATATTCTTTACAAAGCAAACCGTGGATTAAGCCTTTATTTTCTATTGCTTTTGTACAAACCATAGTTTGAGATCATGATGAAACGCAGATCATTTCTTCACTCGGTTGGAACAGGTTTTTCAGTACTTGGCTTTGCATCGATTCAAGCAAAAGCAAGTACCGGAAACGGAGAATTTGTGAATACAACAGAGTCCGTGCTTTCCAATAATATGAACAAGCACTCTGATTTTGTTTCATTGCTTCCTTCCGCATTGAAAAAGGGATCTACAATTGGAATTACGGCTCCCGCAAGTGGCGTTGATAATGCAGAGATTCAAGAAGGCATTGCTTTGTTGAAGGCAAGTGGTTATTCAATTGTATTGGGCAATACATTAACAAGAAAATATGGATATCTCTCTGCTCCTGACTCTGAAAGGGCGGCAGAGTTCATGGAATTTGTGGAAAGACCTGACATAGATTGCATTCTTTGTGCAAGAGGTGGTTATGGCGTGATGAGAATTCTTCCAATGTTGGATTTTGGCGTAATTCGGGCTAATCCAAAAATCATCATTGGTTATAGCGATATCACTGCTTTACTTGTAGCCATTACCAAACTGAGCAATGTCATCACATATCATGGACCAGTTGCATCTTCAACTTTTGACTCTTTCACTGTTGATTATTTCAAGAAAACTCTGTGTAAACCAATTGCAAATGAGATAATTACACAACCGATTTCACCTGAATACACTCCGATATCATTCAGTGATTCGAGAATAACCACATTATCCAAGGGTATTGCAAAAGGAAGACTAACAGGTGGCAATTTGTCGATGATAGTTTCAACGCTTGGTACACCTTATGAAATCGACACGAAGGATTCTCTGTTATTTCTTGAAGACATTGCTGAAGAACCATATCGTATAGATAGAATGCTCACGCAGTTATGGCTTGCCGGTAAGCTTCAACAATGTGCTGGTATTATTCTTGGTCAATTTAAAAATTGCGAAGCGAAGAAGGTAGCGGGTTTTGAAGTATCATTCTCTTTGCAAGAAGTTTTGGAATCTCGAATTACTTCGTTAGGTATACCTGCTGTTTATGGTCTTCCTATTGGGCATGTCAAGAGTAAAATGACAATTCCACTAGGTGTAATGGCTGAATTGGATGCAGGGAATAAGACATTCTCTATAATGGAAAGACCAGTCGCCTTTTCTTGATGAGAATAGTGACTTTTTGTTCTTTTCATTGTCTTTACTTTATCAATTCCGTGAGAATGCAGCATTTCACGGGTTGTTTACATTGATTTAAACTTTATTTCATAATTGATTGGAGAATCTTCAATGATTCTATTATTACGATCACTCGCCATATTCATGGTGATTTTCTCGGCAGTAGGAGTCTCGTTCGCACAGAACAGATTCAATGCTTATACACCTGATGCTGAGAAATTCCCAAAGGTTCGCGCCTTTTATGAGGCTACGGACAATAACAATGTTCCCTTAACAGGGATTACTTCTAGTGATTTCCGTGTGGTTGAAAATGGTATCACCATTCCTGCATCTGATATCACTCAAAAATGCTCAACAATAGTTGATGGACCCGAATTGAGCGTTGTTTTGGTTATTGATAAAAGTGCATCAATGTCCGAACAAGTAGGATCCAGACCCGAAGAGACTCGTTTCCGATTTGTGAAACAAGCATCAAAACTCTTCGTGAGCTTATTGAATTTTATTGGAAGAACAAAAGTTGCCATTGTGTCTTTTGATGGTCAGGCATATCTCGAGCATGATTGGTCAAACAATAGAAATTCGCTTTTAAAGGCAATTGATTCGATGATTCTTGGTTCTGCCACTTATTATGATCCACCACTATTGCATAAGCAATGGGGTGCCACAACTCTGATCAAAGACAGATATGTTCGTGAGAATTTGCCTGCAACGGTAAAGAAAGTCATCATCTTTTTGACAGATGGAGAGCCAAATCGTGCTCCCACTCGTGATACAATCAAAAAAGAATTACTTGATAATGGAATTGCATTTTATGCAATCACAGCCTTCACCGGTATGAACAAAGATCTAGCAAATTGGGCGGACATCACAGGTGGAGAACATTATGAGGCAAACTCGAAAGATGCTTATAACAAATTGCAAGAGATCTATGCCGAGATTGCAAAGAAATTGCAAGCAAAAGAAGTATGCTATCTCGAATGGAATTCTCCAATGGGATGCAATGAAGAAAGCAGAACTAGGACAGTGTACATAACATTGCAGAAAAATATCAATATCATTGATACCTCTGTCTATCAAGCTCCTGCTTCCAGCGTCATGCAATTGGCTGTAAATCCACCCATTGTTTCTTTTGGGAATCCTGCTGTTGGAGGATCCATAGATAAAACAGTCAATGTGGAAGCAAAAAATGGCAAGCTGATTGTCACCGCAGATCCTCCTGCACCCGCAGGCAATGCAAGCTTCACCGTTACGAGTTTCAATGGAAATGCATGGAATGGTTCTACTCCGCAAGTAATTGATTCCGGAAAAACAGCGATTGTCGGAGTCCGATTCACTCAAGGAACCACATTGGATTTCAGACAAAGCGGTCTTAGAATCAAGGGTAATCCTTGCGATCCACCATTGATTCCTCTTGTAGGTGGTACTGCAGACATTCAACTTCTCGATCCAATCAATTCTGAAATTCGTTCAACATGCAATGACTTGACAATTCTTTGGGCAGGTGTTGATTCTACACAAGAAGTCATCATTCAATATAGCGCCGATAATGGAGCGACTTGGAATCTTCTTACCGACAAGGCGAAGGGTCTCAAGTATATTTGGTCTTCTGATGAATTGAAAAAACTCAGCACAAAAGGACAATACAAAATCCGCGTTGGTCTTCCTCCTTCCAAGACATTTGTCTGGGCAAAGAATATCGGTGGAACATTGACTGATTCGAGCGTAAGTCTTGCATTGTCCCCTGATGGTCAATATTCATATGTTGCCGGAAATTTTGAAGGTAATGGTTCATTTGATGGCAAACCTATGGTAAGCATATCCGGAAGTAGAGATGGATTCTTTGCCAAACTGGATGTCGGTGGAAATGTTGAATTCGTGAAGAATGTTGGTGGCCCCGGTGCTGATGCAATAACAGGAATTGCTGCCGGTGACAATAATGCCGCATATGTGACAGGACATTTTATCGGTGAATCCACATTTGGCTTTGTGACTAAAAAATCTTCAAGCTTGACAGGCAGAAACTTCTTCATGGCTCGTGTTGAGCCTGATGGAGGAACAGTCATAGTTCAAACACTTGGTGCAACTGCAACCAATCCAACTGCAGAAGCATATGGTGAACGCATTGCATGGGAACCATTCGAAAAACGCGTATATGTTGAAGGCATGTATAAAGGCGTGCTTACAGCAACCATGCGTGATGGCACAAAAGCAACAATCACTAATCGTACTCAACCTATTGTCTGGAAACCATTCACAGCAGTGTTCGATCCTGCAGGTAATTGGCTTGATCTTCAGCCGACAAGAACTCAGGGAAAACCATATACAACTTTGAATGCAACTGACAAAGATGGCTGTTTGTATGAGACAGGAACTTTCACAGGCTCAATGACAAAAGATCCAGGTAATAAGACCATCACATCTGCCGGACAAACTGATGGTTTTGTGACAAAATTCTGTGGAACTCCTTCAAGCCAGTCTTCAAGTTTATTGGCATTCCCACTTGCAAAAGCAAGATTGTATAGCATCGATTCAAATATTCGATTTAATGTTGGAGTGACTGCAGTAGGTACTCCCAAAGACAAGGTATTAAGTACCGGTATTTGTAATGATGGGAATCTTGATACATTCATCGATAGTGTCAGCGTTTCAGATCCTCAATTCAGCTTAAAGTCTGTATTGAATGGTCGTCTCTTCCCTTCTGTTAATTGCGATACAGTACCTATTGAGATATTATTCACTCCAACTGCTCCCGGCGAGCATTGCGCCACACTCACATTCTATGCTACTTGTTCCCCGGTCGTGAAAATGACTATTTGCGGTGAAGCAGTTGAACCTTGTGATTATGTGCATGTGGAAGACACAGTTTTTGCCAATACACTAGTTGGAAGCAATAGAAGTATTACTATAACCAAGGCATTGGAAAATAAGAGCAATATCTTGATCAATGGTAAGATGTCTGTCGGTGGAGCAAATCCAGGTGATTTCTCAATCAAAGGTTATCGTATGATTGACAGAAATGGCAATCCTTCAGTTGGCGATCCTTCAAATACATTCACAATCAAACCCGGTGGACATTTAGAGATCACAACAGAGTTCAAACCAACAGCCGTTGGAAAAAGACTTGCATTTATCGATCTCGGTCTTGATACTGTTTGTGTTGATGCGAAAGTACAACTCACAGGTGAAGGTGAAGCTCAACTCACAGCTTCAGCTACTGACGCGATTTGGAATTGCGTTCCTGTTGGCAGCAAAGATCAAAAGAATGTCGTGATTACAAATAATGGTAATAGCGAACTATCTGTTAAGACCATTGGACTTTTACAAAATAATGGCACATTCACAATTTTGAATATTCCAACATTACCTGTAAATCTTAAAAAAGATGAAACAATTAATCTGACTGTTGAATTTGCTCCAAAAACAAATACAAATGGTTTGTGGGATTCCGTACTTGTAACAGCAGTATCGGCAATTGATGCAAATATCAAGGCTCCTGATTTTGGTGCAAGAGTTCAAGGCAATGGTTGTATCGGCGCTCCTGAATATTCAAAGAACTGTTTTGATTCCACTCGCATCGGTAGCAAATCTGCTCCAAAAACTAATGCATTGGTAATCAAGAATATGGGACAAGGTCCATTGAAAGTACTTTCAATCAAGCCAATCCCACCAATTGAATTTGAAGCATTCAGCCCTGCAGGTCCTTTTGATATTCCTTTGAGTGGCTCACAAGATATTTCTGCTATCTTCATTCCACAGAAAAAGGGCTTGCGTAGTGGTTTCGTTGAAATCGTGACTGATGCTCGCAATGTTCCTGATACTGTTGAAATATGTGGAACAGGATTCCTACCTGACACCGTGATCAATCTTGGCAGGTTCAATGCTTGTGAAAATCCTATCATCACACTCCCTTATCCGAATGTGAGCAGCTATGATCTTCAAACAACGAACTCTGCTTCAGGTGCAACAGATCAATTCAGCATTAGTCCTTTGGGTAATTTCAAAATACCTGCAAATACGAATCACAGTTACTTGATTGTATTTACGCCAAATGCAGCAGGCAATTATTCTGTGACAGCTCAACTTGGTGAACGCAATGTGACGGTAAATGCAGAGGCAATTACATTGCCAGTCACTATAACTTCATCAATCAATCCCGGTGAAGTAACACCCGGTCAAAAAGTTGCCTTCAAAGTAAATGCAGATATTCAAGGTAATGTTGGGTCAGCACAAATCAATGCAATGGATATCTTGGTGAATTACGATTCCAAAGATCTTGATTTCACCGGTACTGTTCGCTCTTTGAATGGTTGGACATGGACACCTACTTTGAACGGAAATGTGTTGACTGTTTCTGGTACAGGAAATCCCGGTCTCTCAGGCAATAAAGATTTGTTTGAAGCGGACTTCAATGCATACTTGGGTGATTCAACATCATTCAAAGTATTTGTTGATGCAAAAGCCAAAGACATATTTGCGAAGTGCTTGGTCATTAGTAATTACACTTCCACTTTGAAACTTTCTCCAATTTGCTTTGCTAATGGTAGATTCATCAGAGGTTCCGGTTTAGGTTATGCATTATCTGTTTCAGGTCAATCCCCTGCTTCTGATATCGCAATGATTGACTACTCAATAGGTATCTCATCAAATACCATCATTGAATTGTATAATTCAATGGGCCAAAAAGTTCATACATTGCTTGAAGGACATGTGAAAGAAGGAGCATATCAACTCAGCATTGATGCCCAACAATTACCGGCCGGCATGTACACATGTATCTTGAAATCCGGTCCATATGCAAATCAAGTGCAACTAATCATTGCCAAGTAAATCAGACTCGCATAAAAAAAAGCCCGCTTCATGATTTGAAGCGGGCTTTTTTTTCATCATTTCTTATCAGGTATTTCCTTATATGTAACCCGGTGATGTCGCATTCCCAGAAGATTCTTTATAAAAGATTCCTTAATCTCATTTATCTCGGCAATAGTAAGTGGACATTCATCCAATTGTCCATCAAGCATTCTATCATTGATAATACCCTGAAGAATCACCTCAATATCTTCTTTGGTTTCTGCATTATTCAATCGAACGACAGCTTCTGCCGCATCCGCTAGCATGAGAATTCCTGTTTCTTTAGAATTTGGCTTAGGTCCCGTATAACGATAATCCTCTTCTTTAACGATAGTTGGTCCTTCCCCGTTTTGGGATAACTCTATTGCTTTGGCATAAAAATGTTTAACAAGCATTGTGCCATGATGCATTGGAATGAAATCTATAATTCTCTGAGGAAGCTTATACTCTCTTGCAAGTTCGATACCATCATGAACATGTTCCTTGATGATAGATGCACTTTTCTTTGGTGGAAGATGATTATGTTTATTATCAATATTTATTTGATTCTCAACATAATATTCAGCCTTTGGTATCTTCCCAATATCATGATATAATGATCCTACTTTTGCAAGCAAAGCATTTGCATGAATGGCATGAGCAGCGCTCTCAGCAAGTCTTGCAATAGTCATGGTATGCTGAAAAGTGCCCGGTGCTTTTTCATTCATTTCCATTAAAAGTGGATGTTCCAAGGAATCATATTCATCGATTTTCAAATCGGTGGTGACGGGAAATACTCTTTCGATCAAATACAACACGCCGAATGTGAAAATGGGCGAAAAAACAGCATTGATTCCGGCAACAATCAATTGCGGATACATTTCATTCCAACTCAATGATCTTTCAGCTCCAATCGATGCAATACTTACTGACATTCCAATAAAAACATAAGTGATTGATGCAAAAAGTTGCGTTCTTGCCTGAATATCTCTGACACTATACGCTGCTACCATACCACCGATCATCATTGCAAGTCCAACAGAATAATCGCTTCCTCTTACTCCGGCTATTAGTAAGGACATTACAACTGTACTATAGAAAGCAGTTCTTGAATCAAACAGAATCGCAATCAACATTGAAAGAGCAGGTACTATCACTGCATATTCCAATGGATAAGAACTATTCATGAATACTGTTATCCAAGAAAATATGGGAGCAATGAGTACTATTCCCAATAATCCATACAATTGCTGATGATGTGCAAAAATGACCGGCCTAATGAAAAACAAGTATAGTATCATCATGGAAAAGATGAGAAAAGAATGCCCTATGCTTCCTAATAGAATACTCCAAGAATATGTCGAAGTATCTGAATTACCTCTATTGCTAACATAAGATTGCACTTTCAAAGCGGATAATCGATCAAATCTTTCACCCTTTCTGATGAGAACTTCACCCGCTCTAACAATTCCGAGAGTACGAGGTATCGAAGCCAATCTATTTGACTTTGTTTCCTGAGTCAATGATTTTGACACTTCATACTTGGGCTTTAATATTTCAATCAAAGTTGATACCACTTTTTCAACCTCTTGCATTTGCAACTTGTCGGCAAACAATTCAGAGAGTTGACCACGCATGAGAGTTGCATCCGAAAATGCGGATTTCAACATGGGCATGTCAATCCCTTTACTTTTACGAATGAATACAGTGTCGGAAAGAGAAGATATAGCAACGGAAACAAGTGGCCTTTTTTCATAGTATGAACTGATGAGTTCTTCTCTATATTTCTGTACTATTTGTCCAATCATTGCCCTTTTTTGCTGAGGAAACTCGAGAATGTTTTTTGTGACTATTTCATTGAGAATTCCAGATTCCTGCAATTTACCTTCGCACATTTGAAGCAAGGCCGATAGCTTGGCTTCGGCTTCTGATACTGCATTGTCTATGTTCAAACAAATGATGGGCGTAGATTTCAGTACTTTCTCCTTTTCAAGTTCAATCTCAGATTCGGGTCTGATGATCGCAAAGGGGAATTCAGCCTTGATTGTTTCATTCATCCAAAGGACACCGATATTCACTTGCCTGACATCTTCCCCATTTTCATTAATTGCTCTTTGATTCGGAAACATCAATCCGGTGAGGATAACAATGAGAATTATGAATGCTATTCGAACACCACGATTTGAGAACAGAGATTTCTCAATCACAGATTCTTGATGCTCAGCGCTCTTTAACTGTTCAAATAGTGTTTTTTGCTTTGCCATAGAAGTACTCAATTAGTCTAAATCCGGACAATATCTCATACCGATATGCCAAGAATATCCTAAATACATGTGATAGAACATATTTGCTTGTACAAAAATATCATCTAGCAACATACTCAAACCAATTGTCACAGAAGAATGTGGTAAAGATAAACCTACATGCGAACGAATATTGTGGGTAAAATTCCACGAAATACTGGGTCTGAGACCCGAAGAATATTCTGTCATTAGCATATCCACATCTATAGCCATGCCTTCAAATGGCATATATCCGAACCCAATCGTCAAAAGAGGCTGCGTAAAACTTGCACTGAATTCTGACATTGGCCTTGCAATTGGATATTGAAACAATATGCCGACTCCAACTTTATCATCAATCTTCATTATTGCGCCAATACCCATATTTAATTCAGTGCAATGCAATATGCCATCATCAAAAGACACAAATTCAGATTTAAGTCCCAATCCCGGAATAATTGACATATCATGTGGATTCCATGCAGTTGACAAATCACATTGCATCACTGAAAATTGATCAATCTTCATGAATTCTGTCTTACAATGCAATCCTATTGATTGTCCCAAATGCATATCGCCGCAAATGGCTAGTCTAGATAATTCTTCAATTCCAAATGGTATCGGTAAAAATGAAATTCCATAATGGGTACATGAATCCATCATTGAAAGTGAAGGGTGCAAGCTTCCACAATGGATTGGCGAAGTCATCCCAATGATATTTCCATGGATTTCAGAAATTCTTAATTGTGCTTGCAGATGATTTACCACAAAATAGTTGCCGATGGCTCCCAAGCATAGTATTTTCGCAATAGAAAACATATTCCCCCAAATCAAGGTGATTCCATGCGAACTTTCATATTTTCCATCATATTTTTTGCACTGAATATCTTCCCGATGCTTCATGCACAGGAAATTGAATTGCAAGTGAATGTGGATTTGAAGAATATTTCATTTGATAATCGAATTGATATTCAGAATCTTCGACAAGACATCATCAATTATATCAATACTCAAAGATATTCTGAATCTGATTGGGAAAAACCAAAAGTACCTGTCGATATTGGAATCACAATCACTTCGCGGGGTCCAAACAATACATATAGCGGGATACTCACAGTGATGTCATATACCGTTCTTGAGGATGGCTCAAAATCCATACTTATGAGAGCGATGGACAAACAATGGACATTTGAATATGCCCCGGGCAATATGATGTCATATCAAGCCAATCGATTCAATGCATTATCATCACCGATTGATTTCTATATGTTGATGTCCATCGGCATGTTTATGGACACATTCGCAGAACTTGACGGCACACCATTTTATGAAAAAGCAAAAGTAATTTGTCGGGCAGGTGCCGGAGCAAATGTAACAGGTTACCCCACCACTCCTGATCCATCTGTTCCATCCAAACTTGGACTTGCGACAGAGGCATCCGATTTATTGTATGAAGAATTCAGAAGACTCATCTTTTCATATCATTTTGACGGGTTGGAAGCTGTGAATAAAGACAAGTCACAAGGTTTGCCCTTATTTGCCACAATCATCGAGCAAATGGCACAATTCAAAAAATCAAAAGTGACCATGCGTAGTCAATTCATGGAAGCATTTTTCAATTCCAAGTTCCAAGAATTGGCAGATCTCTTCAAAGGATATTCAGATGCAGGAGTATTCACCAATCTATCACAATTGGATCCGGCCAATTCCAGTGTATATCAAGCCGCACAGGAGAATCGATGAGTTCCATAAAATTTGATTTGCGCAGTGATACTGTCACAAAACCAACCATCGAAATGCGCAAAGCGATGGCAGAAGCAGAAGTTGGAGATGATGTCTATGCAGAAGATCCAACGGTGAATAGATTGCAATCAATGATTGCAGAGCTTTTTGGCAAAGAATCCGCATTGTTTGTTCCAACCGGTGTAATGGGAAATCAAATTGCCATTGCCATTCACACAAAAAGAAGCGACGAAATCATTGTTGAATCTGAATCTCATATTTTTCATTATGAGACAGCAGCTCCGGCAATCATTGCCGGTGTGCAGATGTATTGCATTCCAACTGTAAAAGGAGAATTAGCAAGTTCATCAATCAGTGAAGCGATAAGACCCGGTGATTATTATTTCCCCAAAACTTCTTTGATATGCATCGAACAAACGCATAATCGACATGGCGGAACCGTTCTTTCACTTTCATCAATCGGAGAAGTTTCCGGTTTCGCTCAAAGCAAACAGATACCTCTACATTGTGATGGAGCGCGCATTTGGAATGCATGCGCTGAGACTGGAACTGCACCTCATGAATATGCTCATTACTTGGATACGCTCTCCGTTTGTCTGTCAAAAGGACTTGGCGCACCAGCAGGTTCAGTTTTCATTGGAACAAAAGATCAAGTGGAATATGCCAGACATTGGAGAAAATTGCTTGGCGGTGGAATGAGACAATCCGGAATATTGGCTGCTGCCGGCATTCATGCTTTGCAATTTCATAGAGAGCACTTGAGAGATGATCATGAAAAAGCAAGAATATTTGCCGAGCAGATTTTCTCGCAAACCTCATGTACATTGGCAAATTCAGGTGGTACAGTTGATACAAATATTCTCATCATAGATTGTGGATTCGATACCGATCCGCAAGCATTGAGAAATGAATGTTCCAAAAGAGGCTTGGAGATTTCATCCGGTAGAGGACAATGTCTTCGCGCTGTGTTTCATAGAGATATTACCATGCAAGAAGTTAAAGAAGCGGCAATGATTTTCATTCAAAGCTTTGATAGCATCATGAAGGAAAATCGATGAAATCTCAAGACAAACACATTGAGAACATAGACTTCACAGCATTTCATCATATAATGTCAGGAAGAGTGAAGACATTTGAAGTGGATAGGCAAAATATCGTCCACAATATCATTTATCTCTATTGGCTTGAAGATGCAAGAGTTGAATATTTCAGAGCTTTGGGATTGGAGATGAATGAGCGCACATTTATTGATTCACATCGTTTTGTGATTGCCAAGACAGAGATCAATTATCTTGCTCCTGCACTCTTTGACAAAGAATATGAAGTACTGACAAGAATCTCACATCTCGGCACATCTTCATTCATTTTTGATCAATTGATCATTTCAATTCCGGAAAGAACAATATTGATAATGGCACAATCCGTATTAGTTCAGTTGAATCCAACTACAAATGAGAGCATGCCGATTGACGATGAATATCGCTCACTCGTTGGGGTTTTTGAAAGAAAAGAATTTAAACAAGGTTAATCGAATGCATCTTTTTAGGACACTTCTCATATCGGTATTTCTTGTGATTGCACTATCGGCTTCATCATATTCACAAGATGGTAAACCTACTTGGTTCATAGGTCCTTATGGTGCAATCATGCAAAGCATGCATTCCACAGGATTCAAAGATCTTCCAGGATATCCTTCATGCTGTTTTTCTGAACGATCAGGTACAGGCATTGGATATGACATCGGAATGCTGCTTCGATTTCCCATCAATGAAAAAATGAGTTTTCGATTATTTGGAGGAATTAATAGTCCGGGAGCAACAATATCAAGCGATGAAAAGATCGGTAATCAATTCATACGCAATCCACAATTCCCTTTTGATACAATTGCCCGGGATATCACCGTTCAACATTCTATTGAATCCATGATCACTCAGATTTCAGCAAGACCAATGATATCATATGCCTTGCCCTTTGGCGGAGATATTTCTGCAGGATTCGGATTGAATTATGTGCTAAGTCAATCATTCAATCAAAAGGAAACATTGATTTCACCCGATAATGCTGCATTCTTGGATGGAAGAGGGACTCGTAATGACACTTCGGGAACAATCCCTGATCTTTCCTCTTTTCAAACCTCGCTTTCATTGGCATATTCATATGATTTACCAATTTCAAACACTTCACTTCTTGTTCCATTCATAGAATATCATTATCCAATCCAATCTCTGACTTCATATGATTGGAATATCAGCAGAATTCAACTTGGTTTGGCATTGCAATTCGGAATTGTCCCAAGTAAAGCCCCAAAAGTCATTACTGATACAGTGTATAGAAGAGATACAATTATCAAAGTTTCGCCAATTGCAGTCAATACACCAACCATATTGAATGAAAGTCAAAAGGGATTTATCAAAGGTAAAGTAGACAATGATATTCGCATTGATACAATCATGATCAGTGAAACATATGTGACAACATTGTTCACACCTCCAACTTACAAAGGAAATCTCGTAGTATATGGACTCGATGAAAAAGGTAAACAAACCTCAAAGCCAACGATAAGAATCGAAGAATGGGAACAAATTGAGACATTCCCTTTGCTACCGTATATATATTTTGAGGAGGGTTCATCTGACTTAGGTGGAACCAAGCAAAGACTTTTGCTAGCCTCACAAGCAGGTTTATTCAATGAAGATTCATTGCCATCTTCAACACTTGACATATATCGTGACATATTAAATATCATTGGAAGTAGAGCAAAAGCATCTTCTGCATCATTTGAAATTTCGGGATTCACCAATACAGTAATCGAGGATGATGTCCCCGGGATTACACTCCAAAGAGCCAAAAACATACAGTCCTATATGCAATCCATCTGGGGCATTAGTTCAAATAAGATGTCCATAAATTCTGGGAAATTACCTCGTACACCAACAAATCCCTCGACACTTGATGGTCAGCAAGAAAATGCGAGAGCTGAAATCTCATCGAAGGATCCCAATTTATTGAGTCCATTGAAGAAAAGAACTATCACCCGCACGATGAATCCACCAATTTTGGCTATTCAACCTCAGATTCATGCAGGTGAGGCCATAAAGTCATGGGAAATCATCATTGAGGATGGAGATCAAATAGTGCAAACATTTAAAGGGAATGGCAAAATCCCGGATAGCATTTTTACATGGACAATTTCCCCGTCGAGTCAAATGTCGAATAATCCACTTGCGGTCACATTACAAGCCATAGACACGATTGGAATCAATCATTCCTGGAACTTGGATGTTCAAACAGAAAGAGTAACACTTCGTAATAAACAGGAATTACGCATCAATGACACATTGATCGAGCGATTTGCCTTAATTCTCTTTGATTTTGACAAATCAAGTCTTAGTTCCGCAAATCAGAACATTGCCAATACCATAAAGCAGTCCATAAGGTCAAATTCCACTGTAACCATCACAGGTTATACGGACAGAACAGGTGATTCTACCTATAATCAGGTTTTATCCGAAGAGCGCTGTAAACAAGTGAGTCAATATCTGGGTCTTTCCTCAGGAACATATTCCATCATACCAATGGGTGGAAAAGAGATTCCTTTTGAAAATAATACACCTCAAGGAAGGGCTTATTCGAGGACTGTCATGATCGAAGTCAAAACACCGGTTAAAGAAAGGAAATAATACATATTTCTCTACGGGATTTCATGCCAAATCTCTAACTTTGCCGATTAAATTCTCAATGTTCCCGCTTTGGATCTTACCTCATGTCGTATGAAAAATTAAATACCCCTCAGCATGGTGATAAAATCACTGTTCAACCTGATGGATCACTCAATGTTCCCAATAATCCAATCATCCCATTTATAGAAGGTGATGGGACAGGACCGGATATTTGGGCAGCTTCTGTCAAAGTCCTTGATGCCGCAGTTGAAAAAGCATATGGCGGTTCAAAAAAGATCGAGTGGTTTGAGGTTTTTGCAGGCGAAAAGTCAAATGAAGTCTATGGACCAAATACATGGCTTCCTGAAGACACATTGAAAGCTCTTCGTGAATATGTTGTTGGAATCAAAGGTCCACTCACAACTCCCGTTGGCGGAGGGATTCGCTCCATCAATGTTGCTCTCCGTCAATTGATGGACTTATATGTATGCTTGAGACCTGTACGATATTTTCAAGGTGTACCTTCTCCTGTGAAGCGTCCGGAACTAGTGGACATGATCATTTTCCGCGAAAATACAGAAGACATCTATGCCGGAATAGAATTCAAAGCAGGTGCAGAAGATACCGCTTCCCTGCTCTCATTTCTTGAAACTTCTTTTCCTGCTTTTCACAAAAAAATTCGTTTTGGATCTGAGTCACCTGAACTTGTAGGACTTGGCATCAAGCCTGTATCAGCTCCCGGTTCCAAACGCCTCATTCGTGCAGCTTTGAAATATGCCATCAGTCAGAATCGCAAGAGCTTGACATTGGTTCATAAAGGCAATATCATGAAATTCACCGAAGGTGCTTTCAGGGATTGGGGTTATGAACTCGTCAAAGAGGAATTCTCTGATGTGGCAATCGGCTGGGATGATTGCGGTGGAAACCCAGCTGACAAATTATTGGTAAAAGATTCAATAGCCGATGCTTTTCTCCAGCAGATTTTGACAAGACCTGCCGAATATGATGTGATAGCTACTTTGAATCTCAATGGTGACTATATCAGTGATGCGCTTGCCGCTCAAGTTGGTGGAATCGGTATCGCACCGGGTGCAAATATCAATTATGACAATGGATATGCCATTTTCGAAGCAACACATGGTACCGCGCCAAAATATGCAGGTCTCGACAAAGTAAATCCGGGTTCCGTGATTCTTTCCGGTGAAATGATGTTCCGTTATTTGGGTTGGAATGAGGCCGCTGATCTTATCATCAAAGGTATGGATGGCGCTATTTCAGCAAAAACCGTCACTTATGATTTTGCTCGTTTGATGGATGGAGCAACCGAAGTATCGTGTTCTGCATTCGGTGATGCCATCATTCAACACATGTAATTTTTCGCAATGAAGTCTTTGGGGAGACGCGATACAGCAATGCACTCGCGTCTCCTTTTCTTTTGTAAGCTCTTTTATTCACAACATAATGCTCTCTGATCATGGCTGCTAAGAAAACGAAATACATTTTCATTTCAGGTGGTGTTCTCTCTTCACTTGGAAAAGGAATTGCTTCCGCCTCCCTTGGTTTACTTCTGAAACAAAGGGGATTATCGGTCACTATCATGAAATTTGATCCATATATCAATGTGGATCCCGGGACAATGAACCCTCAACAACATGGTGAGGTCTATGTTACCGATGATGGAGCCGAATGCGATCTCGATCTCGGACATTATGAGCGTTATCTTGATGTTGATGGGACGAGATCCAATTCCGTTTCTTCAGGTCAAGTGTATTTTGAAGTGATTCAAAGAGAGCGTCAAGGACAGTATCTTGGTAAGACAGTACAAGTGATTCCTCATATCACTGATGAAATCAAGAGACGCATGACAATTTATGATAAACTCTTTGATATTGTCATCATCGAGATTGGTGGAACAGTAGGAGATATTGAGTCTTTGCCTTTCATGGAATCCGTTCGTCAATTATGCATGGAAAAAGGTCCGAAAAGCACTCTAAACATTCACTTGACTTATGTTCCCTATATCAAATCTGCCGGGGAATTAAAAACAAAACCAACGCAACATTCAGTTAAAATGTTGATGGAGATGGGAATTAGACCCGATATCCTCCTCTGTCGTACTGAGCAACCAATCAATAAAGAATTGAAAAGTAAGATTGCACTCTTCTGCAATGTTGAAGAGGATTCCGTCATCGAGGTGCTCGATGCGGAAACCATCTATGAAGTACCTCTAAGTCTTGCAAAACGCAATCTCGATCAAATCGTTCTGAAGAAATTTTCAATGTCGCTCGGAAAATTGGACATGGACACATGGACCAAATTTGTTAATCGCATCAAGCAACCCAAGCATACTGTTCAAATCGGATTGATTGGAAAATACAATCAAGTGAAAGATTCTTATAAAAGTATTCTTGAAGCTTTCGTTCATGCGGGTGCCATCAATAATGCCAAAGTTGAAATCACTTGGATTGATTCTGAAAACATCACTAAAGCAAGTGTGGCAACCACACTGAAAGGAATGCAGGGTATTCTTGTGGCTCCGGGTTTTGGATCAAGAGGCATTGAAGGAAAGATTGAAGCCATTAAATATGCCAGAGAAAACAAAATACCCTTCTTTGGCATCTGTCTTGGAATGCAATGTGCCGTAATTGAATTCGCACGCAATGTTGCAGGCATAAAAGATGCACATTCGGCTGAATTCAAAAAAGGAAAGGATTTGGTTATACACCTGATGTCAGCACAAAAGCAAGTGACAGATAAAGGTGGCACCATGAGACTTGGTTCCTATCCATGTACCATTCGCAAAGGTACCATTGCACATGCGGCTTATGGAGTGGATTCTATTCAGGAAAGACATAGACATCGCTATGAATTCAATAATGCATATCGCAAGACATTGGAAGATCATGGTATGAAGCTAAGCGGTGTATCTCCTGATACAACATTGGTGGAAATCATCGAATTGAAAAATCACCCATGGTTTGTTGGCGTGCAATTCCATCCGGAATATAAGTCAAGAGCCGTGAAAGGACATCCCCTCTTCATCAGTTTTGTCAAAGCAGCAATGCAAACAAAATAATCAACGGAAAGTTTGACCTTTCCAATGAACATCTTTCTTGAGTAAAAGGAAGGCAACCATGATTTCCATATAAATCATGAATAGCATTCCCGGGACCATCCAAGGGATATGTTTAGTCCTTCTGAGTGCAAATAGCGTAGGCATCACAATCATGCAATCACCTATCACTCGCATGGCCAATATGCTAGCCATACCCGTCCAATCACTCACATACCCTGAATATATGAGTGAAGTCCAAAAGACAAATGCAAAGAAGGCAAAAAGATATTTTTTCCATCCCAATGCATCCGAGCCACGGACCCATCTATGTTGTTGACTCACAAAGCTCTTCCAATCCGGGCAAGGTTCGGTACTGACAGCATTGGAATGATGACATGGATACAAAATTCCATAACCCGCCTTTGATACTCCCGTCAATAATTGCAAATCCTCTGTCACTGAAAACTTGATGCCGGCATAACCACCAACTGCATCATAGACAGATTTTCTAATTGATAAATTATTACCAAAGCATCCAAGTGGATGTCCAAGAGACATTGCCGCAGATGCCAATGTATGATTCATCATCCATTCCATATCCTGCAAATGATGAAATGCTGTACTTGTGTTTATAGTTGTGAATCCTGCAATCATTCCGATTGAACTATTTGAATATGCATGCGCTATTGTGCGAACCCAATCATCCGGAAATGTACAATCTGCATCCGACATTATGATGATCTCACCTTTTGCAGCTGATATTCCAGCATGCAAGGCACCTGGTTTACCACGCAAATTGCCGAATCGTTCTTCTGTTAACTGAAGAGACTTTATTCTGCTGTCTTTTCTAGAAAAAGCATCAATTATTTCTTGTGTGGCATCATTTGACCGATCATTAACAATGATGAATTCAATTGTTGGATCAGTGTTTTTTAGGAGAGATTCCAGACAGGAGGGCAATGCTTCTTGTTCATTCCTTGCCGGAATGACAATTGAAACAGTTTCATTCAATAGAGAATGATTAGGAAGAAGAATGCGTCTTGATCGGGCCGCACCATAGACAAAAACAAGAGTTTTAGCCGCAAAAAGCAGGAGAACGAAATCGATCAATGACATAGAATCGTTCAATGAGATGTGAAAAGCAAAATCAGGATTATGCTCAAGATATTATGCCGGTTGCCAATCTACCAATACTATGATATTCAAATCCTTCAGAGGCGATTGTTTCAGGATCGAATAAATTTCTACCATCAAAAATCAATGGTTGCTTCAATGATGCACGCAATACGGAAAAATCAGGCTTACGGAATTCATTCCATTCTGTTGCAATGATCAATACATCAGCATCTTTCAATGTATCATATGCGGAATTGGCATAGTGTATAGCATCACCATAAATGGACTTGGTATTGGGCATTGCTTCGGGATCATAGGCAGAAATATTCGCTCCAACTTCCAATAATCTATCAATGATTGTATAAGCAGGAGCTTCTCGAACATCATCAGTATTGGGTTTGAATGACAATCCCCATAATGCAATTTTTGCACCTTTTGGGTTATTCAATCTATTGATAATTTTCTCCACAAATCGATTGATTTGTCTAGCATTTGCTTCTTCTACGGCATGAATAATTCCAAGCGGAGTACCAACTGCATCAGTGGAATGCAATAATGCTTTCACATCTTTGGGGAAACAACTACCTCCATATCCAATTCCGGCAAAGAGGAATCGCTTTCCTATGCGTGAGTCAGACCCTATTCCTATGCGAATATTTTCGATGTCGGCACCGATGGTTTCACAATACTCAGAAAGTTCATTCATGAATGAAATACGCATTGCCAAAAAACAATTTGCTGCATATTTGGTGATTTCAGCGCTCTTTTCATCCATCACATAAATTGGATTTCCACTGCGCAAGAATGGCTCATATAAATCACGCATCTCATCTTCAGCGCGCTCATTTGAAGTTCCAACAACAACGCGATCTGGCTTCATGAAATCTTCGACAGCAAATCCTTCTCTCAAAAATTCAGGATTGCTAACAACTTCGATATCAAAACCAGGAGCATTATTTCTACAAATCATTCGAACTTTGTCTGCTGTCCCAACGGGTACGGTACTTTTATTGACCAATATTCGAAAATCAGTGATATTTTCTTTCTTGATGATTTCAGCGATATTTTTCGCGGCGTCCATCACATAATTCAAATCAGCAGAACCATCTTCTCCCGGAGGAGTTGGCAAACACAAAAACAAAATTGCGCATTGTTTTACTGCATGCTCCAAATTCGTTGAGAATTTCAAGCGACCATTGCTGATATTCCTTTCGAGCAAATGCTCAAGACCGGGTTCGTAAATTGGCATTTTGCCTTGTTGCAATGTTTCAACTTTATGTTGATCCACATCAATGCAGAGAACATTATTTCCGCTTTCAGCAAAACAAGTTCCGGTAACAAGTCCAACATATCCTGTACCGATGATTCCGATCGTTTGTGACATATCAAGGTTGATTGAGAAGTTTCAAAATGACGAGCGCAAGTATAATGAGCGCGAAAAGAGACAGTGCAAATTTAATGAAACTGCGTGCCACTTTCAGCACAATTAAGAGGAGAATTATCCCAAGTATGATTATGAGATAAACAGGCAAACTTTCCATAAACAGGATGATTTTATCAATTTCCATCTTGATTCAGGCCTAATTTGGCTTAAATGTGAAGGTAATGGTACCGGTCATCTGTATGTCTGAATCGAGCCGATTGAATTTCCATTTCTTCAATGTCCTGAGTGAAACCGATTCCAAACCTGGATCACCCTTTGTCATAGGACGCATATCGCCTACAGTACCATCAGGTAATACGGTAAATCGAATCTTGATTGAGACCAATCTATCGAGATTTCCGGGACTTGGTGGCAATATCTTATTCAATACTGTTCGATTTCCACCTCCACCCCATTCAATGTCACCCAAACCCATGCCTTTTCCGGGTCCTGTTCCTTTTTCTCCCAATCCTGTACCATTTCCACTCCCTGCTCCGACTGCTTTACCCTGTCCTTTGGAAGAGTCCGTGTCAGATTTGTTCGTGGATGATATATTATTCTTTGGAATTGGATTCGATGTTGACAATGGATCCTTTGCCGAAGATGTTGACTTTACTTTTCCTGCATCTTCGAGTGGGTTTTGAGGCTTTGCGCCTGAAGACTTGGCACCTTCTTTTGCTAAGTTACCTTTGCTCCTGCCCGTTCCATCACCATCACCAAAATTCAACAATATGATTGGACTGTAATTGACTTCTTTTTTATATGGCTCAATAACAATACTGGTCTGAGAAAACCAGAAGAGTAGAAGAAGCATAAGCAATAATGCAATGAAAAATCCCCGTGCTGCATAGCGATCCCAGAGCACTTGGATGCTATATGTAAACCGGGTTTCATTATATCGCTCTCTCAATGACATTACTTACTCACTTTACTCTATCTACCCATGAATTCGAATAACCGGCTTTTTTGGCCGCACCTTGCGCTTGTTTTCTATCTTCGAAAGAACCAAAACGAACACGATACCATGTTTTTCCATTTAATGATTTCTTGCTAATTGATGCAGAAGAAATCCCTTTCGATTGTAAATTTTTGAGCGCTTTATCTGCCTCCTGTTTGGAGATGCTTGAGAGTACCTGCACAGAATATTCTTCACCTGAAGTATTTTTCACAACCTTCTTGGCTTCCTGATTCTTTTTGACAGGTTCTTTATCCATAAAGGTTTCACTCAGAACCTGATCTTGTTGACTTTGCTTTTTTGATACATTGCTTTCAGGCTTCTTTTTCTCAGGATCCTTTTTCACGGGCTTTTGAGCAATAGCCTTCGCTTGCTTTTTCTTTATCTCAGAAACAGGTTTTTGTACTCTTGTTTTTGGCTGAACAGGCTCGTCTTTCTGTATGGACGACTCTGTCTGTTTAACATCCTCCGCTTCACGATATTCGGGAAAAGTCTTTGCAGGAATAGGATCCGGTGGTACCACTTTCTTCTCGGAAACTTTTGATTCTTCATTGATAATCTCATCACCCCTTTCATTATTGCCTATATTCTGTCCTTCAGACATTTGCATCCGAGCCAGATAATCTTGAACTCGAGCAATTGAATCCTGCTCTATCGTCGTGGCTTGAGCTTGCTTCCGGGCTTCCTCTTCATTCAATTCGGCAACTGTAACTGTGTCAACACTCGCAATCTGTTCCGGATTGTTTCCATTTCCATCTTTGGATGGAATCATCATCCAAATAATGGCTAATGCAGAAACGGTGGCAATTGCAATCAATGCCACCTTTTTTACAGAAGACTGTTCTTCTTCAGGCGGAACATCCGGTTGTACATAAGATATAAATCCTGAGCCGGACTCTTTGGATTCGCCTTTTTCGGGTGATGATGTGGATTCACTTTGTGAAGACAATTTTGATTTGTCATGCAAAAAGGTTTGGTCATCTGATTCACCAAAACCACCAAATTCATCATGTGGATTTTGTTGATTACTCATAGCCTATCTTCCTCTTAGAAAAGATATCTCGCACCGAGTGCGAAGAATGTTCCCCTCTCTCTAAACCTATTCCATACATATACGGAAGAATTGAGGAGATTGTCAATTCGAATAAATGCTTCGAGATCTTTTTGTATTGTATAATTGAGTTTGAAATTTGCCATGATATAAGATGGCAGTTCAATGGAGGCATCTTTGGTAACGGTTCTTGCATCCACATATTCAACTGAAATGATGGAAGTGAATGATGCAAACCAATCACGCTCATATCTCATGCCAATTGTGAGTGGAGCCAACATCGGAATCGCTGTCGATGAATCGGATAGAGAACTAATAAGCATAGAAGCATATCCTCCGATTCTGGTATGTTGGACAGGTTTCCATTGACCTTCCAATTGCAAATCCAAAATCGTACCTGTCAAATACTCAATTGTAAATCCTTGAAATCTTCCTGATTCAGTGGAATTTGGCAACATCACCGGTATATTCGATGAAGTCTGATATTTGGCCTTGAATGATGCCGTAATGTTAATGTCCGGATGCCAATGAATCATTGGAGTGATAGAAAAATCATCTCTTCTGAAGGAAATCATTGGCATGTGAATCAAATATGGATTTCTTAGAAGCATTTCACCGAGTGAATTATTATTCAAACCACTACTGAATTGAAGTGTTGAGGTTAAATCTGATGATATTCTATAATCTGCATTACCATTAATCGAAATGGCTCCGAATTGTGTTCCTTCAGAATTTGTAGCAGTTTGTAATCCTGCACCAAATTTTAAGGTCAAATCACCATCTGTCCATGTTCCCGATGCTCCTGCCTGTATGAAATTATACGAAGAAGTATCGCCATATGTATGCAAATCAACATTGAGGTGAGCTGTCATGGACATTCCAAGCATCGGTGTTGTTACTTGCGCATATCCTTTTACTCTGGAATCTGACAAAGAAAGTGAATCTGTTCCCATTGTCAATGATTGCCAATGAGCACCCATTGTATAAGCATATGAACCGATTGTTCCTTTCACATCTACTTGAGCTCCAAGATTATCGATGTTTCTTTCAACGATATTTGATTTATCGGCACCAAACAATTGATAGCGATTTGATGTATAATTCAAACCTGTTTCTGTTCTACTTCCACCAAAAAACACATATTTCTTTGGAGCATCATAAGCGGCTTGAAGCGTAATTCCGGTTTTTGAGAAATCGGCATTGTCTATATGACCTTGACTACCTTCATAATTACCGAATACATCAATGGAATATCCGCCGGATGCAAAAGAATACCCTGCATTGATTTTCGGAGTCATGAAAATTCCGAATTCTCCCATTGCATAGCCATTAACAGAATATGGTTTCATTGGACTTGCAGGCAATGGTATTGCAGGTAATAATGGTATGGGAATTTTTATATCAGTATTTATTGAATCAAGTTCTGCTTTTGTGAATACTCCGGGCTTGGCAGGTTTCATTTTTAATCCACCTTTGATATCGGCATTTGTTTTGCCAGTAATCACGAATTCCTGCAAATCCAATGGCTGATCTGCCGCGTTTTTGCTATCCTGAGCATAAACAGAGCATACCATCAAGAGTAGTATAAAACTTCTGATCATCATGGCTTCGCCTTCTGTATTCTCTTCAATCTTGCCGATGCAGTTTTACCATAATCGTCATCAGGTCTTAATGTCATGAGTGTTTGAAACACTTCCTGTGCCGAATCATAATTTTTCAGTGTTTCATAACAATCACCTAGACCCAATAGTGATAAGGAGAACCAATCTTCTATGGAACTAAATTGCTCTCTCACTCCCAAGAATGCGGTAATTGCATTTGCATATTCCTTTTGCTTCATCCACAGTTCGCCGATTCGATATTGCGCTTCTGCTGCAATTGTAGGATTCTCCAATCTTTTCGCAATATGCCTGAAGTGCACTATCGCACTATCAAACATTGTGCGTGATCGATAATACATTGCAATTCTATATCTAGATTGATCTCCGAATTCAGTGTTGTCATATGCTTCTGCGGTCAGAGAATACAATCGCAAAGCTTGTAGTGAATCTCCAAGTGTCGATGCGATTTGAGCTCTCTCAAATCCTGCTTGAGCTGATGAAGCGTTTTCGGGAAATTCAGTCATCACCATCGCAAATGCCGTATCGGCCTCACGATATCTTTTATCATTTACTTTCATAAGTCCGATTTCAAGCAATGCGAGCGGAGCAAATTCTGTTTTTCCATATTTCTTGAATACATCTTTCCAGGATTGTTCGGCCTTGCCGGATTCTCCCAAACTCGAAAAACTCTTACCTAGATAGAAGAGCGCCTCAGCATTTCTTTCTATGTCACTATTGGACTTCAAAAAGGCTTCATATTCAGAGATTGCACCGGCATAATTCTTCCCATTATAAAAACTCAATCCCCTATTCATCAGTAAATCTTTGGCGATTTCAGATTGTGGATTCTTGGAAATGAAATCATCCACAATAACATTGGCTTCATCCACCCTTCCCAAAAATTCCAAACTATATTGAATGCTCTTTACTGCCTCTCCTGCCAAGGGCGAAGATGGATATTGATTTTTTACAACTGTATAAGATGCAATTGCATCATCATAACGCTCAAGATTATAATATGCATCCGCAATGGTATAATGTGTTCTTGCGGCAAGCTGGGTAGATGGATATGCAACCAATAATGCTTTCAATTCTTGAATTGCATCTTCATATTTTCTTTGTTGGAATAATGTCCAACCTACCGAATACAAAGCCGATGCAGATAATGGTGATTGCGGATAAGAACGCGCGAATGTTCTGAATGCTTTTACCGCACCGTCAAAATCATCAATTCTATATAATGCCTGTCCATATTGATATGCAGAATATTGTCCTTCCTCAGAGCGAGGTCCTGCATTCATGGCAGATTTATAGGCTGTGGCAGCATCTTTGAATTGTCTCAATGCATAATGTCCATCACCCTTTCTCGCCAATGCATCGGTCGCAAATCGAGTTTGAGGATATTCCTTGACCAATTTTGAAAATGACTGCGAACTTTTTACAAATTCTCTTCTACGGAATTGTGCCCAAGCAATTCCATACATACTTTCTTCTTTTCGATTGCTATTTGGATAATCAGAAAGCAATTGCGTGTAAAATTCCTCGGCATTTGTCAAGAGGTCAGTTTTATAATATGATTCAGCAAGCCAAAACAATGCTTGGTCTCTTCTACCATCAACTTTATGCTCACCAAGAAAAGTAGAAATCTCAATGATTGCATCTCTGTATTGTTCATTTTGATGCAATGATATTCCTTGTTTCAATCTTGCTTCCGCGAGAATGCTCTCTCTATTCTCTAGTTCTCTTTTGGACATTGAAAGCACCATTCTCTCGGCAGATGCATATTCTCTGGCTGATTTTCCGAATTGCTCTTGATCATGATATACACTTCCGAGCAATAAATGGAGTTTTACAGACAATGACTTTTCTTGAGTCTCACGTAATGCTCTTTCAAATGTCTTTCGAGCCGTTTCCATTTCATTGTCTTCATAGACCAATTGACCATATTCCAACAATGCATGTCCCAAAAATTGATATCCGGTCTGCATTGTCAAAGCGGCAAACTCTTTCTTCGCTCTATCTCTTTCGCCTTTCGCTTTTGCAATCAATGCATAATATAATTTTGCTCCGGCCTTGAGAATTGCATATTCCTCTTTTGTAGAATCAATCACATATCGATACAATACTTCAGCTTCATTATACTTCCCAAGATGAAAGGCGGCATAACCTGCAGACATTTTTGCATGCGGCATAATTGGCGACTGTGGATATGCATTCATGAATGTAAGGAATGCGTCATAGGCCTGATTGCTTTGTTTTGCCAAAACCAATGCCTGTGCTCGCATGAATGACAAATCTTCGATTGCATGATCAGAAAAAGATTGTACTTCAGGCTTGATGATCGTTGTGTCCTGTGATTGCAATCTATCCACCAATGCTTGAGCTTGATCCATATATGCTATCGCTGCATTCGGCTCTCGCATTCCTAGCTTGATATTGGAAGCACGAATGGAGGAACTCAATGCAGTATTTCTCTGCGGATATGTTCGTAATAATTCTCCATATAATGCAATGGCTTCTTGCTCAGCACCGGATCTTTCACGCAATTGAGCTCGCATATACAATGCATCATCGGCCAAACCATGCATTGGATACAAGGATTGTATTTCTTTAAGCGTGATTAATGCATCATCCGGATTTCCGCCTCTTGCTTGGGAAGCACCTTTCCAATACAATGACATCGCGCAATAATGAGCATGCAATGAATCGGTTTTGGCCTTCTCTCGTAATATCTCGACAACTTTACCAAAATACTCTATCGCTTTTGGCATATCCGTCTGATAATAAGCTATGGAACCCCTTTCGATCAATGCAATTGGAAGGAATGGTGAATTTGGTCTTTGCTGAATGAATCTATCCAGTGCTTTATCAGCATATTGAAAATCACCGGATTGTCTCATCATGAGAGACTTCAAGATTGAAGCTTCATCTGCATGAGACCCATGTTCAGCGACAACTAGAGATTGACGGAATTGCTTTCCCGCTTCAGCCAGCATGCCGTCATCTATAAGTATTGAAATACCTCGAAGTTCCTTTATGCCATAGAGGACTCCCGGTTCTAACAATTGGCCATGCATGATATTAATTGAAATCACACATAAAGCCATGGATAACCAATGCTTCATAATATTTTGGAGGATGGAAAGATGCTGCACTTCAAAAATACGAATATCCTGCAATTAGAAAGTGCATGAATTGCATTTTTACATGTTATCGATTGAAATGATTGTGTTGATTGTCTTTTATGCTTAATGCAAACCCAAAAAAGCAATATTTCTACCCATATTCCCCTCTCTTCGATACGAATGAAATCGATCATCTGTAATTGTACAAATAGTTGACAATTCAATATGTTGCGACTGGACCCCGGATTCCTTCAAAGTAGAAGCAATATATAATCGTAAATCAAAATGGTATTTCAAGTTGACCTGATCAACAAATCCCGGAAACAAATCCATGAACTCGGGTCCCACTTCATACCTATCTTTCCCTGCACATGGAGTCAGCCAAATCAATGCATCTGAAGGATTGGTACCAAATTGTTCCTTCATGATTTCCATTCCCTTAAGTCCTATATCCAGCTTTGCTCCTCGCCAGCCAGCATGCAATGCCATTATGGCCATATTTTTTGGATCATATATCATAATGCCACAACAATCGGCAAGTGCAATTCCCAATACAAGATCAGGGTTATTGGTATATATCCCATCTGCATCAGGAAGCATGCTCAGTCCTGCTTCATGTATTTGATCTCCATGAACTTGATTCAAAGAGACAATCTTCTTTCCTATTCCACTTCCGATGGAATTTTCCATTGATTCTACATGAAATTGGAATTGCTCATCAGTAAGCGATGCTCTTCGGAATGAAAATCCTGAAGGTTGATACTCACTGATTTCGCCCTTCATCGACATCCCACAGAGAATTGGATATTGCTTGAATATATTAGGTTCTAAGTATTCCAATTTACTCTTCCTCATTACTCTGCAATGCATTGACATTTCTTTGCAAACCGGCTAATTTGGTTCTTTTCACAGGACTTTTCCTGAATCTATCCGAAAAATCCTCTTGCTTCATTTCCAAAATGGAGTGAAATGTCAAACCTGTTTCATTATTCCTTGGTTGAAATTCCTGAATATAGGATTCTGATGAGAATCTATTCCAAGGACATATATCCTGGCAAATATCGCATCCATATACCCATTGCTCCATATTACTTGCAATTTCAGTCGGAATTTCAATATGTGGTTTTGCTTCTATCGTCCAATAAGAAATACATTTGTTTGCATCCACTTTATAAGGTTCTATGATTGCATTTGTAGGACAAGCATCCAAGCAAGCAGTGCAGGTTCCACAATAATCTTCCATAGGTGAATCATAATGCAATGGAATGGTGGTTATAATTATTCCCAAGAAAAACCAAGATCCAATCTCTCGTGAAATGATATTGGAATTCTTACCTTGCCATCCTATCCCAGCTTTGCGTGCCCATTGTTTTTCAGGAATCGGACCCGTATCGACATACACTTTTGATTGAGAATCAGGATCTATTGATTGTAATGTAGATACTATTTCTTGCATCTTCATTGGAAGTATTTCATGATAATCGGTACCCCAAGCATAGCGCGAGATTTTTCCTTCTTCTTTGGAATCATGATGTGCATGAGGCGTATAATAGGACATTCCAACAACAATCACGGATTCAGCCCCCGGAAGTATTTCCCTTATATCTTTCCTTTTATCAAGATTCTTTTCCAGATACTGCATTGTAGCATGATAACCCGAAGCAAGCCATTCTTGATATCGATCAAACTCCTCCGGCATTGCTTCCGCTTTGGCAATGCCCACCAATTCAAATCCCGCTTTCTTTGCAGTTTGCTTTATGAGCTCTGAATGATAAGATTTGAAATGTTCCATCTTGATCAAAAATTCCGAAGCCAAAGTGGAGTTAATTTCTCAGGTTTCTCAAGCCAGATGCTTCCATCTAATTCGAATACATGATATGTCTTGAGTCGCGCATTGCTACCCAATGCCTTACCGGAATCCAAAGAATAAATCCAACCATGAAGCGGACAAGTAACAGTACCCTCTTCAATCAGTCCATCACAAATCACTGCGGCATATTGATGAGGACAGATATTCGAAACAGCATAGTATTCACTGCCATCACGAATGATTGCTATTTGCACATCCTCATCGAAAAAGATATTCTTGCCTTTCTTCTGAAAGACTTCCTTTGCAGAGCAAATGCGAAGATATTCTCTACCTTCATATGTCTTACATTCAAAAGAAGCAATTGCTTTGTCAAATGCAGATAATTCCGATTCCGACATCAGATATTCACCATTTCATTGTATGTGAAACCCTTCTCGGTTTTCTTGACTGTGCAAGCAATGGAAAAAGCATCATGTTCAAAACAAAGTATCCAATTCTGCTCCGCTGCTCTTGTCAGTAATTGTTCTTTTTCTTTCATGCTGGTCAATGGAAAGTTATCATACCCCATCACATAAGGAACAGGAATATGGGCTCTTGTAGGAATAAGGTCAGCAGGAAACACAATATGACTATCATCATCAAAGAGATGAATCATCTGCAGAGCTTGAGTATGACCATATACTCTTTCGACATGAATTCCTGTAAAAAGTTCACCATCTCCTTGAATGATATTTAGCATACCATTTGCGATCAGCGGATCCCAATTCTCAGGCATGAAAGATGCTCTATCCTTTTCCGTGGGTGCTTTGGCCCATTGCAATTGTTCTTCTTGAACATGATATGTTGCATTGGGAAAGACGGGAACGATTTCACCTGTTGCGACTCTTTTCGTTGCACCACCCACATGATCGAAGTGAAGATGCGTCAGAATGACATCCGTTATATCTTCCGATGTAATGTCATACATCTGTAAAGAATGCTCAACAGATGCTCTGGAATAATCCACTCGATATATGGACTCCAATTTTTCCGACATTTTATGCCCGCATCCGGTATCAATGAGAATATTCTTCCCATTCCCTCGAATGAGCAAACTTCTGGATGTCATGTCAATCCGATTGAGTTCATCTCCCGGATGATATGCTTTTGTCCATAAAGTCTTTGGAACCACGCCGAACATTGCTCCACCATCGAGGGCAAAATCGCCGGTATCAAAAATGTCTATTGTATATGGGCCTATATTCATGTTTTGTCCGTCACTTTTTCCATTTGATAGAACAACCGATTGCTTTTGTGGTTTCGGGTGCGGGAGATTTTTGTGCAATCAAGGATTCAATTGCATTTGACAGATATGTTTCCTTCACTGAGCTTGCATCACTGTGATTATCATCGATTGCACCGATATATGCAATCTTGAATGTATTGTCGGAATGTTTTTTCAGAAGATAGACATGCGGAGTGCGAGTTGCTCCATATTGCTTTGCAATAGATTGCGTTTCATCAATCACATAGCGGAATGGAAAACCCTTCTCTTTGGCTCGCTCAATCATTTTGTCGAAAGAGTCTTCAGGAACAGAAACGGGATCATTCGGATTGATTGCCAAAACGGGGTAACCTTTGCCGGCATATTTTTTATGTAAATCAATGATGCGATCTTCATATGCCTTTGAGAATGGACAATGATTGCATGTGAAAATGACGACAAGTCCATTGTCACCAGAATAATTTGCCAATGAGATCATTGAACCATCAATGTTCTTGAGGGAAAATTCCTTTGCATCATCACCGATTTTCAAACCTTCGGCAGAGAATGCATTCACTGCACCCAAAAAAAGCAGGGCTAGAATAAATGATTTCATGTGTTTACTCCATCATGGATTGTATAGTGGTAAATAGTTCTTCTTTTTCCAATTGTTTCTCAAGAAACATTCTTTTCTTGATCCGATTTCGCAGAATGATTGTGGCAGGTAGCGAACCTGTCCATTCCGGTTCAATTTTATCTATCCATTCATTTGGATTTTGCTCGTCAAGCAACAGAATCTCTGATTTCAAATCTTTCTTTTTCACAAAAGGAAGAAGTACTCTGTCAAGTTCCGCGGGTGAATCTAAACTTACAAGGATGACGCGCACATTTTTTTTAGAAAAAGCTGAAGTAGCCTCTTCAAAGTAAGGTAATTCTTCAATGCAGGGTTTGCACCAAGTAGCCCAGAAATTGATCACATAAACAGAATCAGCATCATTATTTAGAAGAGAAGTCAATGCATCCAATTTCACTGTCTTGACTTGAGAAAAAGCCGTTACTGAAGAAAGCAAAAACAGTATGATAATGCTTCTCATCGCATGATTCCCTGTACTTTCTGCAATCGATCGAAATATTGACGAATCATGATTTCATAATCTTTTGTATACCCTTTTCCAAGAGATCTGAGTACATCCTGCATGGCTCTTTGTCGACTTTCAGGAGTGGAAAGATCAAGTGGTGGCGGACTTTTTCCAACAATATCTTGTCCGCTCCTTGCTTCTCTTTTCATTTCATAATCTCTTTCATTGATGGATCGCGTTGCATCAAGCAGACGAGAAAGTATTTTATCTTGTCTTCTCTTTGTTTCGGGTGTAATCATTCCATTCTGCATCGCACTCACAACTTCCTGCATTTCATTGGCAATTTGCTGTAAGTCTCCCAATGCCTTCTTTTTCCCTGTTGGATCTTGTTGCTGTTTTGCCAATTCTTGCATTGCCTGCTGAGCTTTGCCTTGCTGAGCGGCGAGTCTAGCCAATTGTTGCTGTTGTTGTGGTGACAAACTTCCGTCTGATCCCGGCTGAGGCATACCTTGATTGATTTGTTGTTGCATGCCTGCCATATTCTGTAATTGTTGCATGAATCCACCGCTTCCGGGCTTCGGCTCGCCATTTCCACCCGGATTATCACAAGATCCATCTCCTTCACCTTGAAGTTTGTTCAAGGCATCTTGCATCTTAATAGATGCCTTATTGAGTGAATTCATTGCTTGTGCTTGAGATTGAGATGCCATTTGAGGATTTCTCTGCGATAATTGCTCAGATGCTTTTTGCATGCCTTGCATTGCATTAGACATTTCTTTCACCATTTCCGGCGTGACGGATTGTGACTTTTGTGCCAACTGCATAAGTTCAGCTGCCATTTTCGACATCTGTTCTTGCAATTTGGATTGCTCTTGCGCGGATTGAGGCATTTGTGTGGAATTGAAATCCAATGTTTGATTACGAGATTTTTGTGCTTCTTGTTGCTTGGAAAGTGACAATGTTTCTTGAACTGATTTCTGCAATTGTTTGATTGCTTCTTTATTCATGTTCTTTTTCATCTCTTGTTTCATCTGCTTCATTTGCTTTGCAAACTTTTTCATGGATTGCGAAGCCTTTTTCTGTTTTTGTGCAGAGGAATTCATCTGACCTTGTTGCATGTCATTTTGAGCTTCTTGCATGTCTTTAGATGTTTCTTGCTCGGATAATTCCTGCTTTGCTTTTTCAAGCTCATCCATTGGCATGTTTTGATTGAGCTCTTTCATCAGATCTTCCAATTCTTTGAGTTCAGAAGCCATGTCTTTCATGTCTTTTTGCAAAGATTCCTGATTCTTACTCAATTCATCTCTTTCTTTTGCATCCTTCGAATTTGTATTCTCAGTTCTTTGAGTGAGCTCATCTTGCTTTTGGGCGAGTTCCTCCGCACGACGAATCAATGCATCAGTCTTTTGTTCTGCTTGCATTCTTTTGAGGAGATTCATTGTTCTTTCGATTCCCTTTTTGAATTCTTCCTCATTGAATTTCATATTTTTCATGGCTTGACGCATTTGCTCGGGGTCCACTTGCTGCATGGCCTTTTGCATTGCTTCCATTGCTTTGCGAAGTTCAGGTGAATTGATCTCTTTCATCAATTGCTGTAGTTTTTGATATTCTTGCATGGTCTCGGGAGATAATGCATTTTTTTCTTGAAGATCATTGGTCATTTCTTGCAATTGATCTCCTATTTCAGACAATTGCTTTTGGAGATCTGCTTGCTTCTTGAGAATATTCTCGATATTCTTCACATCTTTCCATTCCATAGATTGATCTTGCTTAAGCAATTCTCTCTGCAATTCCTCCAATTCCTTTCCAATCTTTTCTGCTTCTTTCGCAGTCTTTTCAAGCGTTTCCAATGCTTTGTCTTGAACGGAATCTGCCTGAGACAACACTTCATCGAGTGATGGAAGCCTTACCGAAATAACACCGGTGCGAGCTTTTCCCGGTCCTGTCACGGAATTATTATCAGCAATCTCAATATAGAATTCATATTTGTCGCTTGGTGCTATTCCAATGAGATTCAAATCCCAAGTATAGCCGATATCGGCACTGAGTCCTACTCCTGAGGGAATCGGTATCGACAATGAAACGTATTTTTCCATTGGTGGAGCATATTTGGAATCAATCAATCGATAATACAATTTGAGCGTAGAAAACCCATAATCATCGCTTACATGAACTACAATTGGGAGTCTTGCTGATTCTGTCAATACACCATCACCTTGCGGTTCAATGAGTGAGATGGTTGGACTATTGTCGGAAATTGCGGTCACTGAATAATGAATTGGGTCAGCATTTGAACGACCATCTTTGTCAATGATGCTGATGCAATATTCACCATCACGATTAATGGTAAATGAACCACTTGCCTTCATTGCATGTACATTCATTGCAATCTTAACGGTGTCATATGACTTTATATCAGAAGTTTTCTCCTCTCCTGATATCTTGGGATTCAGAAATAGGATGAATGCTTTTGATAATTCTTTGTTTGCTTCCACTTCTAGCTTCACTGATGTTCCTTGCAATGCAAGAATATCAGCTGATTGCTCATCAATTGTTCTACCCGATTGCTTGCTATATCCCGGAGGTGATACGGTTCCGGTCAAAGAACGGATTTCGGGTCTATCAATAACTTGAATATTTCCCTTTGGTGACAATACCTGCTCTGCGAGCCATTCTGCATGTGCATAGAATGAAAGTGATGCCTTTGCGGATGGGATCTCATATCGATATATATGCGCAGTATCTGTTATGATTGCAATGGTGTCATAAGTATCCTGCATTTCTTCTTTGATATGTAAGATGATCTTCGGAGGAAGTGTCCCTTTTACACTAATAAGAATTTCTTCCTTGCTACCACGTAGAATTGTTTTGTTGATGGGAGAAATATCTAAACTATATGGCGCAGGTGGTATGAATGATTGCTGATATTGAATCAATCTAT
>Ga0209770_10000161_pt1 | contig 38969 bp, 29 predicted proteins | sample LauGreSu1BDMLBDD_2_FD_187572 | JGI IMG/M metagenome (GOLD analysis project Ga0209770, IMG submission 187572) | Freshwater lake microbial communities from Lake Michigan, USA - Su13.BD.MLB.DD (SPAdes) (version 2) | ecosystem: Environmental > Aquatic > Freshwater > Lake | place: Lake Michigan, USA... | reverse complement strand
AATTATAAATGTTATTATTATTTTTTTTTTAATTCTGGAGATATTTTAAAAAGCATTATTATTTATATTAATTCTATTATTTATATTAATTATATTAATTATATTAATTATATTAATTATATTATTTATATTATTTATATTATTTATATTATTTATATTATAATATTATTTATATAATATTATACAAAATTAATATTTGTTGGTAATTCTGCTCTATTTCTCCAATCATTTTTTAAATTTCTTATTAAATTTTTATTTTCAACAACAGAAGTTATAAAATCTATTTTATCTTTTTTTCTGTATAATACAAATGCTTGATTCCACCCAGTTCTTTCTGATACTAAAAATTTATAAGTAGAACTAGATCCTCCAGTTCCATCTACATAACTAATTCTATCATAACCAGGTAAATAATTTGAACGTACAGAACCGCCTTCTAATCTAGAAGCAAATATTTTTATATTTTTTCTATCTATTTTATCTCCTCCATCATTATAAAATCTATTTCTATCATTTTCTGAATTATAATTATATGTATCATCATCTTCATTTGGTTTTGGTTTATCTCCAGTTTGCACGAGTGTTTTATAACCATCAATGCTTGTTATATCTAATTCTGTTACATTCCATTGGGTATCATCTGGAGATCTCATCCAACCTCTAAATCTACAATAATCACAAGTATCAGATGGTATATTAGTTATAGTTGCTCTATTATAATCTGCCCATTTAAATTCAAAAAATCTTCCTGCTTTATCTGAAAATAATATATCTGGACAATTCTCATAAAATTTAGATTCATTTAACCAATCAGTTACTCTATTAAATAATTTATATATTACTATTCCTTTAGAATTATTTATTACTAATTCACCAATATCAGTTAATTCTAAATAAGCGTTTGAATTTCCTGATGTGCCAGTACTCCATAATACTTGATTATCTGAATTAACAATAACTAAATTACCATTTGATTGTAAAACTAAACCATGTAAATTAGTACCTATATTTTTAGCAATAGGTACAGAGTAATTAGTTCCTTCAGGACCACGGATATATAATTCGCCTTTATCAGTCATAGAAAAATTCCATTTACCATTTGTTAGTATAACAATACCATTAGTTATATTCTTAGTAAACATAGTATTTTTATATAATTTTGTAGAATTTGAATTATATTGATTTTTATTCTCATTATTAATAATAGTATATGAACCTTCGAAATTTAAACCCAATAATACACTAACTATAATCAAAGATACTATTAAAAACAATATTAAGATATTGGTTTTAGATAAACGCATTATAAAATATTATTATATTATTATTATATTATTATTATTATATTATATTATATTATTATTGTTATATAATTTTTATATAATTTTTATATAATTTTTATATAATTTTTATATAATTTTTATATAATTTTTATATAATTGTTATATTAAGAAATTTTTTTTGTTTTATTAAACCATTTATTTTGTATAGTTGACCATATTGCGATTTTTTTTATATCTATAATTTTTTGTGATTGTAAATATGCAACAATACCAATAATAAGCATCATGAATAATAATATAATACCAAGTATAGAAAATGTATTAGTAGAAGGTTGATATTGCACCATTGGCATGGTATTAATAGGTATTTGCTGTTGAGAGTAATATTGCTGTGGAAGATAATATTGCTGTGGAAGATAATATTGCTGTGAGGGAGTTTGTTGTGGAAGATAATATTGTGGAGGAGCTTGCTGTTGAGGAGCTTGTTGTTGAGGCGCTTGCTGTTGAGGAGCTTGCTGTTGAGGAGCTTGCTGTTGAGGAGCTTGCTGTTGAGGAGCTTGCTGTTGAGGAGCTTGCTGTTGAGGAGCTTGCTGTAGAGGCACTTGCTGTGGAGATGCGGTAATAATATCCTCTTGTGTATTCATATTATTCTATATTATTCTATATTATATATAAAAAAAATAATTAATAATAATTTTAATTTGTATTTGTAGTTGAACTACTTGTAGTAATGATTGTTTCAGTATTTGTATTAGAACCTTTATTAGTATGAGCACCTGATGTAATTGTAGCAGATGAATATATATTATTTATATCTATATTATCCGAAGCTGGTAAATTAGAATTTGTTATAATAGTTTTAGAGGCATTATTAACATTATTATTAGATGAACTATTAACATTATTAGATGTATTATTTGGTGTTATTACAAGCATAATATTATATAAAATAATATATAAAATAATAAAACTAACAAATATTAATAGTATTAAACCAATATTTTGTAATAATCTATGTTTTTTTGAAGTCAGTATTATTGGGTTTATATTTGTATTTGTACTTTTTAAATTTGATTTTTTTTTATTCTTCATATCTTATAATATTATAATATAGATTATATTATAATATAGATTATATTATAATATAGATTATATTATAATATATAATTTTTATTTAAGAATTTAAGAATTTAAGTTATATCATCAAGTACTATTATTTCTATAAAATTGTTTTAATTTTTCAATGATTTCTATAATATTCTTTTAATTTTTCAATTATTTGTGGGTGATTTTCTATTATATCCTTTGCAAAATCATCTCTAAGACTATGTTTTTTATATAAGACAAATGCTTGGTTATAAAGTGATCCTCCTCTTGCCATTACTAAAAATTTATATGTATAAAGGTTACTATCTACATAGCTTACTCTTAGATAACCCGGTAAATAATTAGATTTAGATATACCTCCCCTTATGCTTAATGGTTTTCTTATTTTCACACCTGTATTTCCTGGTTTATTACCACCATGATTATAGAAGTATGTTATATCCCAGCTACGATTATAATTATCAGATCCAAGATATGCAGGGTCGTTTTTATTAGGTTTATTGTCATCTCCTTCAGTTTTTTGTTTATAATAATTAAAATCTAAAAGATTAAGTTCACGCACATTCCATTCTGTATTAGAATCACTAACACACCAGCCACGAAATACATTACTTCCAGAACAATTATCATTATCATTTATATTATCTTCATAAAGAATACCATCTTTTGTTTGATTTCCATTACTAGACCATGTAAATGGGAAGAATCTGCCTTTTTTATCAGAAAATACAATATTAGGTGAATTATCATAAAAAGCAGTTAGTAAATGAGCTCTTATTCTAGATCTTACATAATGTATAATAGTACCACTTGAATTTTTAATATATAATTCACCAGTATCTTCTAATTCTAAATAAGCACCTGAGAAGTTACCGATATTAGTATTATAAATAATATTCCCTTCTGTATTTTTAATAACGAAATTACCATCATGTTGCATAGTAAGACTTTGCACAGAATTACTTTGCACAGAATTACTTGGATTAACTCTATAACTATGTCCATTAGGTCCGTTTATATATAAGTCCCCATTTTCAAGTATTGAAAATGTATAATTTCCACTTCTAAGAATAATTACACCGCCTGTAATATCTCTAACAAATCTAAATCCAGGTCCTAATACATTACCTGGAGTATATAAACCTCTATTACTATTTGTAATTGTTAAATAACCATCATTACCATAACAAACTTTTCTTTTATCATAGTCAGGTGTATTATTACCTAACATATTATCTAATTTATAAGGATTAAAGACGACATCTACATCAGATTGATTATCTAAATATTGTAATGTATCATAAGATGAAGAATTTAAAGTAGATAATATAGTATCTGTAAGAAGTTGAGTACATCCAGTTATAGTAGTCCATCTATTATTAACATCAGTAGTTGATCTATATGGTCTATTTGGACAAACCCTATATTTATTTAATTGATATCTTTCTGGATAATTATCATTTATACGTGTAAAAGTGACTGGTTCTGGATAATTATTATTTATAGTAGGTAATGTAACAGATTCATTTAATGGTAAATTTTTTATTTCTTGAATATTATCAGGATTATAATTATTTTTTATATAATCACTATGAATATTCATTATAGCTGTATATAGTTGTTTTCTATCCTTACCATATTGAGGAGTACATGAATTATCATTATCAGCTTCAAAACTTGTTAATATAGGATCTGTAGGATTATTATATATATTATTTATATCTATATTATCCGAAGCTGGTAAATTAGAATTTGTTATAATAGTTTTAGAGGCATTATTAACATTATTATTAGATGAACTATTAACATTATTAGATGTATTATTTGGTGTTATTACAAGCATAATATTATATAAAATAATAAAACCAAAAAATATTAATAGTATTACACCAATATTTTGTAATAATATATGTTTTTTTGAAGTCAGTATTATTGGGTTTATATTTGTATTTGTACTTTTTAAATTTGTTTTTTCTATATTATTCATATTTATATAATATTATAATATAGATTATATTATAATATAGATTATATTATAATATATAATTTTTATTTAAGAATTTAAGTTATATTATCAAGTACTATTATTTCTATAAAATTGTTTTAATTTTTCAATGATTTCTATAATATTCTTTTAATTTTTCAATACTTGAAAGTAGGTCCTTATTTTCTCTATAATGTTCTTTTAATTTTTACCAGTTAGTTCTAAAATGCGTTTCCAATTTAGAAATAAGATCAGGATGATTGTTTATTATGTCAGTTGCAAATGAATCCTTATTTTGTATTTTCTTATATAATACATATCCTATATTTTTTTGAGTACCAGATGTACGAGATACTAAAAAAGATGTTGTACTAGGATCGGCAGAATTAGCTGTTACATTACTTATTCTAGTATAACCAGGTATATAATTAGTTTTGATATATATATTTTAGTATATCTCCATTACTTTTTTTGATAATTAAAGAACCGGTATTAGTCAATTCTAAGTAGGCTCCTGTATTACCATTAGTACCTGAATTCCATATTATACTATTATTTATATTAGAAATAATTAAATTTCCTTCATGTTGCATACAAATTTCATTGTTTTGAATAGTCTGAAAAGGCGATGACCAAATAGATGGTTTAATAGTTAAACCATCATATAATATTGTATTATTTAATCCATATATATTAATAGCTCCAGTGTTTAAAATTTTTAATGTAAAATCTCCATTTCTAAGAATAATTATACCATCAGTACCACTTAATTTGTTAAATTTAAAACCTGGTAATAATATAGAACCTGCTGTATATCTACTTTTATTACCATCATTAATTGTAACATAACTAGAAATATTATCTCTACCATAACATTCTTTAAATTTATCATAATTAGAAGTAATATTTTCTAATTTATATGAATTAAATTTATTTATAACATCTGTATCATTTACTATATTATATTGTAAATCATCATAACTAGTATTTAAATTATTGAATATATTCTGACTTAATGACATAGTACATCCTGTATTTTGTCTCCATAAAGAATCAATTTGAGTAGATGTTCTATAAGGTTTATCATTACATGTATATATTCTATCTAATCTATATTGTTCAGGATATATGTCATTTGTTCTTGTAAATTTAATTGATTCATTAGTTTGCAAAGTAGTAAAAGAACTATTTTCATTTATTTTTAAATTTTTAATAGATTGAATTTGCGTAGTAGTAAAATTATCAGTAATATACTTATCATGTATATTAATAATAGGGAATGTATAAGAAGCAGAAACATTATATTTTCTATTTTTTCCAATAATAGGTCTACAATTTGACTCATCAAAAATAGGATAATTTTTAAATGTAGCATTTACTGGATTAGAGTATATATATGTATTTACATTATTATATTCGCTATATAATCTATTTGTTATATTAGTTGGTGTATTTTTATAATAATCTAAACAATTGGGCATATTAGTAGAATTTAAATTATTGCAATTTTTTATATTTTTATTTAATAATGTAAAATATAGTCTATTTTCAAAGTCATTATCATTAGCTGGTTTATTTGGTATTGTATTGGAATTTGTTCCATATAAAGTAGTATCTATATTATTACTCATCTGAAAAAATATATTAAGTATAATTATATTATAACAAAATATTTAAAATTGAATTAAAAATGTTATTAATATAATTATATATACTAACTAATAAACTATAATGTTAAATGATAATATACAATTATTACATAATCAAAAAATTTATATTAATAATAGTAATTATAAAGAAGTATTAAAAAAAACTATAAAAAATAGAAATGATTATTTAAATATTAATGAAGTTAATTTAATAGAAAATAAAGTTAAACGTTTTCAAAATATTTTATTTTTATCAAATGATTTAAATGAAACATTATCGTATAATGATTATCAATTAATAATATATGGAATATTACCATGTGGATCTAAAACTACATTAATTATAAATTCTATATATCCATCAGTAGATATTGAATATGATGAAAATTTTTCAAATGATGAAAATTTAGAAAATTTAAAATCATTATTTAAAGATGAAATGTTAAAAAAATCACTTAAAGGTAAGCAACTTGATGTAAAAGATATTAAAATTATTTCGGGGAAAAAATTTATGTTATATAATGATAAAGAATCAAAATTTATTAGAATTAGATTTAGAAAATTATTTCATAGAAATAGTTTTATTAAATTATTGAATAAGAATAATATTATTAGTTTTAATAATGATGTAAGTTCATATTATAGAACTGTAAGTAGAACATATAAAATAAATTTGTCTGGATGGAATAAATTACAAAATTATAAAGTTATATTAAATAGTAATATATATAAAACAAAATATGTATTTGAAATTAGTATAAAAGATATTATTCCATATACTGATGAATTATATGAAAGAGAATTTAAAGATATAAATATTAATTTAATACGAAAAGATAATATGATATCTATGGCATTTGATATAGAACAATATTCATCTGATTTTGATATAAATAAACCAAATAGAGACACTAGATTACCATCTGGTAAAATAGCTGAAGATATTGTATTTAATATTGGAATGACATATCAATTTATTAATGAATCTAATTCATTCTTAAATATAGGATTAGTAACAAAAGAAGCTAATATACATAAAGACTATTTAACAATTATTTGTAAATCTGAAAAAGTATTATTACAAGCATTTGGATATATAAATAATCTATTACAACCTGATTTTATTTATGAATTTAATGGGAGTGGTTTTGATTGGCCAAATTTATATGATAAATATAAACATCATCATATTTTAGATTATTTCTGTCAAGATATGTCAATTAGAACATTATCATCTTATGAATTAAAGTTAGAAAATATGGAAAAAAATTTCTTTGTTGAAGAATTTATAAAAATATCTGCTGATAGATTACAACAAAAGATGTGTAATATTAAATTACCTGGTTATATAGCTTTTGATGTAAGAGTTGTTTTTATGCAATTAAATCCAACAGAATCTAAATCTAGTTTAAAATTTTATTTAGAATTAAATAATTTACCATCAAAAGATGATATGCCAATTCCTGAATTATTTAGACATTATTTAACTGGAAATATTGAAGGATTAACAAATGTAGTACATTATTGTTATATTGATTGTTTTCGATTACATCAATTAATATATAAAAATAATATAATTCAAGATAAAAGAGCTGTTGGTTTATTATCATATACAAGTATATTTGATACATTTTATAGAGCAAATGGTTGTAAAGTAAGAAATTTAATTATTGCAAATGCATTTGATAATAATTTATTTGTAAATAGTATTAAAAAAGAAGAAAGAGAAGAAGATAAAATGAATGGAAAATATCCAGGAGCATTAGTTTTAGATCCAAAAAGAGGACTAGTAAATAATACACTTACATTTAAAGAATTTTGTAATGAAAAATTAGAAATAAATGATTTTGAATTAATAGAACAAGTTCAACAAATTATTAATAAAAATTATGAATCAGTTTTTATCAAAAAAAATATAGATGAAGTAATATTTTAATTTATATATTATTTTGTATATTTTATTACATATTTAATTTTTTTATAAAATTTTTATAAATTTTTATTATATATTAATTATATTATTTCATTAGAATATATAAGAATGTATTTACCAACAAAATTATATATTTCTTTTGATTTATTAAAAATTATAATATCATATAATAATATTTATTTAATTAAAATACCAGAAAATTCAAATGAAAAAAAATTATGTTTAATAATGTCAAAAAATAATGAAATGAGAAAGAATTTATGGGTCAATGAATTTAAAAATAATTTAAGAAAAAAAATAAAAGATGAAGAATCTAAAAAAAAAATAAATGATATATTTAAGGAATTAATTAATCATATAAGATTTATATATAAAAATGAAATAATTACATTAAATAATTCTAAAATAGTATTCATAAATTATAATATTATGTTTTTTACAATAGAAATATCGAATTATGGTAAGTTTGTAATTACTATTATTAATAATAATAATAAGATATGGATTCATAATATATGTGAACCTGAAAATATAGTAAATAAAAATTATATATTAAATCCAAATGATTATAAAGATAATGAGAATATTATACAATCAGATTATTATTTTACAAGAACATTTAAAGCTGGAAACATAAAAGATATAATAGATTCTATATGGTATACTCCATTTTGGAAAAAAAGAATGCCATATACAGAAAATTATATTTATATATATTAATCTAAACTACATATTGACTTGTATTAAATTTATGTTCATTTTTAATTAATATATTTTTACTTGCATTTAAATCTCTACATAATTGTACATTACAATACTTACAATGTAATTTGCGTCGTTCACTATCATCATCACTAAATATTCTTTCATATTTATGAAACATAGCACAATTAGTACATTGCACAGAAGTAAAACTTTCATCTACTATTCTTAATGTTTTTTTTGATTTTGAACATTTATTTTGTAATATTCTTAAAAAATCATTATGACATAATATTTTAAGTAAATTATCTTCAATACTATTCATTTTTTTTGAATTTATATTACCTTCATTATTTACATAACCAATATATATAATATTAAAATTTTTACATATAAATGTTGCTGATTTTTTATGTAATTCATGTATTAATTGTTTAATCATTCTATCTTTGATTTCATATGTAATATAATTATTTTTTAATATATCATCAATTATTTTATAATTACTTTTTAATTTATAACATGTTCCATTTAAACCATATATACTTAAGAAGTTTTTACATCCAATATCAATACTACATATTTTTGTTTTATTATATTTATTTGTATTTAATTCTTTCTTATATGTGTAATATATACAATCAAACCAAGAATTTATATGTATGTATTTCCATTCATTTTCATTTTTATAAATAGGTAAATAATATTGAGAATTAATAATTAATTCTTTAGAAATTGGACAATTTTTCATATTAAGTATAAAATATATTTATTAATATACATAGTTAATATAAAATTCAATTTTATAATATCTATATAAAATTAATATAATATACATTATAATATACTTTATAATATATAGTAATTTTTTATGAATCAAAATAGTCACACATATGATATTGATGATTGGGAGATTATATCAGATTCATCTTTTTTATCGTCAGAAAATAATAAATCAAATTTAGAACTTAATAAATTTATAGAATCTCTTCATATAGAGAATATATATAATGAAAATTGGTATGATACACTTAATCAAAATTTATCAAATTTAAATATTAATAATAATATATCAAATACTAAATTAAATATTATATTAAATAATAGACAAGATTCTACATCAAATTATACATATCATGATGAATGTAAGTTATATATATGGGATGAAAAAAATGTTAAAGAAATAATTAAAGATGCAAAAATAAGTTGGAATAATAAATTAAAAAATAAAAAATATAAAAAACGTAATTATAAAAGAAAAATGTCCTAAGTTTTTAACTATAGAATTTTATATTTTTTTGATTTAAAATTGAATTTAAATTTATTATATATTATAATATGTCACATTCTAATAATGCCAAAAATCTATTATTGAAATATATCGAATATTTAAAAGAGAATCCCGTAAAACACTGTATATGTGCTTTGGACTATAATTCGCTTTATCCATCCTTAATCATGACATATAACCTTTCTCCTGAATATTTGATATTAGATAAAGAATATAAAGAAGAAGTTAAAGATAAAGGTAAAAATATTCATAATATTAATTTTGAATATAAATATGAAAATTATTTAGGAGAAAAAAATGTCAAATATATTGAAGCGTGGACTGTAAGACATGATGAAAGTAAAGAAAAATCTGAATTTGGATTATATCCCACCATTTTAAAAGATCTATTTGCACAGAGAGCTCAAATGAAAAAAGAACTATTTATTTATAAGGAAAAAAAAGAACATATAGAAAGTAAACAAACTGATTATTTAGATGATCCAGTATACAAGGAATGTTTATTCATGTTAAAATATTGTGATACTAAGCAAAAAGCATTAAAAGTATTTATGAATACTTTTTATGGAGAATTAGGTAATAAAAATTCACCATTGTTTGTTTTAGAATTAGCAGGTGCTATTACATCAGCAGGTCAAGCAAATTTATTATTAGTAAAAGATTATGTAGAAAAACGAAATCATAAGGTCTATTATGGAGATTCTGTAACTGGCGATACACCTATATTAATAAGAATAAATAGAAAACAATTAAAATTAATAGCAATCGAAGAATATCTAAAAGATTATCGATATGATATGTATAATGGAAATAAAGAAATTATTAATATTGATAATTTAGATATTGAATCTCAAGAAATTTACACTGAAAAAGGATGGACTCCTATTAAAAAAATTATTTGTCATTATACAGATAAACGATTATTTAGAATAACTACAGATATGGGATCTATTATAGTTACTGAAGATCATAGTTTATTAAATGAAAATAAAGAAAAAATTAGACCTGAAGATTGTAAAATAGGAACAAAACTATTACATTGGAAAGATTTAGATTTAACAGACTATAATACTAATAATACAAATTTATCTTATAAATATTTATTTAACACTAATATATTATATTATTCTAAATCACAATTAGATGTGCAAAATAAATATTTAGAATTAAAAAAAAATAAAAAGAATATAAAAATCAATATTATTGATGATATTTATATTTTAGAAGAAATATCAGATAAATATATAATAAATAATTCTATTAAATATATAGAAGAAATACCTAATAATGGTAAATATGTATATGATTTAGAAACTGAATCACATCATTTTGCAGCAGGCATTGGTAGCATGGTAGTACATAATACAGATTCATTATACATTAGTTGTCCTGAATCATATTATTTAGAAAAAAATAAAGAATATTATACAGAAAAAATTAATAAACTACAGTATAATACTGATTTAGTGACAATAACATTTAAAGCAATTGAAGATATTAAAATAAAAGTAAATGATTATTTATATAATAATAATGGTACAAATTATTTAAAAATGGCGTATGAAGAAATATTATGGCCATGTGCATTTTTATCTAAGAAAAAATATTTTGGGATTCCTCATGAAAATATACCAAATTTTAAACCAGCTGATATGTTTATCAGAGGTTTAGAAGTAAAAAAAAGAGGTGTATCTGAAATATTAAAAATCATCTGTTTAGACATTATGTGGGAATCATTAGATTTAAAAAATACTAAAACTTTAAGAGAACTAATTATTCAAAAGATTAAAGAAATATTTATTAAAAAATGGGAACTTAAAGATTTTATTCAAACTGGATTATGGAAACCAGAAAAGAAGAATGTAACATTAAATGAGTTTGCTGAAAGAATGAAGGAAGAACATAAATTAATTCCAGAACCTGGTGAACGTTTTAATTATGTTATTATTAAAAAATATCCATATAAATATGATTTCAAAGGAAGACAAATTCCTTTAAAGAAAGCAGATAAAATGGAATATATAGAGACAGTAATAGCAAATAATTACGAAATAGATCTAAAATATTATTTTGATAATCAATTATCTGGGCAATTTGCAAGATTATTATCATATGATAATGAATTTACAGAATATTCATTAGATAGTGATAGTAGGAATTATGAATATGATGATAATAAAACATTAAATAAATGTAAAAAATATATATTACAGTTAGTTGAACAACATGGAAATAATTATATTGATAGAAATAAAGTATTTAAAAATATTTATAAAGAAGTATCAAAGAAATATAAAGATATAAAATATTCTAAGTTAAATATAGATACTTATAATAAAAAATATGATATATTATTTAATACTCATAATAATATATCTGAAGAAGAAAATTTATATAAATTAATCAACGATAATATAGAAAAATACATTAATAAAGCATATAATTTTAGTATATTATCAAATACTATTATTAAAAAAAATAATAATCAAAATAATACATTAACACAATTATATAATGGAAAAAATACATCATATTATAATTTACAACAAAATCAATTAAATATACATTATAGTGGTAAATTAGATAAATTTTTAAAAAATATTATAGATAATAAATTAGAAAATATTATATTTAATATAGATAATTTAAATATAATCAATGTAATTCAATATATTAGACAAAAATATAATATAGATGAAATATGCGGATCTCAAAAAGAAATCAATACTATATATGATATTATAGATGAACATGAATTAGACATAAATTTATTAGATATATCATTATATACTAAAATAGAACCTGATTTAATAAAAAAAATATATAATGATTATATTAATTTAATATCAATAAAAAAAATAATTATATTAAATACTTATATTTATAATAATCTATATCTTACAAAAAAAACAAAAGATAATGAAATTAAAAAACCTTATGGATTTAAATTTTAGTAAATTTTAGTAAATTTTAGTAAATTGATATTTAACTTTTATTTAACTTTTATTTAACTTTTATTTATTTTTTATTTTTTTTATTATTTAGGTAAAAGAATTATAATTCCATGTTAGATTAACAGGTTTAGATAATGTTTTAGGATCAACAACAGTTGGTACTTGTCTGGCAGTTGAATCAACTAAAGAGTCTCCAGATTTAGTTAAATATGAGGGTCTTCGTAAACCAACAAAAGTTACTATATCCTGACTATCAGATCGTTCTGGATTAAATGAGGCAGTACCAGTGTATTTTTCTCTTTGATTAATATATTTTTTATGTTGATCTTTGACAGATTTTTCTAATGCCATATCAGCAGCTGTATCTGAATAATTCATTTCATTATCTAATGGTAATGGTTTAGTTTGATTTGGTAAATCATTTTCAAAATTTTCTTGGAATGAATCTTTTAATTCTTGAAAGTTTAATGGAGGTACTTCAGTAATTGGTTTGTTTTTCAGTTCATTTAATATTTCATCTTCAGGTGGTGTAAAAAAGTTAGATATATAATCCATATTACACATATTCATGGCCGACCATAATATATACATTATTAATAAGACAACTCCAATAGCTAGTACCATATTTATAAGAGATGCTGACTCATAATTATTATAATATCTTTCTCTATGATGTCTTCTATTACAATTTTGATCTGGAATTACGTATACATAATTATCATTATTTTGAGGCATTATGTTTGGTTGCTGAGTAGCGTCCATAATTATTATTAATGTCTAAACTTATTTAAAGAATATTATATATATTTATATATATAAATAAAACTAAAAAAAAATAATTATAATTATTTTTTAGTTTTTAATATCACTATTAGTTTTTATTTTTTTTATCTCAATTATTTTTTTTTAATTTAAATATAAAATTATTAATAATACATAATAAAATAAGAAGTTAATAACTAAATCAGTATAATGAGTAAATTAGATCGTGTAGTATATGATTCATATATGAAATTAGATAATGGAAGTAATATTCAAGCTGAATATGTATGGATTGGTGGATCTGGTTCTGATTTACGCTGTAAAACGCGTACTTTAAAATAAGTTCCAGAATCAATTTCTGATTTACCAATTTGGAATTTTGATGGATCTAGTACAAATCAAGCCCCAGGTGATGATTCTGAAGTTTTATTAAAACCTGCTGCTATTTTTAAAGATCCATTTAGAGGAGGTAATATATTTTAGTTTTATGTGATTGTTATAAACCAGATATGACTCCAATTGATAATAATACACGTTTTGATGCATTACGTGTAATGGATTTATGTAAAGCACATATTCCATGGTTTGGAATTGAACAAGAATATACTTTATTTGAAGCTGATAATGTAACACCTTATGGGTGGCCTAAAGGAGGATTTCCAGGACCACAAGGTCCTTATTATTGTGGAGCTGGTGCACATTCTGCATTTGGACGTTTGATTGCAGACGCACATTATAGAGCATGTTTATATTCAGGTATTAGTGTATCAGGTATTAATGCTGAAGTAATGCCTGGCCAATGGGAATATCAAGTTGGTCCTTGTACTGGTATTGAATCTGGAGATCAATTATGGATGTCTAGATATATTATGTTGCGTGTATGTGAAGACTTTGGTATTAATGTCTCATTTGATCCTAAACCTATTCCTGGAGATTGGAATGGAGCCGGATGTCATACTAATGTAAGTACATTAGCTATGCGTGAAAATGGAGGTATGAAATATATTATAGAAGCATTAGAAAAACTAAAATTAAAACATAAAGAGCATATTGATGTATATGGACAAGGAAATGATAGAAGATTAACTGGTAAGCATGAAACAGCTAGTATTAATGAATATTCTTATGGGGTAGCTAATCGAGGATGTTCAATTCGTATTCCACGACAAACTGAAGCAGAAAATAAAGGCTATTTTGAAGATCGACGCCCTGCATCTAATATGGATCCATATATGGTTACTAGTAGAATTATGAAAACAATTATTCTTAATGAATAACTTATATTATTAAAAAATGTTATAAAAAAAATACTAAAATACTTATTATAAAAAAAAATACCTTTATTACTAATTTTTATTTTTTTATTATTTTATTTTAATTATTATACAATACTAATTACAATTTATTATATACAATTATCATTTTATTATACACTATTTATTATTCTCTTAATTTTTTTTAATTTTATACAGTTTGATATACAATTAAAACTTTAAATAGATATGTAAATACAATAGCTCCTAAATAATCAGCTACTAATGGAATCCACCAATAATGATCTACATATACAAATGAATCATAACCAACACAGGCAGTAAAAATGCGTGGACCTAAATCACGTGCAGGATTTAAAGCAAATGCTGTTTGATATCCAAAAGATAATACAATACTACTTAATAAAATTCCAATAAATACTGGAGCATGATCTTTAGTTTTACTATTTGTTAAAATAGCAAAAATGCCACTTACTAATAATCCAGTTCCTAAAAATTCAGTAAAGAATGCACATCCTGTATGTACATCATTTGCTTTATAAGTAGCAAAAATACTAGATGCTGTCTTATCATCCTTCAGTAAACTAATCTTATCATAATAAATTCCATATACAACAGAAGCTGCTAAAAAAGCACCTACTAATTGAGCTACAGAATGAATTACTAATTGTGTTAATGTAATACTTTTATCAAATAAGTAAAAACATAGACTTACACATGGATTTAAATGAGCTTGAGAATTAAAACTAGCTAAGTAAATACCAAACATTAAATTAAATCCCCATGATAATGCAACTCCTAACCAAGTCATTCCACTTTCCGGATATAAAACAACATTAGCGATATTACCTAATGAAAATAAAATAAACCAAAACATACCAGATGTTTCTGATACAAATTCTCTTATATGTGGATTACTAAGATAATATGAATTATATACTGGATTTTCATTAGAATATATTACATTACTATTGACAGGAGTAGTCACTATATTTTCTCTGTAGTCAGACATTGATTATATTTATCTAAATTAAACTTATATAAGATTATTATATATAGATATATTACATACGTTTAATATTAAATTTAATAAACGTATTAAAATAATATTAAAGAGTTATATAAAGAGTTTTATATAGATTTTTATATAGATTTTTATATAGATTTTTATATAGATTATATAAATATATTATTTATGAATAATACTCTAATTCCATATAATAATATATATTTATTAAGAGTATTTGGATTATATAATAGTCATATTTTATGTTATTTTAATTCATTATTACAAGCATTATTTACATGTACAAGTTTAACAGAATATTTATTAAATAATGAAAAAAAATTTACAGAAAATAATTTTATGAATTTATATATAAATATATTAAAAAAATACATACTTTTTGATAAACAATCTGAAAAAAATACAAATATTTATTTAACAGAATCTAGTAATATATTAATGTTTAATGAATTTTTGATATCCGTAAAAAATAAAAATATAAAATTTGGGTATAATCAAGAGGATTCTGGTGAATTATTAATATTACTTTTAGATATTATTAATGATAATTATATTTATAATTTATTTTACAATAAATATAAATGTGATATTTATTGTAAAAATTGTAAAAATATACAAAATATTAAAGATGATATTTCTATACAATTTGAAATTTATGATAAAACTGTAGATAATAATTTTTTACAATCTAAAATAGATAATAAATTACATAATCTAAATAAATATATCCGAAATAATTATTCTAACTTTAGTGATTATACTTGTAAAAAATGTAATAATAAAGGAAACTGTATAAAACTAAATAGATTAATTTTAGTACCAACAATTATTATTATAAATTTTAATAAATATACAGAAAAAAATAATTATAATTATCCAACAGAATTATTTTTTATAAATGGTAAAGAAAATAAAAAATATAACTATAAATTAGTATCTACAATAAATCATTCTGGTAATACCAATTCTGGACATTATATATCAATAGGATTTAGAAAAAAATTACATAATAATAATGTTAGTAATGTAGTATATAAAATGAATGATGCTTCTTATAATGAAGATTCTTTTAAACCTGAAAATGATACATATATTATATTTTATCATTATGTAGAAACTGTAGATTATTTTGTATAATAAATATTGAGTATATATAATTAAGTATATATCTTATTACATATTAATGAATAACCAGTTTTATATATTTGTTCATTATTATTTTCTATAGTAAATGAATAATATCGAGATTCTCCACTTATTTTAACATTTACACCAACTAAATCATGTAAATTATGATAATTATATCCATTTATATTAAATTTAGTTTTTTTTGATATATTTAAATAAAAAATATTTTGAATATTTTCTATATCTTTTTTATCAGTTACTTCTTTACCTCTTTTTGTTTTATATAAATTATCTAAATTTTTAATAAATTTTTCTAATGATTCTTTATCTGAAATTCTTATTTTAATTTTTTTTTCATAAATTGCAATAATGTAACAATCAATATTAAAAAACATATTAAAAAATCTATACAAAAAAAATTATATTATATATACAATCTATATTAAATATTAAATATTAAATATATATTTAATCTATTTAATCATCAGTCATAAAATATTCAAAATCAGTTTCTTCTAAATTAGGATGATCAACATCATCATAATTGACAATTTGTGAATTAGCAATAGCCATATCAGACACAACTTTGCTATTAATAATTTCAACTTCATTTTTAACTTTATAATGTATTAATCTTTGTAGATTTGTTAAGAAAATTAAGTTTCTGAAATATTTATTATGTAATTTTTTGATATCATTTTGACTAAGAGCTCTAGCGGGGGGGTATGCGTTTGCTGTATAAAATCTGTCTGATGTGTCTTTGCTAGAATCATATTTATTAGTGTAATCATACTCTTCATTCCCAGTTCGACGAATTTCCGCAAAAATAGCATGTGATAAAATATCAGATATATATTTGCTTCTGCCTAATTTTTTATTCATAGTATTATTAGGACCGACGCGTTCACCTAATAATGTATTAATAAATAAATCATCATCAGTACAATTTGTATAATATGGATTTAAGAATAATTTTAATAATAGATCATCACAGTTTGCAAGGGCTGGTGCATCATTAACTGAATAATTATAATTCTGATTAAATAGTTGTTTTACTATATGATCGTATGTAAATGCATAATTATATATATTAATTAATGGTATTTCTCTCATTAGTGCATGGATATTTAATGGTACTATATTAAGATCTAATATATTTAAAAATCTAGCTTTTATTCTACTAATATCAAATATTGTAGTACTAGCATTTATTATATTAGATATTTGCTTTTTTATATTAGCTAAAGAAGTATTATCTACACTATCTATAGCTATGTTTAATATACTAGTGTCATATGGCATGGGAAGAGGCATTGGTGGTGCTGCCGCCGGATCATATAATATTTTAGTATAATAAGTTTCAATATCATTACATGGAGCAGGAGGAAGTCCACGCTGCATTCTTTGATTAATACCTGTAAATAGATTATTAGTTTTTATTGGATTTAAAAATTGATTATAATGAATTACCGATGCTAATGATATTGTTAATTTATTATTCATTTCTATATAACTATTTACTTTTTCAACATCTATTTTATTTATAGATAATGAACTATTGTTATAATTTTTAAGTTCTTCTTTTAACCAAATATAACTATTAATACCATTATCTAATGATTTATTATTAATAACAGAATTAATACCATATAATAATTTAAATTCATTATCATTTTTATTTGGATAAGGTAGTAAAGGAAGAGGTATTGAAGGCACAGGTGCTCTACCAGTTGTTCCATAATACATACTATCATGTAATATTACAGTATTTAAACTCAAAGGCATTAATGGAAGTTTATTATTATTATTATAGTAATTTTTAATAAAATTCTCTTTAAGTTCAAAGAATTGTTGTTTTACATTAATTTCAGCTAATACATTTGTAGCATCATTTATTAAAGCTCGAGATGCTTCAATAATACTATTTAATGTATTATTATAATGAATATTAGCCTTATCATTACCATCTATCCATATACTATCAAATGTTTGTATATCTCCAGGTATATCACCTTCAATTGTACGAGCAACTTGAGCACCTAGGCCACCCAAAGGACCTTCAGGAGCACCTCCTTTTAATAAAGTTTCATTAGAAGTAGTTTCTAATACCTTTTTACATAATAAACTTTTATGTATTAAGGTTTCAAATAATTTAATAAATACTGGTAAATATACTTTATATTTTTCAACTATATTTGGAGATACTTCTGATAATGAAGATAATAAATGATTTTTAGTTGGCATTTGTACATTAGTTGTTCTACTTACAATAGTCTTAAACATATATCCTAATGTTTCACATAATATATAATCATCTTGAATAAACCTATTGAAATTTATAGGAGTAACAGCTGCAGTTACATTAATATCTGGTATACCTTTTCTACCAAATATTACACTGCTTTGAGATTTATTAACAAATTCATTAAATAGATTATTATATATTTTTTTAGTAGATGAATCATAAAATGTACAAAGGTATTCATATACTAATGAATTAAATCCATATAATATAGAACTATCTCTTAAATTATTTAAATGATTATATAAATGATCGAAATGATCAAAATTATAATTAGGATTTACTACTGGCCCTCCTGCTGGTACTGCTACTGCTGGTGGCGGTACTATTGGTAATGTATGTAATGGATTCCATAATCTATTTCGAGTACCTCCATATTGTGCAAATATATCATGCCATATTTTATTTGATGTACTATTCTGTAAATTAACAGATAGAAGCTGCTTAGCGCCTGTATACATAATTGTTTCATATAAATTCCGATATAAATTAGTAGCTTGAGTATCATCTAAAACAATAGCAATTGTTGAATTTAGATAATCAAAGTTATATAAATCATATTTAGCATCATCATTAGTATCATCACTATTCATAATTTTTAATAATAATTTATCTTCTAAATTTAATAAACATTCTTCATATTTTTTAATTACGGATTCTGATAATTGAGATCTAAATTTAGATATCATATATTTAATATTTTCTATAGAAGTTTCTACAGTATGTTGTAATTTAGAATAATCTATTATAAATTTATTATTATTAATAAATTTAATAGAAGCTAAATTATCTAAATCACTTAAATACGAATAGAAAAAGTTTATTAAAGTCATTTTATTAAATTTAATATTTCTTCTTTGTAATATTGCTGCTAAGGGTGCATTAGTAGTCCTTATATTATTAACTAAATTAGTATATTCTTGTAAATTTTCTGGATATTTTTGAGCAGCAGGTGCAGCTGTAGTCATACTTTGTAAAGAAGAATGCAATTTAGGTAAATAATTTACAAACATTGTATCAATAATATTATGTACTGCTTGTAAATTCTTAATAGGAGCTACTACTAATTCATGGAATAATACACTAGCATCATCATTATGTGAATTAATGTTACTCGAATCATCAATAGCCTTAATAATAAGTTCTAATTTGTGTGCATTATTAGAACTATTACTTAATTCATTTCGATAGAATTTAATTTTTTCTGAAAATGATTTATTATCTAATCCTTTTAATGTAGTTTTTTGACTAAATAATTCATCATGTATTTTCTGATGAAATTCTTTTACTATTTTAATATCATTAATAATAATATTATCATTAGATGATTTACTATAAATATTTTCAACATATCTACTGCTAGGACCAAGTTCATCAAATTCATTGTTCTCATCTAAAATATCAAAATTTACATGATTTATATTTGTTGAACTATTAGGATTTTTAACATATTTCTTTTTAAGTTGATAAAATTCATCAATTTCTTGTTTTTTTAATACACCATAACGTTTATTAACATCAGCTACTAAATCTAAAACAGCAGTACGTACTAATTTATTTTTATCAACATTTTTATAATTTTCATAAATATGATTTACTTCTGCAATTATTCTTTTCATATTCTGTAAACTATAAATACCATCTTTAATATATCTTGATTCATCAAAAATACATTGTATTAGTCCACTCCAAATAGATCCAATTTCAGGTATATATGCAATAATTTCATCAGAAGAATTTGCATGTTGATTTCGTTTATAAGGTTTATTACCATCTTCAAATACTTTTTTATAAAATTCTACTAATAATGGAAGACGTATATATAATTCAAATGCATCATTAATAATGTCTGGGTCTTTAGCACCTCCTATAATAGATCTTACTGGATTAGTAATTAATCCGATAACCGATTTTGGTTGTTTTAAAATATGAGCTGTACCAATAACTGTTAATATTTTAGCGGTTATTGCTTTCATTACTAATACAAAATATATATCATCATTTTCAAAAATATCAGTGTCTGATAGTGCATAAGGAGTTGATGGAGGAGGTGCAGATCCTAATATTGCAATGGTTTGTAGTCTAGTATTGGTTAATTGTGTAAAATGGACATTAAAGTGAGATTGAATATCACCATTTTCTGTACTATATCCGTTTTTATCTTTGGGATCACCAGCAAATAAGGCAGTTGCATCACCACCGCCAGTACCATATCCCATAGTAAAAGCACTTACCCAAATATATTTAACTAAATTTTTATACATGATATTTGGAGACATATACATTTTTTTTGATAATGTTTTATTTCCAAATTTATCACCAATATGAACAAACATAGAAATAATATTTTTTAACATAGAAATAGAGTCTATTGAATCTTTGCATGCTTCTAAGACATCCTTTATTGTTTGCCCTGTAATAAAAGTTTCCATATCATTAACTGTAATATTCGTATTACCTCCTACACCTAGTACAGTTTGTTGATATATAGCTTTTTCCATTAATTTAAATAATTTATCTCCACTATTTTTATTATACCATTTAGATATAACTTCAGTTTGTTGAAGCATTTTATTTAATTCTTTAGTAGCTTCTATATTTTCTGATAATAATTCAGTAAAATTCATTAAATATAAATCAATAGCTTCGACTGTTTTATAAAGTCCAATTTTAGCATCATATTGTAATTTATATATAGTTTCTATTAATCCTTTAGGTATTTGACGATTAGCAGCTAGAGGAGCAGCACCTGGTGGATTATTATGTTCAAATAATCTTTTACCTCGATTGCAAGATGTATTATTTAATCTATCAATATTTTCATTATATTCTCTGGTTAATTCATTAATTTTAGTACCAATAGATTTGCCTAATAATTTATCATAGTCTTCTTTATAAGAAGTAAATTCATTTAAAGTGCTATTTAAACTAGATTTAATTTGAGAAAGATTACCATAAAATTTTAATTTAGTAATAGTATCTTTAATTAATTGAGCAACATTTAATGTAACAGATTGATCTAATAATTTATTTGTCCAATAGAAATCGCCACCAGATATATCTTCACTACCTTCTTTAACTTTTACTTCATTGTTTTTAAAACCAGTTACAGTATCAGTATATGTATCAATATTTTCTTTAACTACTACTAATTGTGTTTGGATTTCATTTAAATATTTATGTGATTTAAGTTCATTTAAAGATTCAATTAATTTATCTAAATTAGTTAAAAAACGAGTTTTTAATTCTCTAGAAGCTATTGAATCATCAAAAACAATTAATGCATAAAATAATTTATCATTATTCATATCTTGTCCTAAACCTTCAAAAATATTTACAAAGTTTTTAATTTTTTCATCATAAGTAATTGATGATCCTATTTCTTCAGCAATGTTTTCAACAGATTGTTGAATTTCTTTAAAATTATTATGAATTTGACTCATAAAACTTTTAAATAATTCTTTTAATGTTTTTTCATAAGTTTTAATATTTCGACTTAATGTTGATTTTGTTTTAAATTTTTTTACTCTACCAACTAGTTCTGATTTATATGTACCGCCTTCAATATCAAATGCTCCTTCAGTATCAAATGATCCTTTAGTATCAAATGCACCTTCAGTATCAAATGCTCCTTCAGTATCAAATGCACCTTCAGTATCAAATGCACCTTCAATATCAAATGCTCCTTCAACAATATTTTCACCTTTTCCCATTTTTAAACATTTATCGCCATTATTTAAACAATCCATTATTTCGCTATGTTTATATTGATTGTTGCGTAATATTTGCATAGCATCTAATATTTTAGATAATTTATTTTTAAATGATTGTTTACCTACATTTTTAATAACATTAGTTAATTTTTGTTCTAATTCTTTATTATTTTTTAATTTACTGTATTCATTAGTATTCATATTTAAAACATTAAGAGCATGTTTTACTTTTTGAACAGCTAAACCAATATTAGATAAATTAGTATATGCAATAGCTAATCTATCACTGCCTTCATCTGTATCATAATCAACACCTAAAGCATCTGCAAGTGCTGAAAAAGTTGCATTTTTTTGTACTAATTCTTTAATAGTTTCTGCCGAAGGTTTAATATGTGTTTGTAAAACTTTTTGTAAAGCTTGTATTTCATTATCTAAAGCATTATTAAGTTTTTCTTTAACAAATTTAATATTTTCAATGTCAGCAGTCTTAACAGAATCATCAGTCATATCAATGTTATTTAATAAATTATCAAAAGTATTATCTAAAACAGATTGTAAAGTTAAAATATTTTTTATTTTTTCATTAACTGAATCAGTGACTTTATTTAATTTATCATGCATAGCAGCTCCAATTATACCTGCTGCTTTAATATTTACTGATTCTACTGATCCAGATTTAGTTATATAACCTCCAGTTATGCCTAATAAACCAGAACCTATTAATGCGCCATTAATACTGTCTAATTCTCCACCAAGAGTACTATGTACTCCGCCATCAGTAGTAAAAGTACCTCCAGTAATTTCTCCACCTGCGCATACTGAATTTGGATTTGGAATACCACCAGCAGTTCCAAATGATGATGCACCGATTGCATTTTCAACAGCACCAATGTGTTCATTTAATCCATTTATAGATTCTTGTAATCCGATCATATTATAAAAAATATAATTACTAATTTAATTAAAATTTTATATATCAAAATAAAGACTTTTTATATATTAATAATAAATATAATATTTTTAATTATTAATTGAAAAATTAATTAAATCAATAATTAATTATTTTTTGATTAATTATAAATTACATATATACATAAAAGTTTTGATAATATTTTTTATCAAATTCTAACATTATATTAATAAGTAAATATATAAAAAAAAAGTATAATGGTGAAATATATTATTATAAAATATAAATAATTATTTTATTTTTTTTTGATTAATTATAATATATATAAATAATTAATTTATATTTTTTACTAAATAATAAATATATATAGTAATATAATAAATATAATATATAATAAATATAAAATTAAAAAATGTCTCCAGTTGAAAAATCTTATTGTAGTTTATATACATTTATAAAAAGAACAAATGCTGAATTATTTGAGGTACTCGATGATTTATGTATAGTTGGATTAGTTAGAACAAGAAATGACATAACATTTTTAAATCCTGATAAAAATTTAACTAAGAAATTAGTAGATATGGTACAAACTGGACAAAGTGAAGAAGCTTCTTATCATTTTAAAAAATTATTTTTATATGGTAAACACACTAAATTAGATGATACTAATGTAAATTATAATAATAAAAAAAATAAAAGTAATCTAACTAAATTATCTAAATCAAAAGAATATAGACAATGGGGTGGTAGTAATAATGTAGCAGTTTTTGATTATAATTTGAATGATTTTCCTGAAGAAGGTGATAATGTAGAAAGACCTAATAATGGACGAGGAAAAGGAAAAGGTAAAAGGGGAAGTGATGAAGATAATTCTCAAAAAATTTTATATACTATGAAATTAATGATGCATAAAAATGTAGATTATGTAATTTATGCATTAAATTCATTACTTAAACATGTTTCTAAATCTAATAGTGAATCTATGAAAATTATTAAGCATACAGTAGATCCTAATATGATATTATCTTGGTACATCTTAGTACAACCAGGTAAACAAAACCCTGATTATATAGATAATAATATATTTAATGAATGGGCATTATCAGAGGCAAATGATGTAGAAAATTTAGAAAAAAATACAGAAAAATTAACTAGTATATTAGAACAAGTTGAAATGAGTAAAGAATCATTAATGACTCAAAAAAAAGCTAGAATAAATGCTCTAAATAATGCTGAAACATTATCCAACTTAATAGAATCTGTTCATGTTGAATATGATGATAAAATGCATAAATTATTAGAAGATGAATTAAGATTTAGATATTCAGATTGTGATGCTGATGAGATGTTTGAACATATAATAGATTTTGCTGGAATTGATTGGAATAATATTGAAAAAAATTTAGTTTTATTAGGCGATTGTCCAGGTAATTTATTAAATACAGCTACTCATCATTGTTTATTATCTTTTGTAAATTCTAATGCATTTAAATATACTACTGTTAATAATGAATTATGTAAAAAATTAGCAAATTCTATTTCAGGTGCTGGTATTAATGGTGGGAAAAAAACAATAAAAATGTTAGGAAATACACATAGAGATAATCTTAACAAAACAAAATCAGTTAAAACCATGGATGTAATTGAATCATTATTACATAATCTTAGTAATAAAGAAAGAAAAGAATTAAAAGAAATGTTATAAAATATAATAAAAAAATATAATAAAAAATTATAATAAAATATAACAATTTAATATAATATAAAATTATATAATTTTTTTTTTATTTTATTAATTTTAGTAATTTTATATATCATATTAATTATTAATCGATGAATAAATCAATGAATCAAAATTTACATTAGTAGTTAGTATTCTACGACAACACCATTTTTCTATTTTTAAGAAATCTAGAATTTCTGCAGATATAATATTATTAATGTGATCAATTTCAATTTGTGAAGGATTATAATTACCATTATAAATTTTTTTTAATTCTTGTTTATTTAGATCATTTTTTAATAATTCATATAATTCAATATATTCACCAAGTGAATTATTACAAGTGTAGCATCTAATGAATGGATACATAATTTATTCTTTATTATTATAATATTTATATATTTAATTTCAATTTTAAATATTGTAAAAAATTTAAAATATTATATAAACTTCTAAATATATTAAATGAATTTCCAATTTAAGATAAATAAATATATATAATATACAATTATATATCAGCATAACAAACTATATTACAGTTACTTATCAACTAATTATAACACTATGAAATCTAATGGTATTATCAGTCCTGAAGAAATTTTTAATGCTTATAATAAACATGGTGAAGATTTTTTAATCATTGATCTTAACTCTATTAAAGAATATGGAATGAAAACAGTTAAATATTTTGATATTAAAATTAGAAAAGAAGATGGTAAAGAAATTGTACCAAAAATTAAATTTATGAAGTTATTATTAGCTAGTAAAATTAAACCACCTACTGAACGTGATTATGAAAAATTAAAGATTGCTATTAGACGTGATGATGAACTTAATCAAGAATCATTATTTGGAAAAGCTATGGAATTAATTTGTAATACTTTTACAAAAAAGGTCAAAGATATGAAAGCATCTGGTATTATTAATGATGATGAAGAAGATGATAATAATACACCTAATGTAGTTATTGTACCAAGTTGTAAACCTCAAACACCACTTCAAAAAAGTGCTAAAGACAAAGATGGTGTTTTAAAAAAGTTTGATAATCCAATGTTATGGTTTGGATTAAATTATAATGATAAAGCTCCAACAAAAACACTTGATTTTACATATAAAATTGATGATAGTGCTAAATTTAAAGTAAAAGAATTTGATATTGATATTTACGATACTGAAAAAATTATGAATAAAAAATTACAATTAGCTGAAGTAGATGGTGAATTAGTTACTAATTATAATATTGATAAATTTGTAACTATGAAAAGTGTATTATCAGGTTTAGTATATATGCAAGTTAAAGCTAGTAAACAATCATTTAACTTAAATACAAAAATTTATAATGCATTATATGTAAAATCTAATAAATATACTGAATATTCAACTCATTTGTTTAATGAGGACGAATTAAATGATATTTGTGGAGATGTACAAAGTACTGTAGTACCTTCTACCAAAAAAGAAGAAGTTGAGACTAAATCAGAATCAGAAGAAGAGGTTGATGATGATAATGGATCAATTGATGATGAAATCAATAATCTTAAATTTACTTAAAATTAGATAAATACTACAAACATACTACAAACATACTAAAAAATATACTAAAAAATATACTGAAAAACATACTAAATTTTGCATATTATATAGATTTTTTTAAAAACGATATTACACAAATAATTCTAAAAAAAAAATACATTATTTAGAATAAAAAACATTAATATAAATAAATAGAAATTTTACTTTCATTTTTACCTGTTACATTTTTATTTAATAAATTTTTATTTTTTTCTTGAAAAATATTTAAATCTTTAGAATATTCTAGTTCTATCTCTTTTCTTGTATTAATAACATTATCTTTAATATTATCTATTAAATTAAAAGGATAATTAGATTTATTATAATTTTTTAAAAGTATACTATATAAATTTAGAGAATCCAACATCTTTGTTATAAAAAAATTGAATTTTTAATAATGTAATATATATTATAACAATCCATATTATCTTTAGATAAAAATGTTTATTCACAGACAAAATTTATCTAAATATAGACAAATTAAAGTACAAATTTTAAATAAGATTAGTATTATATGTAAAAAAATCAATATAAAATTATATCTTAAAATTGATCCACCTTTTAGTATTTTTAATGATTTAGAAAAACATTTACATCATAAAAAAAAATTAAATACAAATGAACAATTAATAAATATATTAACAAAATTACATGAGTTATATATTGATATAAAGAAAAATAATTATGATATATCTAAAATAAGACATATGATTCTGGGATTAAAAAGACAATAAAACTTTATAAAAAATAGTTGTATATATCTTCTTACATGTTTTTATTTTTTTTTGTTATTAATATATATATATATTTTTATATACTAATACAATATTTTTAATATATTATATAATTAAATGTCTTATTTAGAAATAGATAATAAAGATTTTTATAATGATATTAATAGAAGGAAAGAATTTATTGAAAATAATATAGAAGGAATTAATAATAATAAAAATAATTATTATATTGATTCTGTTATTAAAGAAAATAATACATTAATATTAAATAATTATCAAAAATTTATAACTAATTTTATAAACCCAAATACTAAATATGATAGATTATTATTAATACATTCTACTGGTGTTGGTAAAACAATTACATCTATATCTACCGCAATTAATTTTATAAATATATATAAAGAAGAAAGAAATAAGAAAGATAATATAAATGATGATAATTCAAGTATGATATATATAATTGGATTTACAAAAAGTGTATTTAAAAAAGAATTATTATCAAGACCAGAATTTGGAATAATTACACAAGATGAATTAAAAAATATGGATAATCTTAAAAAGCAGATTGCTAAATATAATTTAGAAAAAGATATAACTAAATTAAAAGAACTTAATATGAGATATTCTAGTAGAATAAAATCAAAAAAAGGTAATGGATATTTTAAATTTATTGGTTATAAAAAATTAGTAAATAATTTAATTAGAAAAATAGATTTAAATTATAAATTACAAATATCAGATATTAAAACGGAAGAAGAATTAAAAACATATATTGATAAAAGAATTATAGAAATAAATTACAGTTTTATTGATATATTTAATAAATCTTTAATAATATGTGATGAAATTCATAATGTTTATAATTCATCTGATATTAATAATTGGGGGATGTGTCTTAAAATAATTTTTAATCATTTTAATAAAACAAATTCTATCAGAGTATTATTATTATCAGCAACTCCAATTAATAATAAACCGGTTGAAATATTAAGTTTATTAGAATTATTAAATCATAATATTAAAATAGATAAAAAAGAAATATTTGATAAAAATAATAATATAACACAAAATGGTACATTAATAATTAAAAAATATATAACTGGTAAAATATCATATCTTAAAGATATGAACTTAGAATTATATCCATCTAAAGATATAAAAGGTGATACTATACCTGGTATTGATTTTTTAAAATTTATAAAATGTCCTATGAGTGATTTACATTTTAAAACATATAAAAAATTATCAGATGAATATATTAATAATAAAAATTTAATTATTGATACTGATATAAATGATACTGAAGAGAATGCAGAATATGAAGATATTTTAAATATAACTGATAGTTTAAAGCAATATAAAATAAATTTAGAATCAAATAATAGATATTTAAATGATTTTATTATACCTGATCCTGAAAATAGTAAAAATGGAATATATACTAAAAATGAAATTATTAAATCTGTATCTAATGCAACTAGAAAATGGAAAACTGAAAATGATATAGATATTATTAAAGATGATAAATTATTGTATAATACATTAACTGGAAATTTTTTATCTTATGAAAATATTAAAAAGTATTCTACAAAATATTATAATATGTTAACAATTATTAAAAATATAGTGTTAGAAAATAAAGGAAAAATATTTATATATCATAATTTTGTTCAAGTATCTGGTGTTAATTTTATTGGAGAAGTACTTAAAAATAATGGAATATTGGAACAAAATGAAGTTCCTGTAAAATTTTCTAGATGTGGAATATGTTATAATATTAAACATGATCATGAAAAAAAAACAAATAATAAGGGATCACATGAATTTATTCCTATAAGATTTATAATAATATCTAGTTTATTAAATAAAAATACCATAGAAAAGAAAATAGAATTATTTAACTTAGATACTAATACAAATGGAGAAGAATTAAGAATTATTATAGGTTCTCAAGCTATAAAAGAATCATATGATTTAAAAGCTGTCCAAAACTTAATTATGGTACATCAGCCTGTTAATATATCAACAGTTATTCAAATTTTTGGAAGAGCTATAAGAAAGAATTCACATATTAATTTATCACCAGATAAAAGAAATGTCAATATATATGTATTAGTATCATCAATGCCAAAATATATACAAGATAAATCAAAATCATATATTTATACTTATGAAGAAATGAAATATAAATATAAAATTAATATTTATAAAGTTATAAAAACAATTAATAATATTTTTATTGAGAATGCTATTGATTTTAATATAAATTATAATATAAATTTTCCATCTGACGAAATATATAATTCAAATGACATTTATAGTATAAATCCTGTCAGTAAATCAAAATTATTAAAAATAGATTATCATAAATTAAATGATAATACTTTTAATTCATATTTTTATCAAGAAGAAATTAATAGATGTAAATATATAATAAAAAGATTATTTATAGAATATTCTAATGTTTGGACTTATGATGATTTATTTGAAAATGTAAAAAATCCATATTTTAAAACACAATATAATCCAAAATTAATATCTGAAAATTCATTTTTATTAGCATTAGATTTTTTAGTATTTAAGAAATCTAATATAAATATAATAAGTAAAAATGAAGAAATAAAATCCACATTAATAAATAATTTATTTAATAATGATGAAAAATTTATATATGATATTAATAATAATATTAATATCGTAATATATGTTAATAAATACTATATTTTAGTAAAATTAGATGAATATAATAAAGCTCAAAATTTATATGATACCATAAATATCGATTATGATGTGTTATATCGAGATCAACAACAAATGAAACATAATGAAATAGATTTAAATGAATTTATTAAAAATAATAATATTAATGATTATACTTCTATTAAAAAATATTTTATTAATAAATATGATGATTTAGATATATCACAATTATTTAATATTATATATGAATATGATAATGATTTTCATTTAAATATGATAGAAGAAATAATAGAATATTTATTTAATTTATATACTGATTCATCATATCAAGTACATGTTTATCATAATTTATATATTAAACTATTATACTTTTATAATAAATTTAATATTATATTATTTGCAAATAAATTAGATAAAGATCTATCAGAATTATATGAAAAATATATAATATCTACAAAAAATGTAACATTTACAGTATCAGATGATGAAAGTATAAATTATAATTATAATATGTTAATAAGTTCATTAGAAGATGAATTACATGTAACACCAAAATTAGAATTTACATATTATAAAAAAGCAATTGCAGAAACAGATAATTATTTATCTTCTAGAAAAGATAGTAAAAAAATAACTAAAATATTTGATTATTTATTACCAGTTGGTCATATATTTTCTAAGGAATTAAGATTTTTTAATCCAAAACAATTTTGGTTTAGTAAATTAAAATATACAAATACAAAAATAAATTATGTGGATAATCCAAATATTATAGGATATTTAGAAAAAGTAAACATAGGTTTTGATATTATATTTAAGATTAAAATTAATAATTCTAACAAAAAATTAAGTGATAAAAGACAAATACAAACTGGATTAAATTGTTTAAATATGGATAAACCGGATTTATATGAAATTTGTAAAAAATTAAAGATAGATAAAGATAAATTAGCCAAAATAAAGAACAGAAAAAATAATATATGTGATTTAATAAAATTTGAACTCATAAGTTTAGAATTAGAAGAAAGAAAGAAAAAATCAAATATAAGATATTTCTATTTCTATTGGGAATAGATATATATCATTCTATTAAAAATAAAAAGATATTATTTTTATTAATAATTAAATCAACTTATTATAATCTATAAATTTTGTATTTTATCAATTAAATAAGGATCATTTATTTTTGTATATCCTTTTAATAAATCATTATATTTAAATACTTCAATAGTATCTTTTAATTTTCTATAATAATATGTTTCACCATTTATTATTATTTCATCAGCTTTAACAGTAGTAATTCTTTTACAATTATTTGATAATTCCATATCTTTATCTATATCTTCATAATATAGATCCTTATTATCACTGATACAGTTAAAACAATCATAATTAAGTTTATTTTTATTAAAGAATGGACATTCAATTGATGTAGATGCAATTGTCTTTAAAAATATATATATTAATTCTTGATTTTTTATAGCATTTTTAAATATATTTATATCAGTTGTTAACTCAATTTTATCTTCTTTTTTATTTTTTTTTGCATTAGCTTTTACATTTTGTCTTTCCTTAATCTTACTTTTTTCATTTTCTAACATCTCTTTATTATAATCAGATAAATATATATAAGTTTGTACATTTCTTTCTTCTTCTGGTAAATTTATATGAGATTTATATCTAACACCTCTTGCAATAATTTGCTGTATAAGTGAAAAATTCCAATATGGTTCCATAATATGAATTGATCTTACATTTTTTAAATCTAATCCCTCAGTACCTGATTTAGATATAAGTAATATGCTAATTAAATCTCCATATTTATTTTCTTCTAAATTTAATCTATTTAATATATCAGCTTTTTCTTCTGAACTTTGATCTCCTGAAAATATAGCATAGTATTTATATTCTTTATTATATTCTTCATCTTTATTATATAATTTATAATTATTAAATTCTAATACTTTAGCAAAAGCCTTTATACCATATTCTAAAAATGTACTATATACCAATGAAATTGTATTATTATGTTTTTCATTTATATTTTTATAAATTCTTTCTAATTTAGGAGAATATATTCTTAAATTTTGTTTAATAATATCAGTTTTTTCAGGAATATATATATTAGATAACTGTCTTGATTTAATTCTATAAGATGTAGATCCACTATTTTTTTCTCTTACTATTGAACCAGCATTTTTTAATTCTTTAATATTTTTTCCTCCTCTAAATGATGAGTTTTCTTTTTTTTCAATATTTCTAGCTTTAGTATATTCTATATTTTGATATTTAGACATTTCAACTATTTCAAATATAACTGGTAATCTATCAGGATAATTTTCTTTTTTTAATGTTTTTTTTAATTCATCTTTTATATTTCCTTGATTTTCAAAATAAAAATCACCATAATAACTAATTAATCCAAATATTCTATTCATAAACTTACTTGTATTTTTTATAGAAAGATTAGTATCTTCTTCATTAATAAAATATTTTTTAAAATCAGTATAATATTCAGGTAATATTGTACTATATATTTTTTTTTTATTTTTTTTAATATTATTAGAATAAATTGGTCCATATAACATATTACAACATATAGCAATCTCAAAAGGATTATTTATTATAGGAGTACCTGATAAAAATATTAATTTAACATTTTTTGTATTCATTATCATATCATAAAAATCATTAGCTATTTTAGAACCATTTGATATTGAATTGAATAGATTATGAGCTTCATCTATAATAATAATTTTATCTTCTAAATTTTGTGTATTTATATCAGATAATATATTTTCTATATCATTATCTGATTTTTTTTTACTTTTATATAAAGTTAATGTTTCATCTGTTTCTAATGATTTTATCATATTTTTAGCATTTGATGTTACAAATTTATATTGTGATATAACTGATTCAATTTCATCATCATTAATTTCTGGATTTATTTTTTTACTAAATGATGTAATTTCTTTTTTATAATTATTTTGTAAAGATTTAGAAGATAATATTATAATATCTTTATTTAATTGCCTAAAATGTTCAGCTATTGATATCGAAGTAATTGTATTATGAGTTACAATAAAATTACCTAATACATATCTACAATTACCATCTATTGTAAATCCAAAATAGTTATCTATATTTTTATATACAACTTTAATTTTATTGCCAAATGTTGTATCTTTTTTAGAATTAACTATTTGCACATTAGTAAATTCTTGTGTTGGTATTTCAGTTAATTTATTACCATATATATAAATATAATTTATATTCTTTATATTTTTTTTATAAGATATATATCCTAAACTATTACATAAATATAATATATCGTTTATTAATATTGGATATTTTTTACCTAATTTAATAACATATTTATTTTTTTTATTATAATATCCTGATACATCTATTATACCTGCTAATAATTGTAATCTATTTTCTCTTGAGTTACATTTATATATATATGGAATATGTTTATTATTAGGCAAGTTTAACTTTTTTAATTCATATATAAAATATGTATTAACATTATGATTAAATACATCAGTGTTAATATCACCTATCCATATACCTAATGTATAAGGATCTATATTAAGTCGTTTTTCTGGAAAATCAATAATAGTTTTATAACTATATAATATTTTTTTCTTACGATTAGATAATTTTAAATAATCATAAACAGATATTTCTAAAATCTGTTCATTTATAATATTTTTTAAAAAAATATTTATATTATCTATAGTACTATCTTTATTATAAAATTTTTTAATACAAAATTTATTATTTTCTATCCAATGTACAGATTTATATTTTTTATTTGATCTTATTAAAGGATATAAAGGTATTTTAAGACATAAAATATGAGCTTCATTAACTGTATATTGTTCATTATTATGCAAAATATCATACATATTATCAACTCCTCTTGCTAAAGATAATATTGTTCTGGGAGTATTATCATCACCCATTATTAAATCACCTACTTTAATATGTTGTATTTTTTTTATATTACCATCATACATTAATATAGGTGTATCAATTTTCATACATTTACCACTACCTACTGAATGATATAAAAGTATACCTCTATTATCCATTTTAGTCATATAATCATAAATATATTTTTGATAATCAAATAAATTCATTTTAATGTTATTATTATTTTCTTTATTTAATTTTTCTAATTCATCATATAAAATTTTAGGATATGATGTAGAATTTTTAATTATAGATTGATTACTCATTTTAGTATTATCCATATTCATATATAATATTATAATTATTAATTTTATTAGATAATATATTATAATATATAAATAGTACTAAAAAATACTCTATATTATTTAATTAAAATATGAGCATATGTATACTTAATCAAGAATCAAAATCATGTTTACCAGTTAAAGTAATTACTGCATTACAGCAAGAAATATTACCAACTAATAATAAAGAGAATATTATTAATAAAGAACATATTATTAATAAAATAGCAAAAAAAATGGAATGTAATGATACCTCACTAGCAAATAAAGAATTATGTATATTAAAAAAAATATCAACAACAACTAATGACAAAAATTTAGAAGAAAAAATAAAAAAAAATATAATAACTTATTTTAAACCTGTAACTAAAAGTTATGATAAAAACCATTGGTTAAATAATACTGAAGTTGATCATATTCAACATCAATTTAAAACTTTATTTAAAGGGTATTATTATAGTAATATTCATATGATAGATTTAGTTATGTTTAATCCACAACATTCAAATGTAATAGATTATGAAGTTAAATGTATTAAAGATATAAATTTTATAAATGAATTAATTTCAAATTGTGATAATAATATTTTAACATATAATGGAGATTTAAAATACTATGGTATTGTTATTAATACTGATAAATCTACAGGAGGTGGAATACATTGGTTTAGTATATTTATGGATTTCAGTTCTAAAGATGATAATGAACCATATAGAATAGAATATTTTAATAGTTCTGGCTATGATATTAGAGATAAATCATTTAAAAATTATTTTATAAATTTAGCAGATGAAATAACTCGAGAAGTAAAAAAATGTGAATTTGTTAAAGTAACTGATATTCAACATCAAAGAGAGGATACTGCTAATTGTGGCAGTTATTCTTTATATTATATTTGGAAAAGATTAAATGGAACTCCATATCAATTTTTTTCAAAAAATCAAATATTAGATGAAAATATGGTTGATTTTAGAAAATTTTTATATAGATTAAAATGAAAGTAATATAATTTTTTATAAAAAGATATAATTATTACTAATAAAATTTTTATAATTTTTTATAAAAAGATATAATTATTACTAATAAAATTTTTATAATTAATTATATATGAATTAATAAAAATAATTTATATGAATATTATAATTTTTTTAAGTCTAATTTTTTTACTAATTATATTTTTTATCAAAATTAAAAAAGTTAATAATTTAGAATTAGCTCAATATTATTATCAAAAAAAAAATTATAATATTGCTATCTTATATTATTTAAAATGTGTTAATCAGCATAATAATGTATTATTAAAAATATCACATATATATCATTATAATATAAAAAATATATATAAAGCCTTAGAATATTACCTTTTATATTATAATATCTTAAAAAATAAAAATGATATAGAAAGTAAAAAAAATAAATTATATATTTCAAATAAAATTAAAGAAATTTTAGATAATAATAATAATATTATATATAATAATATTAATCATATTGATAATAATGTTGATAATTATATGTTAAATAATATATTAAATGGATTTGATAAACAAAATTTATTTTCTAATCAGCCTATTTTAGATAATATAAATAAGATAAATATACAATCTCAGGAAGATAATAATAATCAAGAAAATCAAAATATAATAGATAATATAATAAATGATACAAGAGAGTATATAATAAATGAATTTGTAGATGATTTCCCTATACATAGAAATATATTGATTGATGATCAAAATGTTCACGATACGTATGTAAATAATACTATATTTAATTCTATAAATAATATTAAAATAGATTCTAATACATCTAATCTTACTATTGATGAAATTAATAGTATAATTAGAAATGAGTTAGATAAAAAAAATTTTGATAATATAACAAAAAATAATATATTACAAGTTTTAAATAATATAAATGCAAATGTAACTAAATCATATAAAAATAATATGACATTATCAGAATTATTAGTTTTAATTTTTAATAGAATTTATAGTAAGAATGATGAAAATATAAAAAATACTTTTTTATCAAATTTAATAATAGAATTAAATGATTGTATAGAAAATAATAATATTGTATGTCATACTGGTATATTTAATAGACTAATAAATTCTATAAATTTATTAGATAATGAAGTGAATATTAAAACTTATGATTTTTTAAATGAAGAAATAATGAATAAGTGCATAGCAATAAGAAATACTATTGATCCTAATATATCAAACTATGAAGATGTATTAAAAAATAAAATTAAAATAGAAATGAGCAAAGATTATATAGAATCTAAGATTTTAACACAAAGTCAATTAGATGATATATTAAATATATGGATTGATCATATATAATCTATATATAATTTGATTTTTATATTAAATTTATATAAATAAAAGTTTATATAAATAAAAAGTTTATAATAATGGCTAATATTATTTTATATAAATCTAGTTGTGTTTCTGCTTTTATTCATATTTTATTTTTTATTAATATAAGATGTAAATATGATATATTATTTTATATTATTATATCTGGATTAATTACTTCTATATTAAATCATAAATATACAGATGATAAGTTAAAATATTTAGATAGATTAATGATGTGTATTGGTGCTACTAATCATATATATTATATTTATTTTCATATCTATTACTTTATTTTATATATATTCTTACTATTATGTATATTATTATATTTATGTGCAAAAATAACAATTTCAAAAAAACATTCTAATATCTTACATATGTTGTCACATATTTTATTAACTATTGTACATATAACATTACTTATTTAAATGTAATATATTAAATATTAAAAAATTGATTTTTATATAAACAATATATAAACAATATATAAACAATATATAAAATAATCAATATATAAATATGACTATTTGTGTTGATGATAATTGTTATAAAATTGCTAGTTTCAATTATAATGAAAGAAACCCTCGTTATTGTGCTACTCATAAATTAGAAAATATGATAAATGTAAAAAATAAACAATGTGAGATTAAAGATTGTATAATCAGAGCTGGATTTAATTATAGTGATAAGAAACCTAAATTTTGTGGAAAGCATAAATTAGAAGGTATGGTTGATATTGTTTCTAGAAAATGTATTATTGATAAATGTTATAGATATCCTTATTATAATATAACTACATCTAATCAACCTCTTTATTGTTATATTCATAAATCAAAAGATATGATTGATGTAAAAAATAAAAAATGTAAGAATTGTAAAAATAGAGCTTCTTATAATTTACCAAATACATATCCAGCTTTATACTGTTCTATTCATAAATTAAATAATATGATTGATATATATTCAAAAAGATGTGAATATAAAAATTGTACTAAAAATGGATTTTTTAATTATGAAGGTATAAAAAAAAGAAAATTTTGTGCAATTCATAAATTAGATAATATGATTGATATTAGAAAAATGAAGAAAATATAAATAAATCTTATATAATATTATTTTGTATTTTTATAAAATGGATAATTCATATAATTATATTTTTTATATAATCGCCGATGTTTGACAAATCTATATATTGTATTATTTTTATGAGTATATTTATATAAATTTGATTCTAAATAATAATCATTATTATATTCGTTATTTTCTAAAATCGGAATATCATTATCAATATTATCTATATCATCTATATCATCAGTAGTATAATGTGATATATTAATAATGATATCATTATTATTAGTATTATTAGTATTATTTTTATTAATATAATAGTTATGTTGTGTAATATCATTTTCTAAAATATACACATCATTATTATTTTTTTTTAAATTAAAAAATGAAAAATTTAATTTATGTTTTAAAGTTGAAAACATAATAAATTAGTTTGATAATATTGATTTATTTTAATTTGATTATATATATAATATTTTTATAATTATATAATTATGTATATTTTAATTCTAAAAAAAA
>Ga0209770_10000158_pt1 | contig 39230 bp, 28 predicted proteins | sample LauGreSu1BDMLBDD_2_FD_187572 | JGI IMG/M metagenome (GOLD analysis project Ga0209770, IMG submission 187572) | Freshwater lake microbial communities from Lake Michigan, USA - Su13.BD.MLB.DD (SPAdes) (version 2) | ecosystem: Environmental > Aquatic > Freshwater > Lake | place: Lake Michigan, USA... | reverse complement strand
AAATTCATCATCATTACATAATTCAAAATTATCCATTTTATTTAAAGAATTAGTAATTTCAATTTTATTTAAAGAATTAGTAATTTCAATTTTATTTAAAGAATTAGTAATTTCAATTTTATTTAAAGAATTAGTAATTTTAATTTTATTTAAATAAGAAATATAACTTTAAATAAAATATAATATATTATATAGAAAATATGGTTTTAATTGATTTAGATAAACTAGACAGTGCTACAAATAATATTAATGATGAATATATTCTTTATAGTCACAATTATATGCGGACAAAAATTCATAATGCATTAGATATTATAAAAACATACATTATAAATAATAATTTATTAATAGTAGGTGGTACTGCTATTGATTATGCATTAAAGTTAAAAAAAGATGCCTTATATAATGATTTATATCAAGTTCCTGATTTTGATATTATCTCGCCAAATAATGTTGAACATGCAAATAATATTGGTAAAATTTTATGTAAATTACAATATAAAGATATTAGTATAATACCAGCTATACATCATACCACAGTAAGAGTTCAATTATTAGGATTTACTTTATTTGACTCTACATATATCCCAGAATATTTATATAAAAAAATCCCATATTTAGAATATAATGAATTTAAATTTATAGATCCTGCATTTCAAAAAATAAATCAATATTTATCTTTAAGTTTATTATATAAAATTACTGGACCATCATATAATATTTTAAATAGATTTTCTAAAGATATAAAAAGATTAGATTTATTAAATAAATATTATGTAGTATATGCAATTAAAGATAATTCTAATTATAATACTAATTTATTTTCACTACCATATAAATTATCTAATATAAATAATATAATAATTTTAGATCATGATAATAATAAATCAACTAATATTGACAAATTAAATAATATTAATTCTAAATATATAAATAAATATCATATAAGTAATAACATCACATTTCAAATAGAATCTAATTTTATTTTTCATGGAGGGTTAGCATATAATTTAGTATATTCTGAATTTAAAAGAATATATTCTAAATTATATTCAATATTACCATTAACAAATGAAGATAAAGATTATATTAAATTACAGTATAATAATATTTCTATCCATAAAGATTATATAATTAAAAAAGATAAACTAATTTTTGATTTATATAAAAATATAGAAATTTGTTTAATTAATACAAATAGTATAAAATCTAATATAAGTATTGAAAATTTATTACATGATTTAGAATCAATTTATACAAATATTAAATATACAAAATTAGATAATATTATTGATTTACAGCCTAAACACGTAGATGGAGAATTTATAAATAATAATAATAATTATAAATTTAAAATATTTGATTTATATGGAGATTTGTTAGGTATTAACTTAATATATATAGATAAAATAAATAAATATTTACCTATATCTACATATACATATAATTTAATGTATTTTTTAACTAATTATTTTTTAGAAGATGATGAAGATATTAAAAATATTAATTTACACTATTATATCTCTTTATATTCTATAATTAATATAATACAATATATGTATTATAAATATCCAGAACAATATAATAAAACCGAATCGTTTACTAATTCTTGTTTTAATTATTCAATTAATACAAGTCAATCAAAGAATTATCCAGATAATTATCATTATTTTTTAATTAATTTTAAAAATCTAGTAAATAATAATAAAAATTTAGATGTATTACCACCTAAAAATTATATAGGATATCCAAACTGTAAAATTACAAATATTTTTAATAAAAAAAAATCACAATATTATAAAGATATGCAAGAAGAGATTGGTAATTTAGGAATTTCTAATATTTCTATTAATTATGAAATTTAAATTATTGCTTTTTTTTTCTAATATATTTTCTTTTAGGTTCAGATACTGATTGAACTGCTGATTGAACCACGGGTTCAACTACAGGTTCAGCTACAGGTTCAACTACGGGTTCGGATACTGGTTCAACTACGGGTTCGGATACTGGTTCAACTACAGGTTCAGCTACTGGTTCAACTACAGGTTCAGCTACTGGTTCGGATACTGTCTCAACTACTGGTTCGGATACGGGTTCAACTACAGGTTCAGCTACTGGTTCGGATACGGGTTCAACTACAGGTTCAGCTACTGGTTCAACTACGGGTTCGGATACTGGTTCAACTACGGGTTCGGATACTGTCTCAACTACTGGTTCGGATACTGGTTCAACTACGGGTTCGGATACTGTCTCAACTACTGGTTCGGATACTGGTTCAACTACGGGTTCGGATACTGGTTCAACTACTGGTTCGGATACTGTCTCAACTACTGGTTCGGATACTGGTTCAACTACGGGTTCGGATACTGTCTCAACTACTGGTTCGGATACTGGGTCAGCTACTGAATCAGCTACAGAGTTAACTATGGGTTCGTGACTAATATTAATTATAGCTTGATATGGATTAATTTTTACAATTTCATTAGACTTATTATAAATATTAATTGATAAAAAATTAATATTTGAATATTCATTAGGACTTTCTAATTCTAATTTTTTACTTAAATGTGAATCAATTTGAATAAAATACGAACCCGTCATGTTGTTTTGAAAATAAAAACCATGTTTGTATATATATGTCGAATTTGGAGCAATTTCTATACTATATGTTTTAGATAAATTATATAATTTATGATTATTATTGGCATCAAGTACCGAATAATTATCTAATGTCATATAACTGATCATATTTAATTTAAATAATTGTACTATATTATATATATAGAAAATTGTTTTTAAATTCTTTTTATTATAATTTAAAAAAAATAATAATTATCTTAAAAATTATAGATCGTTTAATTGATTAGAAATATCAATTAAATTATTCATAAGAAATTCTTCATTAATACAAATATTATTATAACTACTACCATATTTGGGCATTTGTCCAACCATCAATGGTGCACTCAATCCAGATGAACATGTGGATTCTAATGAATTAATTGCAGCATTTTCTAATCCTTGAATCGGATGACTGAATGCTAAATTTAATAAAATATTATTTGATTCACGGTCTTCAATACCAGATTTATCAATAGATGATATACGTCCAGTATATGTCATTGAATCGGCGTAAGTCATATAATGTTTATTATCAGCAGCTGGCATCATATTTAATAATTCAATAATAATTTTATTTCTGGCGGCTTCTATGCCTAATAGTTCATAAATTTCTAAAATACTATCTGATTGTGATAAATATGGATCAATATAAGCATTTTGAAATATCTCTTCTAAATTTGTACCATCCGTATAAATTACAAATTCATTGTTTTTTTCAATAGAATCATCATCATTAATAAGTGTACGTGCAATTTTACTATTGGTATTAGTAGAATAAATATTATCAATCCCTCTAAGAATACATGTTAATAAAGAGTCATTAATAAAAGATTCTAAATAATCTAATGAAATATCTCCACTTTTTTTAAAATATTGATATCTAATATATAAACGAATAAAAACATTATCGGCATTTTCAGCAGTATGTACTATAAATAAAAAGGGGAAAAATTCTTTTAATTTATAACAAATTGATTCAAATTTCATATTTTTTTCAATCATTTTTTCTTTATTAAAATCTAATCGAATACACCATTTAATTAAATCATTTGGAATTTTAATATTTGGATTATGTTTTTCATAAATTTCAATAATTTGTAATTCATGAATATATTTAGGATGGACAATATGTTTATAATCTTCAAAGAAAATTTGATAACTATTTAAAAAGATTTTTAATGGCATCATTTCAATATGATTTGCAATTTCTTGTATTTTAAATTTATTTTGTTTATATTCTTCTTTAACATAGAGTAACATACTAGGTGATTTCATTTTTGATGTTTCTTTAGCACCTAATATTTCTTTCATTCTAACTAAAAAGTCAGTTTTTGTACCGGAAGCACCTGTTCGATGATGACTATCTAATACATATTGTGTCATAGGTTCTGATATAGATTGTGCTGTAATGATTCCAATAGGACAGCCATAATCAATTAATGAACGTGTATAAGTATTTAAAATTCTATTAATAATTAAATCTAAAATATTATAATTTAAATTTAATGAAATAATATTTTTAATATAAAAATATGATCGAATTAAAATTCTAATTAATGTAAATGAGGATTTAATATGATCAGGTATTGTCATTTTTTTAGAATATTGAATTTCATTATAATGACAATACATAATTTTATCACATAAATCATTAACTTTTTCTAAAATAATTAGAGGATTTAATTTATATTTTTCTTTTTTAATAATATCATTAAAATTATATATAATATCTTCAATAATTCTATGAATATTAATAGGTAATTTTTTCATATCAGATAATAATTTATTTTTATTATTCTGTTTTTCAATCTTTAGATAAATATTTCTATATTGATTTCTATCATCTAATAATTGTTGATATTCATTATCTAATATTTTTTGAATATTAGAATTATGAAATTCAGAAGAAATATCTTTAAAAGAACATTTATATTTTTGTTCAAAGTCTTTAAGAGACATAGTAATTGAATTAAATTTGACATTTTCATTCTTTCTTGTATCTATTCCATCACTTCCATAAATAAATTGAACAATATTTTTGTTTTTTACTACTTTTCGAGTATTATCAATATATAAAGATTCAAGATTTTTAATACTTTTTCTATTTTGTTCACCTGTAATACTTGTAGATAATGCTTTATTAATAATACTATATCTTGCTTCCATTGATTGAAAGATAAATGATAACATATCGACTCCAGTAGTATATGATTCAGTTACAAAACCACGATTTTGTGGGGAATCGTCAAATCTTGGATAATATGGACAAGTTCGTTCGTAATCAAATAATTTATACATTCTTTCACCGCCAATAGACGTCTGGCCAATAGATGAACTAATTTGTAATAAATTTGTAAATTTACCTTTTGAACCTGATGAAATTAATTTAAAGAGATTATTATTCTCAGTATTAATATCTTCAAATACAGGTTTTAAAAAATCATCACCTAAATTTAATATTGATAATTGCTGTTGTTCATAAAAATCTTTAACTTTCATTCCTAATGGGGGAATAATTTTACCTTCAATTAAATTATTATAAATTTGTTTTGATTCAAATAAGATAGCTTCAGTTTGATTATGAACTTTTTCTAATGCTTTTTTACTAATTGTAATATCATCATATGTAATAGTACTTCCTTTATGCATTAAATATAATGTAGTCATTTGTTGTAAATTATAAATCATATCAAAAGCCATTTCACTACCATATTCATTATGAATAATATGAAATAATGAACCATCAATACCTTGACCTATAGATTTTTTATCTAAACGTCCTTTTTGTAATTCACCCCTGGAAATTTCAACTTTAATTTCATTTAAATTATATTTAATAAAATCAGCATAATCGGGATTATAAAATCCAGCTTTTTTGTTAAAATTAATAGGTGGTAATAATTTACTAACTAATTCTTTACTATTATATTGTTTATTAGTAAAAATAAATTTTTCGTGATTGATTGTATTTTGACTTAATAATCTCATAGAATTAAATTTATTAATAAAGATATCATCTTTAGTGAATTCAAATATTCCAATTAGACCATCATGATATACTCCAATCGATGGAGAACCGTTTTTTAATGAAATCCCCCATCTTTCAACACCAGATAAATTTTTACATTCATTGCGAGAAAGAATAGTATGTGGAAAAATAATCATCATTGCATCACCATCAAAATCACCACCGTACATAGTATCAGCTACATTAACAGATAAACGTAATGTGTCTCCTTTATCCATAATTTTAACTGTATGACCACTGATTGAACTATATAATAAAGAAGGTGCTCGATTCATTGCGACATAATCACCTTCAATAATATCACGGTAAATAATATCACCATCTTCTAAAATAAAATCATCATTAATGGCACCAACATAATATTCAGCACCATTAGATTGTTTAATAATTTTAGAACATCCAGGATATTTTTTATCTTTATTCATAAAATAAATCATTAATCGATCACGATTATAAAATTGAACTATTTCTGGAATTTGAATGTTTTTTGCGATTGATAAAGGTACACCGACTTCATTAATTTTAATACTATTATCTCCAGTAATGACAGATCTACCCATATATGTAGTTCTTTTACCTAAAATATTTTTTCTAATTCTACCTGATTTTTTAGGAAATCTAGATGATATTGACATTAATGAACTCCCTGTATTAGTCTGTAATTTATTAATATTACTTGATGGAATATCTTTGATTAAATTATAATAATGCATTTCAATATTATCAAGTTGAATAATATTTTTAATAATAGCTTCTTCATCTAATACAGCTGGTAATTTATCTAATAAATTAACTATATTTTTTAAAATAGTAGTTAAATCATTATTATTTGATCGCCCTCCTTTAATTTTTTTAATATCTGGTCTAATAGTTACTGGCGGTGCTCGAATTACTCTTAAGAGAAATTTTTTAGGGTGGGATGATAAATCTTTACCTAAATCTAATACTGTTTTATCTGTAATTTTAGAAAAAATATTTTCAATTTCATTATTATAAATACGTTTTTCATCTTCATTTATTTTAATGTAGATTTTTAAATGATCTTTTGGATCTTTTTGAACAATTGGATGTTGTGCATTACAATAAATACATTTAATAATTTTTTGAGTAGCTGAACGTGAAAATTTGACATATTCATTTAATAATTGTGATTTTGGAATATTTGATGGATTTTTTAATTTTAAAATAGGATTACCGCATTCAAAACAAATAATCTTTAACCATTTTAATACTTCTTTTTTAAATAAAGGAGATAAAACTGGATATGGTAAATTAATTTTACCAAAATGTCCACTACATAATGTTTTATCATGAAAACATGTATGACAAATATAAGAATGATCAGTTGTTCCCATCTTTGCATCGTAAATACCTTGATTAAAAGTTTTATTATTTCTAAATAATTCTTTATTTTTAATTTCTACAACTGATTCAATATCATTTTCCTCTTCGTCTAAAATATAAAATTTAACTTTATTTAATTCAGAAGTAGGAATAAAATCACTTTGCATTATTTTCAACTATATTAGTTATAAGAAGTTTAATTCAATTTTAAATTATTTTTACAAATAATCTACACTTGAATATATTTATTATATAGATACTATTTCTTTAAATTATTAACAATTAACGTACTATTTATTTCTATAGTATTAAATTGATTTATAAAAAAATATAGTTATTTAATATAATCTATCATTTAACGATAAATTTATTTTAATAAAATGAACAAGCAATCTAATCAAAAATATTTATCATTAGCAGGAATGCGCACTGCATTTTGGGGACCAAATGCATGGAATTTCTTATTTTCGTCTATTTTAGGCACTTATCCAGAAAAGATAGATAATAAAAATAAAGAACATATTAAAATTAAAAAAGAATTTAAAAATTTATTTCTTAGTCTTGGATATATAATGCCTTGTGTATTTTGCCGAGAGTCGTATAAACAATTTATTAAAGATCTTCCTATTGATTTACATTTAAATAGTCGTTTAAATTTATTCTCTTGGTTTTATAAATTAAAAGATAAAGTAAATAAAAAACTAATTAAACAAGAAAATGAATGTTTAAAAAATGAAAATAATATTTTACTTAAAAGATTGCAAGATAAAGAACTTACTAAAACTCAATATAAATGTTTATATGAAAAATTAAAAAAAGATATTTGTTATACTAAACCATCACCTCCGTTAATTACTGTATTGAATTATTATGAACAATTTCGAGCTGGTTGTAATAATAAAATGAAAAAATGTGTTTAATATATTATTAATTTAAATAAATATTGGATTATAAAATATATAACTTATTTCTATTTTTATTATGAGTAATACTTCAAATAATACTTTGAGTAATACGAATATTTATGAAATAAACTCATTAATATCACCAAATGAATTACTTGAACAGATTCCAATAACTAAAAAAGCATTAGATAATGTTATTTTATATAGAGAAATAATTAAAAAGATTTTATCTAAAAAAGATAATAGATTATTAGTTATTGTAGGACCGTGTTCAATACATGATATTAATTCTGCTTTAGAATATGCGAAAAAATTAAAAGAATTAAGTAAAAAAATAAATAACACAATAATACTTGTAATGCGAACATATTTTGAAAAACCAAGAACTACAATTGGATGGAAGGGATTAATTAATGATCCAGATTTAAATTATTCATATAATATCAATAAGGGATTAGCAATGGCAAGGCAATTATTAATAGATATTAATGAATTAGGTATTCCTACATCATTAGAATTTCTAGATACAATTTCTCCTCAATATATTTCTGATTTAATTTCATGGGGTGCAATAGGAGCAAGAACAACCGAATCCCAGTTACATAGAGAATTAGTATCTGGATTATCGATGCCAATTGGATTTAAAAATTCTACAGAAGGTAATATAAATATTATAATAGAAGCGATAAAATCATCATTAGTTTCGCATAAATTTTTAGGAATTAATTCAGATGGAATTGCTTCTATTATTAAAACTAAAGGTAATCCATATACACATCCAATTTTACGCGGTGGAAATAACGGACCAAATTATAAAGAAAACTATATAATTACTTTAGAAAAATTATTGATCGAAAATAATCTAAATACTAATATTATGATTGATTGTTCTCATGGAAATTCTAATAAATGTTATAAAGAACAAATTAATGTCATTAATTATCTAATTGATTATATCAAATCTGGTAATAAACTTATGGGTTTAATGATTGAATCAAATTTAAAATCTGGTAATCAAAAATTAACAAATAATTTAGAATATGGAATAAGTATTACTGATGAATGTATTGATTGGCCAACTACAGTTATGCTATTACAAAAACTTAATTTAGCTTTGATTTCTTGATTAAATATTACTTAGTAAATTATTTATTTCTTGATTAAAAGATTCTTCATTTGAATCATTTTTTTTCTTTACTTTATCGCATAAATTATGTAAAAAATAAGATCCAAATTTAAAATCTTCTATATAATCTGCTAAAGTATAATAAACATTAGGATTTTTATCTTTAATATATACTAATTTTTTATAATTTTTATCTTTTAATTTAGAATCATTAAAAATATAATTAGATAATTTTGCCATTTTACTTCTTTCTTGTTTAGTAAAATTATTTGCAGATCTTTGAAAAAAAGCATTACATACAATCTCAGTAGTAAATATATTAATAAATGCATTTTTACGTAACCCAGAATCTAGTAATTTATCATCTTGAAATGACATCATAAATGTGATTTTATGATGACGCCCATTCATAAATATTTCTTTAATTTCAGAATATCTACTCCATATATTTGCATTATATGCACAATCATCTAGAATTAATAAAAAATTTGGATTGATATTAATACATTTAATAATTTTAAATTCTATATCATCAAATTTTGATTGATAATATGAATTTGTAATAATTTGAGTTCTATATTTATTAATTATTTTTTTATAAAATTCAGTTAAACTTTTTTTATGAAGATCATCTAATTCTTTTAATTTAATTTTTTTTTCTACTATATTTAAATCTAAATTTTGTTGATATTTAGATTTAATATTATAATAACTTTGTATTATTTGATTTATTATATTATGATCACTTAGCTGAGCTAATTTATTGTAAATTATTTCTAATCTAGAAAAATCATTTACCATATTATATAATTTAACAACCGTTTTTTGCCGTTTAAATATATTTTGTATTAATTCTTCCGTTACATCTGGAAATATTAATTGAGATGGAATAATGTCATCAAATGAATTATTTAAATGATTAGTTGGTGCTATTACTAAAATATTTGGTATATGATCTTTTAATATATATAAAATATCCCTCATAATCATAGATTTACCACTCCCACTGGATCCATATAATATTATACTTTTATTTAAAAAATATGAATAATCTTTAGAAAATAAAGGAATTTCATATCCATCATCTGTATATATTGAAGTATTTGATGACATATCTTAAATTAATATATAATCAATATATAAAATTATTTTAAATAACTAATTATAATCTTTAAATAACTAACATTTGTGGATTACTAAGTAAAAAAAAAATGAATATTTTATAAATATTAAATTATTAAAAACTATGAATTTCAAACAATTATCCAAAAGCGAAAATTTATCTTATGATATTATGAATGAATATAAAGATTATCTTAATTGGGCAATAATTACAAGAAATTTAATTAAAAATGATAAATTAGAAATTGAATTTATCAGAACATTTAAAGACTATATATGTTGGTTATTAATTTTAAAAAATTACAAACATATTACTATTGAATTTGTTAATGAATTTAATAAATACATTAGTTGGACAGATTTGTCAAAAAATCCATTTATAAACTTTGAATTCTTTTCTGAATTTAAAGATAAGCTATATGTAGCAATTATGGATAAATCATTATATTCTAGTGTAATTGCTAAATATTGTAAATTACATCCAGAATTTATTGAATTAAATAAATCAAAATTAAATTTCAATTACTTAATTGATATAACTAATATTGATGATATTAGGCAATTTAAAGATCAAATTGATTGGAATGTTATTACTAGTAATCATTTGTTATCAAATGAAGAATTTATAAGAGAATTTAAAGATTATATTAACTGGGATCTTATTTCCAGCAATAATATTATGTCTATTGATTTTATCAAAGAATTTCAAGACTATATTAATTGGTCAGATTTATCAGCAAATCCATTTATAAATTTGCAAATTCTAAGAGAATTTAAAGATTATCTTAATTGGCAAAGTATTTCTTGCAATAAATCAATTTCTATTCAAATTATTAGAGAATTTAAAGATAGACTTGATTGGCAATCCATAGATATGTCAACGTTCTTTGATTTTGAGTTCATTGATGAATTTAAATATTATATCCTGTGGCAAAATATTGAAACAAATAAGATGATAGATATACTATTTCAATATATGGATGCAAATCCTATGTTTATTGAAGAGTATAAATTTGAATTAGATTGGGGATTGATTTCATATCAATACTTATATATTACGGATGAATTCATTACTAAATATAAAGATATGATAAATTTTATAATGTTGTATGAAAACCGATGTATTCCAAATTATTGTCTTATTAAATATCAAACAGAAGTTTATTCAGAATTTGATAAAAAAAATGAATATGGTGATTATGATTATGAAATTTTTATGATTAGGTTAAATATCCTAAATGCCTATGATAGGATTGAAAATTATAATATGTTTGAAGAACATACAATTTATAAAATTATATCAAATTATAAAATATTTAGTCTAATAGAACAAAGATCTGATATAGTACACAAATTGTATAAGGTATTAAGCTCCTTTAAAATAAAATTACATAAAAATTTAATTGAAGAATTATGGAAGCCTAGTCGAGTTGAAAAATATATTCAAATTAATGGAGATATCGATGGATATTTAGATTAATTTGAATAATATAATTATGGAGATAATTATTATTATAATTTTAATTAATATTTTGAATAATTTTTTTTAATTAATATTTTGAATAATTTGAATAATATAATTATGGAGACAATTATCATTATAATTTTAATTAATATTGTAATATGTCTAATAATTTATTTTATAAACTTACCTAGTTTTTGGTATAATTTAAGTATATATTTAATTCTATTTATATTAGCAATATGTGGACCTGGTAATTTCCTAATCGATGTTCAGGAAAAATTTGATTATAGTAATCTTTGTGATACCTTATTTACTAGTATAAATAATTCATTAATAACATTATTTAATATTTTATCTGATCAAAAAATGTGTTTTATAGGAGGAGCATTAGTTATTGAAGATCCTAATAATCAAATTTTTAATAAATTAACATATGATTCTAATAGTATTGATTCAAATTTATCTCAGTATACTAAGAAAATTCAAACTTTAACACATTCTGAATTTTCGGATAAATTTTATTCTATTAATGATAAAATTAAACCCTCTATTATTATTCCAAAATCCAAATGTATAAATAATAATTTTAAATGTAATAAATATGAACGTAAAATTTATATTCCAAAATTATGTTCAATAGATTGTGATAATTCTGAAATTAAGCGTAGTTTATTATACTACCCATTTAAAGATCTACAAAATAATAATTTTATTTATATTAAATTAGAATCATATCCTACTATTTCTATTGGTCACCTTCAAGATGCTATTAAGACTTATATTACAAAAACTAAATTTAATTTAGATTCTAAAAAATGTTTACCTAGACGTGAAAATTCAACTAATAAAGAAATATGGGAAACAAAATTTAAAGAAAAGGATTATAATTTTTATAAATCATTAAACTTAGATGTAAATGATTTAAATAAAATAAATTATTATAATACAAATATTAGAACGGGTAATGAACTTTTTATACCATATTCTATTATAGAAAAAAATAATATTTTTGAATTAGATGATTAGATTTTTAATTTGATTCCAATTTTCTTTATTAATATTTTTAATTTCTAATCCAGAATTTAATATTAAATTTAATGTAGTTTTTAATATTTTAATTTCTCCTATATCAATATTATTTTTACTAATTTTAATTCTTTTATCATCGATATTTTCTAGTGTATAAATATTAGTTAAATCAGATAATATTATTTCTAAAATATCCTTTATATTATTATTAATATTTAAATAATTAGATAATAAATATAAATCATTAGATCCATTTATTTCTTGATCTAATTTTTTGTAAATTTTATTTAAAATATAAGTAAAATTATTATCAAATAAACATAAATTATTATATAAAGATAATATTAATTTAGTACAATTATCATGAATTGATAAAATTTCTTGTTTAATCTGATTTATTGAATCCTTTTGAGTACTAAGATATTTTATATCATTGAAAAGTTCTGTATTTTCTAGTAATTGTAAATTTGATTTATAATTATTTTGTTTAAATAATAATATTAATGAATAAATTGCTAAATATAAATACTCTTCTTTACATTCAGAAATAAATAATACTATAATATTATTATTACTCGCACATTCTATAATTTTCCATTCAATTGGAAATTTGGTATTAACTATTTTAGATTGTAATGAAATAAAAATACCTAAGTTAATACCAGTATAATTTAAATCATAATAAAATTTATCAATTTGTTTTTGATCTACAGTATTTTTATAATTTTTTATTTCAATTAAAACATTTTGATTTATTTCTTCTAAATATAATTTTAAATCACATGAATGTGGTATTTCTGATGTATCTTCAATAATATAATTATTATTTTTAAAGAAATTATAAATTAATTGTTCTCCTCGTATTCCTTTATGATTATTAGTAGTTAATTGTAATATATTTTTTTGCTGTTCTAATTTTATTTCATTAATTAATAATTTTAAATTAGTTAATTTTTCATCAACTAAAGTAATTAATGAATTTTCTGATTTTGTTTTATTTAGAAATTCATTAAATCCCAATTTTAATATTTGATTAATAAATGTAGAATGTTCATTACTAGATAATTGGGTTAAATAATTTAATATTTCGATATTAGATGAATCAATATTGAAATTCATTATACTTGTAATTTTAGTATTATTATACTTGTAATTTTAGTAATTCAATTTTAATTATTATTCTTTTTTAATTTTTAGATACAATTCCCATAACTATTCCATATAAAATAAATAATAAATTTGAAAGTATAATCAGTCCACATTTATTAAAACTAAAGAATCTATAATATCCAACTAATGATAATATAATTAATATAATAAATATTATCCATTCAATTTCCATAATTTATAAATTTGAGACTTAAATATATAACATAGTATTATAAAAATAATAAATAATAATAATAATATAAGAAAATAATTTTCCATACTACTGGTATTATTTTCCATACTACTGGTATTATTTTCCATACTACTAGAATTATTTACCATACTACTAGAATTATTTTCCATACTACTAGAATTTATTGTTTTTAAAATTGTTCCATCCGAATATCTTAAAACAAGTTTACCATTATCTTGCACAACTAAAAATGCTTTCTTTGAATTATTATTAGGAGTATTTGAATTCCATCCTGGATATAATACTAAATTATTATCGTTTTGCATACTTAAAATAGAAAGACCAATATTGTTGGAAGTGTTAGTTTGCCATAAAATTGTATTATCACTTTTTCTTTTTAAAACTAACTTTCCATTAGTTTCTAATGTTAATAAAATATCTCCACTATTAGAATATAAAGTAGAATTAGTTGAATACATTACTTCACCATTTTCTAATACATCTCCAGAATAACATAATTTTCTAGCAAATATATCATTACTTGTTTTTAATTCATCAATAAAGTTATTAATTGAAGTTGTTGAACGAATATCTATAGAATTATTTTCTATTGTTAAAGTTGGATTTTCTTCTATTAAATATGTATAAATACTTTTAGGTATATCACCATAACAATTTTTGTTAGTCCATATATTATTAATCTTAGAATATATGCCATTATCCATTGTTAATGATTCATTAATTGTAGTACATATTGGATTATTAGTTAGTCCATCACATTTACTTTTTGCTAATAAATTATATAGTTCCTTTCTATATAATTCTTCATATAAACTTCTTTCAGAAGGTGGTCTAATTTGATTTGGATTTTCGGGACCTAATTGATATCCACATGAATTTTTATTAGTATTCTCTAAAATTTTAGTACCAGTGCTACACAATCGTCTATTAAGTAAATAAAAATTTTTAGCATTAACATATTCATACTGTGATAATAAACCTATACCATCATCATTTAATTGATTATTAGTAGTATTAAGCCAGGATTGATAGTTTTCTAAAACTGTATTATTAATATTTACTAGTTCAGAACATCTAGTAAATGGGGTAAAATCAGTTACAGTATTACAACCAGAATAATTTTGAGTATAATATCTTGAAACTAGATCTTTCATATTTGTCGATGAATCTATAAAACATTTTTTTGTTTCTTGATTTTCTACCATACTATTATTTATAATACAATTTCGTGTATGTGGATATATTTTTGAAATGATTATAGTTTTAATTAATACTTTATGATATGTTAGCATACTATTATAATAATCCTCAAATGGTAATTTGTGATATAATAGAAATGCTGGATCAATAGATGTAGACCCTCGATTACATATTAAAAAATTAAATGTATTATTATTATTACTTCCATTGGTATAACTTAATAAATAATAACCTGGAATAAAATTTGAATTTTCATCGCTGCCTCCAAGTAATTGTTTAGGTAATTTTATTGTAATTTTATTTTCTTCAAATTCCTCTCTATGATTAGAATTACAATAATTCGTTTGAGCAAAATCGTCATCAAGTACCGGTGAAATATTATTTAATATATTATTATACCCATCTACATGATTTAAATTTAATTGTAGAGCATCACCCCACCAATCTTTATCTTCTGGTTCTTTTGAATATCTCCACCCTCTAAATGGACAAAGACTTTTATCAATTGCACCACATGTTTCCTGTTTTAATATTTGAAATCTATTAGTTCTATCTAATGGAGGGTTTATATTATATAAATCTTTATTTAAGTCTGGCCATGATGCTTTAAATACGTGACCCTTTCGATTAGAAAATATTGTAAAAGGAGAGTTATTCCAATGAGTTTGTAAATGAGTTCTTAATAAATTTTGTTCTAAGACTGTTAAATTTTTAATAATTAAATCTTGATTAAAACATTCTGATCGATTTTTTAAATTTATATGTTGACAATCCATAGTAGCTTTCCAACTTGAGGATTTGTCCTTAAAATTACCTAAATCAGGTGTATTAGTGCGATATTCAACACTATCGCCAGATAAGGAATTGTTATTATATAAGGTAACATTTATTCCTGGTGAAACTTTAATAGATTTAACTTTGTCACTCATTCCTTCACAACTATTAGAAAAACTACAATCTGAACATGGCATTATACCACATTTACCAGCACCAAGATTACATTGATCGTGATATGCACAACGAGTTGCTTTACAACCTGTATAATTTGTACCTGTATATAAGGTAAAACACCCAACAGGTGGCTCAGATGAATCTGAAGTTGTTGGAGGTGACTTTGTATTATAATATGTTTGACTATCACATAATGTATTATCTTTTAAACTATTATTATTACAATCCAAAGTTGCTTTCCAACTCCATATTTTATCATTCCAGTTTTGATTTACTAAATTAGAACTAGACGATTTTAATGTTGTGTTATCTCCTTCATAGAATCTCCATTGAAATACATCAAGTATTGTTCCAGATCCTAGTTTAACTGATGAAATACCGCTACCAGTCCCACTTGAATCGTCATTCTCTAACATTACATACGCTCCACCATTAGATCGACAATTATCAGATACTATTGCTCTTGTACATCTTCCTATACTTTCAGCTGGTATATTACCATTATTATCTGTACAACCTTGATCGTGATATGCACAGCGAGTAGCTTTACATCCTTTATAATCCGATTCTGTATATACTGTAAAACATCCAGGACCTGGCTCAGTTGTATCTGAAGTAGAACTAGATCCAGTAACACATTTCCCTCTAGAATTAAATGTACCATTTGGACACTTTGTTATTCTCCAACTCCATGCTTTATTATTAAAGCCTTGATTTGCTAAATTAGGACTACTGGATTTTAATCTTATCGTATCTCCATCATAGTTTCTCCATTGAAATAAATCAACTATTATATCTGGACCTAGTTTAATTGATGATATACCACCACCTGTCCCACTTGAAGAGTCATTCTCTAACATTACAAAATTTCCACCATCCGATAAACAATTATCAGATGCTATTGCAGATGAACTTTCTGCAGTCGTTTGTCCGCTCTCTACCCAGCGAGTGGCTTTACATCCTTTATAATCCGGTTCAGTATATACAAACATAACACCAGAACCTGGCTGAGTTGTATCTGAATCAGAATAATACCCAGTAACACATTTATCATTAGAATTCACTATACCAGAGCATTCTTTTGGAGTCGATTCCGTTGCTCCCATTATAAAATATTATTTAAAATATTATTATTATAATATAATAATGAAAATAAATATAGGAATTTTTATATTTAGAAAAGATTTAAGAATTTATGATAATTTAGGATTAATTGAATTGAGTAAAATATGTGATAAAATTATACCAATTTTTATTTTTGATGATTATCAAATTAATATAACAGATAATAATAAATATTATAGATCTAATAATGCTATTCAATTTATGTGTGAATCTTTAATTGATTTAAATAAACAATTAGATAATAAATTGATTTTTTTTAAAGGTAATCCTATAACAATTTTAGAAAAAATAATTAAAAAATTATATAAAGAATATAATTTATATGTTGGATTTAATAAAGATTATACTAAATATGCTCTAGAACGCGATGCACAAATATTAAATTTATTAGAAAAATATAATATAATATCATCCACTATTGAGCATGATCATACATTAATACCATTTTTTAATATGATTAAATCAGATGGTACTGCATATATTGTTTATGGTTCTTTTTATAAAAATGCAATAAAAACTAATGTTAATAAACCAATTAAATTAAATTTTACTAATTTTATTAAATTATCATTATTAGATTTTAATTTAATTCATATTTCTGAATTTCCAAAATTATATCAAAAAAATTTATTTATTGCACAGAATGGCGGTCGTACAATTGCTGTTAAAAAAATGTATAATCCATATGTATATAAAAATTATAAAAATAAAAGAGATTTATTAGATTTTAATACTTATCAATTATCAGCAGCACTAAATTTTGGATGTATTTCAATACGAGAATTTTATCATGTATTAAAATCTAATGCAATTGAAATTATAAAGCAATTATATTGGCGTGATTATTATAATTGCATATTAAGATATATTCCAAATGCAAATTCTTATTCTTTAATGATTGATAATAGATTTAATAAAATTAAATGGCCAAATAATTATAAAAATTGGAATTTAATGATGGAATCAAAAACTGGATTTTTAATTATAGATGCAGCAATGCGAGAATTAATTAAAACTGGATATATAGGTAATAGAGTACGATTAATTTTGGCAACATTTTGGATTAAATATTTATTAATAAATCCATTACATCCCAAATATGGATCTCAAGTAGGTTATAGTCGATATTTAGTAGATTGTAATACTAGTCAAAATAAATTAAATCATCAATGGTTTACTGATCTAGATTTGCCAGGTAGAAGATTTAGTAAAAGAGGTTGTAATTCATTGACTGGTCGTATGATGAGAATTGATAATGAGGTTATTAAAAAATTTGATCCATATTGTAATTATATTAAAAAGTGGTTACCAGAATTAAAGGATATACCTATTAAAGATTTATATAAATGGAATGAAGAAATACAGAATAAATATAAAATTCATGTTAAACCAATATTTAATTGGGAAGAACAATATAATAAATATTGTTTATTATTTGGTAAATAAATGTTTATTATTTGGTAAATAAATGTTTATTATTATAATAAATAAATGTTTATTATTTGGTAAATAAATGTTTATTATTATAATAAATAATATTTATTATAATATAATATGTCAGCGAATCAAAATGACAATTGGGGTTGGGCCCAACCTATTTTTAAAAAGAATTCTAAATATATTTCTACATTAAATCAATATGGAATACAATCATATGAAATTTCTAATGCGCCGTCTATAACAGAAATATTAACAGGTTATGGTATTGCAAATTTTGCAGCATTAGCTACTAATAAGATAAAAAATGGGGATGAATTAATAAATTATATAATTAATCATCCAAATAGTAAAGCAGAATTCATTAAGACATTAAAAGATCCACCATCCTGGCTTGAAATTAAACCAATGACTAAAAATACTTTTTTAAATAATATAAAAGTTATTGGTATTAAAAATATTAACGATTTAGCAAAAACATCTAATCCAACTCCGATTACTAATTTTGATAATGCAGAATTATTATTTAAATTAGGAGTTCGTTCTGTTGATGATTTATTATTACTTGGTATTAATATTAGTAATGCAGACAGAGTAGGGTTAATTTTACCAACTTCTATATCTGATGAGGGTGGGATAAATACTCATTATAATAATTTATATAAATTAGGAATAAGAAATGTTTATGATTTAATTAAATTTGGTATCACTACTGATACACAACTTACTATATTCGGTATAACTACAGGTAATGATTTTGCACGATTTAAAATGACTGATTCTAAAGATTTAATTAATGCTGTAAAAAATATTAGAAGTTGGGATACCGAATCTAAAAAATCTGTTAAAAATTATATTGATAATTTTGATTTTTTAAAAAATATAATAACTTTAGAAAATCGAAATATAATATCTAAACCAATCTTTAAAGGATATAAACATCTAATATTAAGTCTTTCTTCAGATCTTCAAAATAATCAAATATTTAAAAATGGAGAACCATTTTTTTCATTTATGCCAATAGTTTTTACTTTGGGTTTAATAATTTACCTTTTATCTGATTGTTCAATGTTCTTAGATGCATTTTTGGTAGGAAATTTCAAAACAATTAATTCAGGAATATGGTGGTTATTAATATTAGGTTGTATCGCATTTACTTTATATATAATTATAACTGAATGGCTGTATCATGATGAATAAATTGCATTTAATAAATTGTATTTAATAAATTATATTTAATAATAATATACTTTATTATAATGGCAGCTAAGCTTTTTAACAGTTTTGATGATATATTAGGTGGGCTAAAAAATGTAAATGCGGGTACTCTTAACCTAAACCAATTTAGAACTTTTAATTCTACACAATTTACAGAATTTCTAAATAATAATGGCACAGTATGGAAGAATCTTAATTCAATAGATAAAAGAATATTATTAGGTATAAATAATACGAATGCTTTAACACGATTAGCCACATTGGACATACAAAAGGTAGATGACTTAATCAAGATTGGTATAAAATCTGTAGATGATTTAGCAAAGTTGAAAATAACATCTGTAGATAATTTACAAAAGTTGGGTATAACCAATGTTGATGTCTTAAAAAAATTAAATGTACGACACATTAGTGATTTAAACAAAGTAGGTATAAATAATTTTGATGATTTATCTAAATTGGGTCTAAAGTCTGTTGATGATTTAGTAAAATTAAAAATAACTAGTATGTCTCAATTAAACAAGTTTGGTCTAAATTCTGTTGATGATTTAAAAAAGTTCAACATAAATTCTGCAGATGATTTAGTTAAAATAGGTATAAAAAATGCAGATGATTTAAAAAAATTAGGAATAACAAATGCAGATGATTTAACAAAATTAGGAATAACAAATGCAGATGATATAGCTAAGGCATATAATAAATCAAATGTAGGGGTACAATTCATTAAAAATAATGCAAAAAGGATATTATATGTTACTGGCGGAAGCATTGCTGGATTTGCTTTGTTTACTAAAGAAGGGCGAGATTCAATATTGAAACCACTAATACAGACAAGTGGAACCATTATTGGAGAGACTGCTGTTGAAACAGCTAAAGCACTATGGGATCTAGTCCCGGAATCGATTAAGACTGCCATCGAACTTTTCATATACTTAATAATAGGGTATATATTTACGTCTATGCTACCACCTGGAAAGTGGCAAAATGTTGGATATTTACTTGTAGCAGTATGTTTAATTTATTTATTCGTGATAGCCTATGCTCGTAATGATGAAATAATTGAGTAGTTTATGTAAGTAAATCCTATTTACTATATTTTTCTAGAAGTTTTTCATAGTCTTCTTCAAATTGATCCTGTTCATCTTCTGTTAATACCCTTCCTTCATCATTAATTGTTCCTATCCAATTAGCATAATATGCTTTATGAGATATATTATAATAATTATTATTCATGTTATTTTCTAATGTACAAATATCATTAGTACAGTTAATATATTTACCATAATCTGTGTCATATTCCGTCCTACATCCTATATCGTACGATTTCCAAATGTCAACTCCTGCCGGGGGGTAATATTCCAACCTATACTCCATATTCCGTCCTTGCTTATATCTTGGTGGCTGACCTGTATTTATGACTGCTGATTCAATAGGTGTCCGATTTCGATCAATTTGATTACAATCATTTTCATTTAAAAGAAAATTATTTGTTCCCCATTTAAATTGTTGATATGGTCGTTTAGAATTACATTCTTTTACCACTAATTGATGAGATAATTTAGGTGAATGTTGAATATCTATACAATATTTTTTTGAGTTACCATTATAACCACCAATATATTGTATAGGTGCAGGTGTTGTCCTATCTGTATTTAGTTTCATATAGAATAATTGTTTTCGATCTAAGGGGTCACATGTTTTAGATACTAATTTAGCCGGTAAATAATCATCAGAATCTACTGATAAACATTGATTCCCTCCTCTTAATTTAATTTGTCCACCAAATCCTTGTAAATGTTTTAATCCTTCAACTTTAACTGACGAATTATTTTGTGATGAGGAATCTATCAATGCAAAACCAGCTGCTGCCATGGCGGCTGATGGATTATCTATATATTGCTTTGCAAACTCTAATATTTCAGTAAATACTATTTTCATTATTCTTGTAAAAGTATCTCCGAATATTATTTCTACAAGCGTTTGAACTAGTGGTATATAACAATCCCCCATTTTAATATTATTATTGTATTTCCAATATGTTCCTTTTGATTCGCAATAGGCCTGTGTTATTTTACATAAACCAGTTTCCTTATCGTATATAGCCATACCACTATTATCACGATTTAACTGTTCACAAATAGCTCTCATTTTAGGAGATCTAACTATGCATTTTCCATTACTAAAATCTTTATATTCTAAATAATTTCCATCTGTATCTGGAGCTTCTAGTTCTAGTAAACTTTCTATTTTACACCGTATTTCTGGATATGTACATTTTGTATTATTATCATATAATAGGCCACCTGCTTTTGTACATTCTTGTTCAATAATATGCTTATCTATACATTCCATATCTAGAAATTCTATATAGTCTTTTAGTTTATTACTAATTGTATCATCACTATCAGTATTATTAATAACTAATGTTCCATTACTTATATCTTCTGTTATTTTAGTAAACATTTTTTTTGAACATTCGGGATAATTACCATTATTATCTTTTATAAAAAGTGTTTTTATATAGTCATCAGTATCTTTTTTTAAATTTTCAGCATATTTTGCATCTTCCCTTAATTCATCAATTGGATCTAATACTATAGGATAAAAATCATCTACAGTTAATTGAGAAAAATTATATTCTGGGATATCTTTATCTTTAATTTTTGCTTCATTATAAGCTTTCTGTAACTGAGATTTAACATTATCAAAAATATTCTGTTTCAAAGAGTCTTCTGAAACTTTATATTCTTCTAATATTACTTCTTGAGTTTTAAATTCAGAAAATCCACCTACATTCCCTAAATCTAATCCTAATGATATCATATCTAGAAGAAAAGTTGGACTTGGTTTTGGAATTTTTTTTGCGAATTTAGCAAAAGATTTTACGGTTGCTTTGGTTGAATTTTTACCTATAGATGTAAGAACTCTGGTTAATACTTTTGGAGCAAATTTTAGTTTTGGAAATTTTTTTAACAGGGATAATGATGTTTTATATGTAATTATTTCAGTTGATAGCGATTTTACAATTGAATTTTTAATTTTATTTATCGTTGATGTAATTAGTTTGGTATTAAATTCTCCTATAGTATTAAATGCAAATTGAGTATATTTTGTGGCATCAATACCGACTTGAGACAATTTCCCAGCAGTATTAATACCAATTTTATATAAATCATCAACTGTATTAATTCCAAGCTTGTTTAATTTATCAGCAGTGTCAACACCAAATTCTTTTAATTTATCAACTGTATTAATTCCAAAAGCTTTTAAGTTATCAGCAGTGTCAACACCAAGCTTTTTTAAGTTATCAGCAGTGTCAACACCAAACTCTTTTAATTTAACAGCAGTGTCAATACCAAAATCTTTTAATTTAACAGCAGTGTCAATACCAAAATCTTTTAATTTAACAGCAGTGTCAATACCAAGCATTTTTAAGTTATCAGCAGTGTTAACACCAAGCAGTTTTAAGTTATCAGCAGTGTTAACACCAAGCTTTTTTAAGTTATCAGCAGTGTTAACACCAAGCAGTTTTAAGTTATCAGCAGTGTTAACACCAAGCTTTTTTAAGTTATCAGCAGTGTCAACACCAAGCTTTTTTAAGTTATCCGCAGTGTCAACACCAAAAGCTTTTAATTTATCAGCAGTGTCAACACCAAGCCTTTTTAATTTATCCGCAGTGTCAACACCAAATTTTTTTAATTTAGCAGCAGTATCAAATCCTAAAGTTTTTAATTTCTGTAAATCAATTCCGTTAAGTAAAAGTGCATCTATCAAACTTAATGTCTTTTTAAAGATTTGTTCTAAAAGTGTTGGACCTAAAAATCCTAATAATCCTAATATAATATTTTCTAATTCTTTATCTTTAAAATAAGACGGATCGATTCGATCTAAAATATTTGTATTTATTTTAGTAGCGCACCAAGAATTTTCTTTGTTTTTAGTTGTTAATGTTAGGATATTAGATTCTATTATGTTATTTTTAGTAGAATCATAATAATCCCATTTTTTAATACAAGATATATCATTATAGTTTATAGAATATTTCCAATTATCTTCACCATCGAAATATTTAAAATTACCTGTTGGTTTTCCTGGTAGACCACTGGTTGGTTTCTCTGATTGGTTGGGTTTTAATAAATTATCTAATATTTTTGGATCTAATATGTAAAATACACAAAAACCAATTAATATTATAATTAATATTAAAATAAGTGTCTTAATTATAGAATAATGTTTAGGCGGTGGTCGTCTTATCATAGGTGGTCGACCCATCATAGGTGGAATAGGTGGTCGACCCATCATAGGTGGAATAGGTGGCCGACCCATCATAGGTGGAATAGGCGGCTGACCCGTCATAGGTGGTGAAGCCATCGTAGGTAGACCTATCATAGGTAGCCCACGAGGAAACTTCAAAATAAGAATATATATTTAAGTAAATAAAAAAAAACATAAATAATTAAGAATTTTTTAATTGAATTAGTTTTTTAAATAATTCAATTGTACATAATGTATCATATTTACAATTATGAAATTTTAAATCGGTATCTATGTCTACTATAATATTAAAGAAATAACATAATTTTGATAAAGATAAAGATTGACATTTATTTATTTTATTTTTTGATTTTAATAATTGGGCAATTTTAAATGTGTCATAATAATAATCCGTATTAAAATATATATCTTTTTCAGTAGGTAAAAGTATATTATTACTAATTAACATATTAATATCAAATTTAATATTATGTCCAATAATTTTATATTTTTTGTCATATTTTTCTAAAAAATTAATTAATTGCGATCTCGCTTCAATTTTAGAAATTGCAATTTTATCATGTTCTAATATATCAATTTTATTTATTTCTAAAGCTTTCGTAAAAATAATATAATAATCATGTTTAATTTTTAAATCTAATTCATCTAATATATTTAAATTATCATCTAAAATAACAAAATAAGAAGTTAAAATATTACATGTGGATAATAATCCAGTTGTTTCACAATCAAATGCTAAATAAACCATTATTATAATTAAATGTATAATTATTTAAATTTAAATTTATTAAGTATATAAATTTAAAAAAGATGTTGAATTATCTTTATCAGAATGATCTAATAAGAGATTAATATGTTGTTTTTGTAAAACGATTGGTAATTTATTATAATATTTATATAATGTATAATATTTAAGAGTAATAATATTATTATCTGGATTTAATAACAATAATACATTAAGTCTCGATATTATTGTATGCAGATTTTTTTTAATACTACGCATACCTAAATCATTAGATAAATAAACGATTTCTGTTATTATTTCATGCGAAATAATAATATCACTTGTAGTAAAATTAAATTCTTGAAGAATTGTATTAATTAAATGTGTAGTAGTGATATAAATTTTTTCTTGTTTTGTATAATTATTTATTTTAATTTTATATAATCTATCTGCTAAAATTGGATCAACTAATTCTGGATCATTATAAGTAAAAAGAAATAATGCACGTGATAAATCAAATTCTATTTCAGAAAAATAATCATCACTATTAAACTTATTATTAGTTGTCAGATCGATTAAATGAATCAAAAATCCAGTAATATCTGATCCATAATTATTTTTAGCAATTTTATCAATTTCATCGAAGAAAATAATAGGATTCATAACTTTACTTTTAATTAATCCATCAATTATTTTACCTTGTTTACTTCCAATATACGTAAAATTATGACCCTTTAATGTATGAACGTCTGAATTACCACCTAATGAAATTCTAACTAATGGTCTATTTAAAGCCTCAGCAATCGATTCAATAAAATGTGTTTTACCGATACCTTTGTTTCCATATAATCCAATTGCATTAATTTGTGAATTTGGATTTCTAATTAATTGAGCTAAAATATTTATAATTTGATCTTTTGGATAGTCTAAAAATGCTAAATTTTTGTCTAAGGTTTTTCTAACATTAATTAAATAATTTTGAATACCATTAATCGAATTACCATTAATCAAATTACCATTAATCGAATTACCATTAATCGAATAATATTTATTAAATGGAATAGTTAATAATGTATTTAACCATGTTTTATATTTTGATAATTCTTCAGATGATTGATCATTATAACTTTCAATAATTTTCATATATTTATATGCAGTTACTTTATTATTAAAATCCATATCTGATTTTAAAATTTTATTTTTATATGATAAAGATATTAGTCCAGAATTATCTAGATCTAATACATTATTTATTTTATTTTCTAATTGAAGTAAATCATCTGATTTACTATAATATAATAATTCTTTAAGTTCTTTGATATAAAAATTATAATCAGATGATAATATATCAGTATTTATAATTAAATAAATTTTTTCTAAAATTTTTAATTTAATATCATCTGGAATATTTTTTTGTAATATATTATCAATATTTGCATCATCAATTATATATTGTGATCTTAAAGAATCTAATTTTAAATTTAAAGTTTCAATAGTTTTAATACTATATTTAGATTTAATTGATTTATAATTAAAATTTTCTGGGTAAAAATTAAAAAAATTTCCATTAATTATTGAAGCAATGTTAACATCAAATGATTGTAATAATAAATCTTTATCAGAATTAAACTCAGAGTCTGAACTAGACACTGATTCTGAATTAGAAATATCAGATTCAGAATTAAACTCAGAGTCCGAACTAGACACTGAATCTGAATTAGAAATATCAGATTCAGAATTAAAATCAGAGTCCGAATTAGGCACTGATTCAGAATTAGAAATATCAGATATTAAATTAATATTAGAATTAGTTTTAGGAATTTTCATCGGTTTCATATTTTTTCTAATATCATAATTATTAATTATTTCTAACAATTCACGTTTTTTATTTCGAGTTAACATATTTCTTATTATAATAATTTAATATTTAAATACCAAATAAAAAAAATACTAATTAAGTATTAGTAAAATTAAGTATTGATCAATTAAGTATTAGTCAATTAAGTATTGATCAATTAAGTATTAGTCAATTAAGTATTGATCATAATATTTAGTAATATTAATATTAATACTATTATATTTATCTGATTTATAAAAAGCAGTTTGAATATAATTAAAATTAATAAGATTATTACTAATAAATTTAATATTTTTATCTAAATTTAGTAAATCCGTAGGATTGCAGATTAAAATACTATCATTATTTGTTAATAGAATTGGAATAATTGGTTTTTTTATAATATATGTTTCTAAATATTCAGATAATTTAAATTGAATATTATAAAATATAACTGAATCATATAAAATAGTATTAGTTTCTTGAAATTTATTATATATATCAACCCAATATTTTCCACTTTTAAATACTAAAATTTTAATAATCTTATTTTTATTTCTTTTAAACTGATTTTTATTTTTATAATTTTTATTTTCAAATATATTAATTATATAATCTATAATAGAAGATTCGGTTGTATTAATAATAATTAGAATAGAATTACTATTTTGAATATTATTTAAGTGATCTAAATTTAAATTATTGGTAATTTCAGAATTATTGGTAATTTCAGAATTATTGGTAATTTCAGAATTATTGGCAATTTCAGAATTATCCTGGTGTCCAATTTTTTGATTTAAATATGAACAATTAAAGAAATCTTTAATATTAGTTTTAATAATAATTGTATTATTATAATTTTTTTTAATAATAGTATATTGATATAAATCTATAAATTCTTTATCTGACTTAGATAAAGAATTATATACTGAATTATCTTTAAATTTATCTAATAAACAGCTAAATGATTCAGAAATTTCTGTCATAAATCCATTATCATTGAATACATTATTAATATAATTTAAATTTATTAAATATTCAGTATAATATGTTTGTTTACTAAATGGTAATAATACATCTATTTTTTGTCCAATGTTATTAAATGATTTAGATAGATATAATTTTTTAATAGAATATTTAAGATACTCATTTTCATATAAATTCCATTCTGATACGTTTTCTAATAATTTAAATATTTTTTCTCCATTAAAACAAGTAAATAAAAATCTTCCATTAGGTTTTAGATAATAATTTAATAAATTAATTATATTATGTAAATTTTCATCATTAGAAATTATATAATGTATTGCAAAGTTACAAATAATAATATCGATAGATTCTTTATTAATTTCAAATTTATTTAACTTTTTTATAATTTCTGTATAATCTATAGTTAAATTAATTTCTTGAGTAAAAATTTTCATATTTTTTTGTTGATGGGTTTTTAAATTAAATTTACGATTAATTAATTCTAATAATGCTTTATTATCATTATCTAAAAATAACCCATTTTTAAATCCTAAATTATTTATTCTACCGACATCTTGTCCTTTACCAGATGCTAAATCAATTATCCAATCTGTATTATTTTTATCAGATAATTTAGGATTAATTACAGTTTCTAATAAATAAGATTTTACATAAGAATTAAATGATCTAACTGATTTATAAATTTGATTATCATCAACAAGAAAATAATTAGTATTTTCAGCTAAAAGCATATCAAATGTTAATGGATTTTTAATATTGTTCCAAATTAATTCTGCAATCTTAAAATTATTTCCAAAATATTCTCCTCTATTTAATTCAACAGTACGATCAGTACGAATTTTTTTTAATTCCCATTTAGTTGTGTATTTAAATTCTCCAATTAAATTATCTAAATCTTCATTATCAGAAATAAAAATGTAATTAATTGGATTATCGCTAGTTGAAAATTGTATTGGAAAATAAGATTTTTTATAAAATTTTTCAGGTATAATTTTATTATAATTTACTAAATAAGTCATATTTAATTTATCAAAATCATATTTCGAAATGCCTGAAAATAATATATAAATATGATCATTAGATTTAAGTTTAATAGAATTATATGGAATATGTGAATAAAAATTTTTTGGTAATTTTTTAATATAAAAGTCAATAGTAATTTCGTCAATTGGTTTCCATTTATATCCAATCATATTATTATAATTAGTATTAATTTTATATTTATAATTAGTATTTATTACATTAGAAGATGGTGTAAATATTAATCCATCAATATGGTATTTTTGTTCATTACTTTTTTTATAAAAATTAGTTAATTCTAGTTTATAATCTGTAGTTAATTTAACATATTCTTTACATTTCACATTTAATAAATTTTTAATTTTATTAAATCCTTGTTCAATAAGTGGTAATCTTTGTTCGAAAGGTATATGAGCAGTGCTTTTATTATCTAATGCAATAATATCAAATAAATACAAATAAACATCTACTTTGGATAAAGTATCATTTAGTTTTAAATTATCTGATATAGTGAATTCTGAATCTAATATTGTATAATTATTATTTTTAATAATATCATTATATTCAGATATTTGATATATTTTATTAGTAATTAATTTAATATTAAATAAATTCTCATATTGATTAATTATAATTATACATCTTTGCCCGTCAATTTTATCAGTTATATAATATGAAGTAATTTGAGGCTGAATATTTTTTGCATACATTTCAGAATTCATTTCAATAACATTATTTAATAATTTTTTCAATCCTGATTTTTCTTTAAAATCTTCTAAATATGTCTTATTAGTAATTATAAATTTTGCAATTAAATAAATAAATGATTGATAAGAATTATTTTGTTGATTAGATAAACCAAATAATGATTCAATAAATATAATTGCATTATCTATATCTTGATTAGATAATTGATTATCTATATAATTATTATTTAAAAATTCAGTTTCTAAAATTAATTCATCAAATAATTCATAATTTAATTCTTCAGTAATATTACTAAGTTGATAAGATTTAAAAATTCTATTTTTTAAATCCTTAAGATTATTTTGTTTTAAATTAACATTATGGACTAAATCTAAATCTATTCTAAAATTATACTTATCTAATAAAAAACTTAATCGAAGTTTAATATTAACTAATTTAATATCTTTTAAATTTAATTTTTTAAATTCATCTTCAGTTAAAATATCTTCTTGCTTTAATTTAATATTATATTTTGTAATTATATATGATTTACTTTTTCCATTATACAATTTACTTAATGATTTTTTTTGTAAATAAATATCTTTATTCATATTTAAACCATTTTTAAATTGTTTTGTTAATCTAATGTTATTATCATAATAGATATTAATATATTCAGATATTATAATACTTGAACTCAATGATTTTAATTTATTAAATAATTGAGTATATGTTTCTTTATTTTTTATTAAATGAAATGAAATTTCTAGTTCAATATTTAATTTATTAGATTCATTATATTTAGATATAATATTATTTAATACTTCCATATTTTCTTTATTAATAGTATATTATATTTATTATTTAATTCAATTTTAATTACTAATACTTAAAAAATCAATTTAAATAAGTCCAGTTGCAGTTTTGCCTATGTTTTAAAATATCTTTATTAGAATAAATATCATAACAATTCTTGCAAATATTACAATATTCGTTTATACTTTTATGACATTTATTACATTTGTAACAATGTCTAATTATTTGACCATTAATATGTAATAAATCACATATAGTACAATAAGTTAAATCTTCATTTATTTCTTTAGTGGATATATTTGATGATGTAACATTATAATATTTTTTTTTGCGAAAACATGAAAATAAATCAAAAAATTTCATGTTTAATATAAAATATAATTATTATAATAAATATTTTAAAATTGAATTTGAAATTATAAATTGATATAATGACAAAATTATTAATTCAATTTCAAAATATTTTTAATCAATTAAAATTTACAATTCCTATAGATTTGTATACTAATCCATTATATAATAAAAATAGACGTTCTATAATATTATTAATAGCTAATATTTTAGAAAAAAATAAAAAATTTAAATTAAAACATATTGAAATTCAGACTAATATTATTATTAATATCGAATTGTCATGTTATAATCAAACAATTATAAAAGCAGATGATTTATTAATTTATCAATCTTGGAATAATGAAAAATTTTTATATTTATATTATTTGAATTGTAATAAAATTACTAAAAATTTAGACATTAATTCTGAAGTAAATTCATCTTATCTTATAGATAAAATTATTCATAATGATATTGATATTAATAAAATTGCATCAATGAGTTCAGAAGATTTATGTCCAGCAAAATCTCAAACCATTAAAAATACATTAAATTTAAGAAATAATCAACAAATTAAATTTAAAACAAGTACCTTATATCAATGTAGAAATTGTAAAAAAAGAGAAGTTAAAATTCAAGAATATCAAGGTAGATCTCTGGATGAAGGAAGTAATTTAAGTTTAACTTGTGTTTTTTGTAATTATAATTGGGTAATTAGTTAATTAATAGTTACTGGCAATTAATGGTAATTAAATTTTAGAAATTTTATTTTTTTTTATTTGGCTATTATCTAATTCCGCTTGAAGCTTTCGTTTATTATTCTCTTTATAATTATAAGTACATTTATGTATTTCAGGATATCGATGGGAGATACAAAATTGTTTTCCGCATTTACATATAAATTCATATATATTTTTTTTATAACAATAATAACATTTTGACATTATTAGGAATAATATATTAATGATTATATAAAATAAAATTTAAAATCTAATTACTATTAATTGACTAATCTAATTACTAATTACTATTAATTGACTAATCTAATTACTATTAATTGACTAATCTAATTACTATTAATTGACTAATGTTATTACCAATTATATCATTAGAATTACATTTTCATCATAAAGAAACAGATTTATTAACAAAAAAATATTTTAATTCAAATTTACCTATAGTTTATTATAAAATTGATGAATATATATATATCTATTATAAAACTAAATATTTTTCAATAACATATTATTTATATCATAAAAATAAAAATATTAAAATAATTAGAATTTTATATGATTATAGTTTTTTATTTCCAGTCTATATATATTTTAGTTCTCATATACAAGAAGGTATTTGGATACCATTTAATAAATGTAAATATATAAATAATTATTTGATTTGTTATGTATCTTTAAATTCATACTGTTTAAACCCATATCCAAAAAATAAAATTCGAAATTTTGGTTTATCAAATGATTATTATTCTAAAAAAGGAAAATCTGTACAATGTATATTAATTGAAGATCCATCTCTTCCATATATTACAATATTAAATAAAGAAGTATTAAATAATATAATTAAGAGATTTTTTATTATATTATTTAGTAAAAAAATCGATAAATATAAAAAAAAACAAATACATAAAGAAAAGAAGATTAATAAGATAACTAGTTATTCATATTCACGAATAGTAATGAATTTTGCACGAAGTGGAATTTGATCTTGCGAATATTCATCAAATTTTATAGTAGCTAATTTATTTTTATATAATGTATTAAAATTTTCTAAAGCCAATTTATACATTTTTTTTCTATTTGGCAACGTATCATTTGGAACGGCCTTAAATTGTTTACCATTTGTAGTTCCCATAATAAAAATTATTGCATCTTTATCTTTACCATGAATTCCTGCTTCAAATCCAATAATTGGATATTCTGCATCATATCCTTTTTTACGTTTTAAAAATTGATAACTTCTAATTTCTTTATAATTTGAAAATTCATATTTTGCATTCATATTTTTATATACAATACCTTCATATCCATCTTTAATAAAATTGTTATAAAAGATATTAGATTCTTTTTCATTATTTATTTTTATAGTATCTATTAAAATAATATGTTTAAATTTTTTATTTTTAAACAATTCTTTTAATTTTTGATATCTTTCTTCAAAAGTATTATTTTGAAAAATATTTATATAATCAAATATGTAAAATTTTAATTTTAATTTTTCTTTATAATCTTCTTGTTCATTTCTAACAATTCCAGATATCTCTTGAAGAGAAGTATTATGATTATATAATTCCCCATCTAAAATAATATTTTTATCTTCTGAATTTTGTAATAAAATTTTAATTTCATCTTTAATAGCTTGAAATCCTTTAAATTCTTTTAATCGTCTAGATTTTAAAATAACATTATTATCTTCTAATTGACTAATTAATCTAATTCCATCTAATTTAGGTTGAATATAACATGGATATGCAATATGTTTTTTATTTTTATCATAAATTTGTAAAGCCATTGGAAAAATATTATCTGTATTTATATTAGAAATCTTCAATTTATATCCAGAATTTATTTTTTTTAGATATAAATTTCTCATATGAATTAAAGATTGTGTAAATATATTTGTTTCATTACTTTTTCCAATATTTTTTCCTTCTTTAATGATAGTTGGTTCAGTAATGCTTATTTTACCATTAATTTGCCCATATTCAGTATAAATATACATTATTAATTTTGGATATTTTAATTTTAAAGCATTAAATTGATCTAATGATATAATTTTAATTTTCTCATTTTTATATAATAAAAATGCATAAATTTCCCAAAATCTAATTTTATTTGAACTATTTAATTTGCTAAATAGTTTAGGAAATTTTATTTTATAAGAATTTTCAATAGTAAATGGAAATTCTTTTGGGTCTAAAAAATTAGAAAATGATCTTTTAGAAGTCATTATTAGTAATATTATAATTAATATTATAAATTCAATTTTAATTATAAAAAAAATATTAATTCTATTAATCTATAAAATTATTGATAGTAAAATTTAATTCATTTGTCTGAATTTTACCCATATAATAATAGTTATTAAAATTAATAATATAATAGTTATTATAATGAGTAGGTAATATATGTATATTTATAGATTGATTATTTGATTTAGAATATTCATTGATGATATGAGAATTTAATTGATTAAATAATAAATCTTTATCTTTAATATTTTGTATAAATTGTGATGATGTAATAGTGATAATAGATTTCATATACTATTATTTTTTTTTAAAATTGAAATATAATTAATTAAATTTAATTATTAAATGATCGAATTAAAGGATATTAATACAAAATTTAGTAATATGTTATTAAATAAAGTATTAATAAATCATAAGAATATAATAAATAATAAATATGATAAAGACATAGAACTATATCCATTATATTTACTTCCAGAAAATCCAGACTCCTTAATTAAAAATATAGGACTTCAATTAATCAATGTTATTCAATATATACATTCTCATAAATACTTATACATTAATTTAAATTTAGATAATATATTTTATCAAAAAAATAAAAATGATTATATAATAAAATTAATAAATTTTAATTCATGTATAAAATTTATTAATAATGATTCTCAATTTTATACCAATTCTAAATTATCTATAAGACAAGGAAATAAATATTATAGTTCTAGAAATATTAATTTAGGATATCGTGGAATACGTTTAGATGATATAGAAAGTATTTTATATATTTTATTAGATTTAATTAAGGATCCTAATTTTATTAAAATTAAAAAATTTAAACAGATGAGAAGAATAATAAATATGAAAAATAATATTTTACAAATAAAAACAAATAAAGAATATATTAATAATTATATTGATCTTATTAATAATATAGTTAATATAAATGATATAAATAAAGACTTAGCAAATCGATCAATTTACTACTCTAATTTTAAAAAAGTACTACTCTAATTTTAAAAAAGTACTACTCTAATTTTAACGTAAATAATTAATATTATTAAATAAGTCATTATTATTATATTTTTTATGATTAGTGTTTATTAAGTTTCTTTCTCTAAAAGAACCATTGTCAAATCTATCTAAATGTTTAGTATATAAACTTTTTTCATAATATGGGATTTTATTATAATTATTCGTAAATTGAGAATTAGTCGTATATTTATCATTATAATTATTAAATGTAATAAAATTATAATCACTGGCTAAAATTTCATTATGTTTTTTCTTTTTTGAATTAGAGCTATAAATATGTTTATAAGGATTATTTTGAATTTCATGTTCTTTATAGTCTTTATTTTTTAAGAATTCTGATTTATAATAAGATATAAATAAAGAATTAGTATATCTTAATTGATCATTTAAATCATTATTAAACTTATTATTATTAAAAGTATTAATCCAGATTTGTGCTAAATTATTGATTTTATTTCTTATTTCGTCAAATAATTCTTGATTATTTGGTAAATATAATTCTCTATATATTATTCTAGAAATATTATTAATATTAATATCTGAAATAAATAATTCTTTAAGAGTTTTAAATTTTATTTCTTGTTTATTATCTTCGGATTCTAAAGTTTTTTGAATATAAAGATCATATATATCCATCCTTAAAATACTAATTAAATCCTTAATTATAATATTTAAAATATTAATTTATAAAAAATAAATAATTATAATGATATAATATTTATTATAAATATTTATTTTAAATGAAAAATTTAATAAAACTTAAAAATACCTGTATTAATGATATTATTAATATTATTAAAAAATATAATATATCATTTGAAGAAATAGCAGTCGCTTATATTAATAAATTTGAACAACAATTTAATGAAAAAGAACAATACCAATTTGATAATTTAATAGAATATAAACATTTATTTAATGAAAATAATCAAAAAATATTAACAAAATTCACAATTATTGATAATTATATAATCTTAGATTAATTTGTATTCTTATACAAAAAAAGATTAATTTGTATTCTTATACAAAAAAAGATTAATTTGTATTATCAATCTTTCTAATCAGATGATTATTTTTCAAGAGAAACTCTCTTGTTTTTTTTGATCTGATTATACTTATTCATAGTTGCCATATAATTTTCTTTGGCCTGATCATCATACATATCCCAGACATGTAAAAATTGACAATTTTCATAGGTGCAATCAACATTATTAATACATCTTTGCAAATGAATTTTGCCACATCCTTTGACATCAGTACAAAGAGTACCCTCAAAAGTATGTTCACAGTGAGAATCGTGATCAATTACAAAATCAATGAATAATTTTTTATTATTCTTAATACATTTTGTAAATTCATCAACAGTATAAATTACTTCACGAGTTTTTTGTGTCGATTTGACAACTTTAGGTTTCACAACTTTAGGTTTTGCAACTTGTATGTTTTTTGCAGGTTTGGATTTTTTAATAACATCAACCCATGAGTTTTCATCAGAAGATTCGTCAGCTTTTGGTACTTCATCAGAAGATTCATCAGCTTTTGGTACTTCATCAGAAACTTCATCAGAAACTTCATCAGAAACTTCATCAGCCCATGACATTTTCTTTCCGCTAGACAAGGTTTTGATAAATTTTGATATGTCATCAGCAGATGCTTTGGCTTTTGATGATTCATTAAGATCAATAAATTCGATTAAATTGTTAAGTGAAATCTTGTTAAATTTCATAATTTCATAAATGGTAGCAAGAATTTGATTATTACACATGATTACTTAAACTTGATATTTTTTGAATCTCTTTTATTTTAATAAGTTATATAATAATATTCAATTTTTTTTTCATAAAAATTAATATACTAATTGATTTTGAGATATAAATTTGTCAAAATTTGTATTTGTTAAAGATGAAGTATTTATATTTTGATTAGTATTTTTATCTTTATAAATAATAAATTGTGGAATGTTTATTTCAGGTATTATAGCTGGAGTTGGGGCTGGAGTTGGGGCTGGAGTTGGGGCAGGTACTGGAGTTGGGATTGGAGTTGAGGCTGGAGTTGAGGCTGGAGTTGAGGCTGGTGTTGGAGCTGGAGTTGGGGTTGGAGCTGTAGTTTGTAAAATGCGGTTTAAGGTGCTGACCCTCTCTTTTAATGACGAATTATCTTGTTCTAATGCTATAACTTTCTTTTTATATAGTTCTAAGTCTGTTATACATTTATTAGCTCTACTATTACAATCATCTAGTTGTGTTCTACATTTACTTAATCGAGATCTAAAATTTTCTAATTTTGCATTTAAGACACTAATTTCATTTTCAAATTTTGCATTATAATTTTTTGTTAAATCTAAGTTACCTTGAAGCTGAAGAATTTTATTTTTAAATTCTTGAATTTTTTTATTTGTACAATTTACTAAAAATTGATATTCAGCATCTTGCAGTTTTTTCTTTTCTAATTGTTGTATAATACAAGATTCTTTTAACTCAAAATTTTTAATTTGAGATTCTAAGTCTGCTATCGTAACTTTATATTTTGTAATTTCTGAATATGATAAATCTAATTTATTTTTTATACATTGAAGTGCTTGATTACATTTTTTAATTTGCTCATCCTTATTTTCATCTTTTTCCTCAAGAACCTTTTTAATTTGTTCTAATTCTATAATAAATGCCTTTTTTTTTAATAGTTCATCTTTATCTAACAATATTTTAGATTTATATAAATCTAGTTTAGTATCTAAAAATTTAATTCTGGTTAGTAATGTTCCCTTTGTTAATTCTAACTCTTTAAGTTTAATATTAACAGCATCTAATGTCTTTTGACATTCAGTTTTTAATGTTGATATTTCTGCATCTTTTAATTCATTTAATTCATTTAATTTTTGTAATTGATTTATACAGTTTCCTTGTAAGTCTTCTAATTGTTGTAGATTAGTTTCATTTAATTCTTTATGTTTTTCATAATCACTTTGTAATCGTTGATTTTCTGCTCTTAATTGTACATTTTCATCTTGTAATTTTAGTAGCATTGATTCTAATTCTTTAAGTAGTTTTTCATCAGTCATAGTTTCAATTTCTTTCTTTAAAATCGTTTTAATTGCTGATTTAAAACTACTATATTCTGTTAAAAGCTTTCCATTCTCTTGTTTTTGTGTTTGTAAATTATTTGTTAACTGATTTAGTTTAATAGATTTGTTACTTAATTCTAACGCTAAACCTGTATTAATCTTTTGATACGTATTTAAAATCGTTTGGTTTATTTCATCGTTACGTGTATCATTAAAGTTCATTAATAACTGGGTATTTGTATTTTTAATTTGTGCCATTTCTGTATTTAGTTTACTTATTTTATCATCTAATTCTGTATTTTGTTGAGTCAAACTATTAATTGTTTTATTTAATTTTTCTATATTTTTATTTAACGAATTATTTTCTAGAGCTCTCCGTGCTGATAGTTCAAATAATTCGTTAATAGCTAGTTTTAGTGTTCCATTTAATTTTTTTAATTTTTGATTTTCTTGTTCACTAACTAAATTACTAGTTTTTAATGTATTTATAGTATTGCTGCATTCTATACTTTTTCTCTCTAAAGTGGTGATGTTTTCTTTTAATTTGATACTAATACAATCTCTTAATTTATTAATATCTTCTTTTAATTGTTGAATATTATCATTTTTTTCTTTACTTACCGTACGTAATTCTGTTTCTTTTTTTTGTAATTCAGTTCTAAGTATCTGTAATTCGTTTTCTTTTTTTTGTAATTCGTTTTTTTGCGTATTTAATTCTTCGGTTTGCATACCATTAGTTTCTGTTAATTGTTTATTACCATCTTCTAATTGTGTTATATAATTTTGTAAGTTGTCTAGATCAGCTTGTGTAAAATTTCTAGCTTTATCTTTTACAATTTTAAAAATTTTTGCTCTTGTTTTAATAATATCATCCCATATAAATTGTAATAGCGGTTCAGCAATACCCCATTTATGGTTTAATGATTCAATTTGGCCTTGTAAAGTGTTATTAAGTAACGATACATTATTTATTTTAGCAACTAAACATTGAATATCCGTTTCAAAATTTTTATTTTTTAATTTTAAAATGGTAATTTGGTCTAAGAACTCCTTAGTTTCTTGAAATGATTGAGTCGTAAGACGATTTATTTCATCACGTAATGATTCTTTTTCGTCATTATCACGATCTTTCATAGCTTTCATAGCTAAATATTTTTCTTCTAATTGTTTTATTTGTCGTATTAATCTTTTTTTTAAGCGCTCTATAATTTGTGTTTGTTGGGTATTTGTTAATTTTAATGTACTTAATTCTTTCATTAAAGCATTTTTTTCATTCTGTACTTTAGAATCAATACATTGAACTACTTGTTTAATTTCTCTCTGTAAAATTTCATTTTGTGTTTTTAAATTAGATAAATGTGTATTTTGATTGTCATATTGATCTAATTTTTTTAAATCATTTATAATATTTGTTACTAAATCATCTAATGATGATGATTTAGGATACCTTTCTGTTAATTTTGAAATGTGTTGAATTAACTTTAATTTATTTGATATTACAATAGATAAATTAAGTTTTAACATATCAATTTGA
>Ga0209770_10000157_pt1 | contig 39311 bp, 36 predicted proteins | sample LauGreSu1BDMLBDD_2_FD_187572 | JGI IMG/M metagenome (GOLD analysis project Ga0209770, IMG submission 187572) | Freshwater lake microbial communities from Lake Michigan, USA - Su13.BD.MLB.DD (SPAdes) (version 2) | ecosystem: Environmental > Aquatic > Freshwater > Lake | place: Lake Michigan, USA... | reverse complement strand
ATCTACGACGGATTCACGTCTGCGGAGATCGGGTCGCTGAAGCGTGCCTTGCTCACGCTGACCGACGACATCGTGGCCGAGCGGCCCTGGTCGATTGCGGATGCGATGGCAGCGGTCGACTCGCTGGCGGCGCGCGCCGACGCGGCCGTGGCGGCCGAGCCCACGCTACGGGCGATCGCCACCCTGCTGGTCGACTGCCGCGAGAACGGCGTGCTGCCGTTCTCGATCCTGGCGCGCTATGGCTTCATCGGCACGTCATTGCTTCGCTCGCTGGTCGCGGCGGAGGTGCTGTCGCGCGAACAGGCCGATGCCATCACCCGCGGCGTGCACACCGTGGCGACCGACATGGTCGCGGACCTGCTCAGGACCCAGAAGGGTGAGATCGCTGTCGACACCTTCCTGCGGCGCTACGGCCACCTGCGGCCCGGCACCTACGACATCACCTCGCGGCGCTACGACGAGGCGCCCGAGCTGTACCTCGGGCTGAGCGAGGAGGGCTGCCAGCCCGCTCACGCCGCGGCCCCGTTCGCGCTGTCCGGCACCCAGCGGGAAGAGATCCGCAAGCTGCTGCAGGTGTGGGGCTTCACGGTCACGCCGGAGCAGCTGATGGCATTCATCACCAACGCGATCCGCGGCCGCGAGGACGCCAAGTTCGCGTTCAGCCGCAACGTCAGTGAGGCGCTCCGTCTGCTCTGCGATCTCGGCGAACAGTACGGTATCGCGCGGGCCGACATGGCGTACGCCAACATCCACGACCTGCTGCGGTGGGCCGACCGCAGCGAGGGTGACGAGGTCGAGCGGCTGCTGCGCGTGCGGATTGCCGAGGCGCAGGAGCACTTTCCGATCACCGCGGCGGTGCACCTGCCGGATGTGATTCGGCATGCCGACGATCTCGACGTCATCCACCAGTTCCGCGCGCAGCCCAACTTCGTGACCCAGAATCGAGTGACGGCGCAGACCGTGTGCCTGGACGACGGCCTGCAGACGGAGTTGTCGGGCAAGATCGTGCTGATCGAGAGCGCCGACCCCGGCTTCGACTGGGTGTTCTCCCGGAAAGTGGCCGGACTCATCACCATGTTCGGCGGCGCCAATTCCCACATGGCGATCCGTTGCGCCGAGTTCTCGATCCCTGCGGCGATTGGCTGTGGCTCAGTGCTCTACGAGGCCGCCCGCGTGGCCCGAACCGTGGAGCTCGATTGCGCGGGCCGCACGCTGCGGGTTGGCGTCTGAGATGCGTGTCGGCTTGACCATGCGCGTGGTGCATCCCCAGGGCTACCAGGAGCCCCGGGACGCGATCAGCCACGACTGGATCCGCGTTCTCGAAGACATGGGCTGGAGCCCGCGCCTCATCCCGAACCGCCTGAGCGACGTGGCCGGCCTGGCCGACGAAATCGACGCCCTCATTCTCACTGGCGGGAACGACCTCACGGCCGAGCTTTCCGGTCTCGATGCCGGCGAGGTCAAGGACACCGCCCCCGAGAGGGATCGGCAGGAGGCGCGGCTGCTCCAGGAGGCGGCGCAGCGCGGGCTGCCGACCATCGGGATCTGCCGCGGCCTGCAGATGATCAACTGTCACTACGGCGGGCGGCTGGTGCGGGTGGATTCGACGACGCACGTGGCCACGCGTCACCGGGTGCGCATCGACGGCGATCCGTGGCGCTCGCTGCTGGGGGCGGGCGGCGACGTCAATTCGTTCCACAACTGCGGCGTCGCCGTCGGCGGCCTCGGCGCCGGACTGGCAGCCTTCGCCACGAGCGAAGATGGCACCGTGGAAGGCTTCTATCACCGAAGCCTGCCGCTGCTCGGCATCATGTGGCACCCGGAGCGGAGCGCGCCCCTCGCGGCAGCCGACCGGGCGCTGATCCATCGTCTCTTCAGCGAAGGCAGCTTCTGGAATCATGCAAACTGACGTGAAAGCCATTCTTCTTGCGGCCGGCCGTGGCAGCCGATTGAGCCCGCTGACCGATGATCGTCCCAAGGGGATGGTCGAACTGGACGGCAAACCGCTCCTGCACCATCAGCTCGAAGTGCTGCACGGGGCCGGCATCACCGATATCGCGGTCGTTACCGGATATCGAGGCGATCGGATTTCACATCCGGCCATCCCGGTCAGGCGCATCGAGAACCCGCGGTGGGAAACCACCAACATGGTGGCGTCGCTGTACTGCGCCGCGCCCGAGCTTTCAAGCGCGGCGATCGTCGCCTACACCGACATCGTCTATCAGCCCTCGGTGGTCGAGGCGCTGCTGGCGTGTCCGGCCGACATCTGCGTCGTGGTCGACACCGGCTTCCTTGCCTACTGGTCGTTGCGCTTCGACGATCCGCTCGCAGACGTCGAGAGCCTGCAGATGGACGCCCGGCAGTGCATCACGAAGATTGGCGACAAGGTGACGGACATTGCCGAGGTGCAGGCGCAGTACATCGGCCTCATGAAGTTCTCGGCCGCCGGCGCGACGCTGCTGCGCCGCACCCTCGATGCGCTGCGCGGCGAGCCGGGTTTCGACAAGATGTTCATGACCGACCTGCTGCGCCACCTGATTCACGCCGGTCACCCGGTGCAGGCCGTGCCGCACCGGCACGGGTGGGTCGAGATCGACAGCGCCTCGGACCTGGAGATTGCGCGTAGAATGTTGGCTGCCCGGGAGGGGGAGCGGCTGTTCGACCCCGGCACGGTCTAAATGGTAATCTGGATTATCGGCATGCATGGTTCCGGCAAGACGACGGTGGGCCGCGCTCTGTACCAGGAGCTTCGCGGCGAGCACCCGAACGTCATTTTCCTGAACGGTGGCGACATCCGGGCCGTCATTGGCGACGACCTGGGGCACGGCGTCGAAGATCGCCTGATCAGCGCCGGCCGGGTGTCCCGGCTCTGCCGCTACCTGAGCGCCGAGGGGATGCACGTGATTTGCGCCGTGCAGTCGCCCTTTCATGCGACGCAGGAATGGAATCGCGAGCACATCCACGACTACTTCGAGATCTACCTGCGGACGTCGTTCGAAACGCGGCTGCGGCGCGATCACCAGAACCTCTACCGCCAGGCCCTGCATGGCACCGTTCGCAACGTGGTCGGCGTCGACATCGAGTTCGTGCCGCCCGCGCACTCCGATCTGGTCATCGATAACGACCAGGACCTCGACGACGTGACCCCGCTCGTAGAACTGATCAAGGGCCGGTTGCCAATCCCCATGACGGCGCCGGCGAGTCGCTGACGCTCTTTCACCCACAGGACAGGAGACGATGGAGATTACCAAGGAATACATCAAGGAAGGCCAGTACAAGACCACCGAGTACCTGGCGTTCCGGATCGAACTGCACACGCTCTTCAGCAACTACTCGTTCCACAGCTGGGTGTACTCGAAGCTGCCCGTCAACCGGCCGGTCCGGGTGCTGCAGGCGGCCACCGGCACGGGTCAGTTCTTCGCCGAGAACTACTACAAGTTCCCGGTCGGATCGAGCTTCGTGCTCGGGGACATCTCGCAGGCGATGATCGACCGCTCGAAGGAGCGGCTCAAGTTCATGGAGAACACCGAGTTCCGCCTCTGCGACATGGAGTCGTTGCCGTTCGAGGACGAGTCGTTCGACGTCGTGCTCGCGCACCACTGCATCTACCACACGGACCCGCTCAAGACGGTGCCGGAGCTGAAGCGGGTCCTGAAGAAGGACGGGTTGGTCAGCATCACCACCAACAGCGAAAAGCACATGCTGAACGTGTTCGAGCTGGGCATGAAGATCGACCCCAACTTCCCGGCAGACCGCCACATCGACCGCTTCGTCAGCGAGCGCGCCGACGAGATCCTGCCGAAGTACTTCAGCAAGATCGAGAAGTCGGTGTCCAACGACCTGCTCAAGGTCACGCGGCCGGAGTACGTCACCGGCTTCATCCGTTCCGAGATCGAGGCCCGGAAGCCGAACGTGGCGGCCGATTTCTACGATCGCTACAACGCCGAGGTGATCAAGGTCATCAAGGAGAAGCACTTCTACGAGATCCCGAAGATCAGCCCGCTGTTCGTATGCCGCAAGTAGCTCCAGGCGGCAGACTGGTCTGGATTACCGGCATCTCGGGCGCCGGCAAGACGACGATAGGCAAGGCGCTCTACGAGCGGCTGAAACCCGGCATCCCCGCACTGGTGTACCTCGATGGCGACGAGGTCCGCCAGTGCTTCGGGGATGACCTCGGTTTCACGCTCGAGGCGCGCGATGCGAACGCGTTCCGCTTCACCCGGCTATGCCGCCTGCTGACCTCGCAGGGGCTGCCGATTATCTGCGCGGCCAATCTCACGTCTCAGCGCTTCCGCGACTGGTGCCGCGCGGAGATTCCAGGCTACTTCGAGGTATTTCTCGACGTGCCGATGGACGTGCTGATCGGCCGGGATCCCAAGAAGATCTACGCCCGGGCGTTGGCCGGTGAAGCCAAGGATGTCGTCGGCATCGACATCCCGTTCGTGCCGCCGGCGGCACCCGACCTGGTGATCGACAACTCGACCCCTCAAACTTCGTTCGAATCCGTGTGCGATCGCATCATGGAAGCGGCTGGCCTTGCCGGGCCCGGGCACGTCCCCTCGTCGGGACAGCCGCTGCGAAAGGACTGCTGAGTGAACACGGAATTCTCCTTCAAAGACCTGTTCGTCCTCGACCTTGCCAACAACCACAACGGCGATGTCCACCACGCCTTGCGGATTATCCGCGGCGTCGGCGAGGTCGTGGCCAGACGCAAGGTCCGGGCGGCGCTCAAGTTCCAGTTTCGTCAGCTGGACACGTTCGTCCACCCGGCCCACAAAAAGCAGAGCCCGTACAAGTACCCGAAGCGGTTTCTCGACACCCGCCTGAGCAACGAGGATTTCGGGCGGCTCGCTGAAGAGGTCCGGTCACTCGGCATGATCACGATGGCGACGCCGTTCGACGAGGAGTCGGTGGATGTCATCGAAGCGATGGGTCTCGACGTCATCAAGATCGCGAGCTGCTCGGCCACCGACTGGCCACTGCTGGAGCGCGTCGCAGAGGCGAACAAGCCGGTGATTTTCTCGACCGGCGGGCTGAGCCGGAAGGAGATCGACGACCTGGTCAGCTTCTTCGACCATCGTCGCGTGCACTTCGCCATCATGCACTGCGTCTCGATCTATCCGACCCCGCCGGAGCTGCTCCAGTTGAACCAGATCAACCAGCTCAAGGAACGCTATCCGGGCCGCACCATCGGTTTCTCGACCCACGAAGACCCCGACACGCTGTCACCGGTGCAGGTCGCCCTCGCCAAGGGGGCGGAGATGTTCGAGCGCCACGTCGGTCTCAAGTCGGAGCACCAGGAGCTGAACGGCTATTCGTCCACTCCCGAGCAGATCGACAGGTGGGTCGAAGCGGCGGTCAACGCGCGCACGTTGTGCGGTGCTGAACAGCGACTGCCACCGCTCGACGCCGAAGTGCAGTCGCTGGACGGCCTGAAGCGAGGCGTCTACGCGAACAAGGACCTGGAAGAAGGCGTGAGTGTCGAGCCCGGCGACGTCTACTTCGCCATGCCGTGCGAACCGGGCCAGCTCACCTCGGGTGAATACGGGCAGAACATCTTCGACCAGGGGATCGCGACCGTCGCGTCGATCAAGAAGGACGGGCCGTTGATGAAGGCTCAGCTCAAGCTGCCCGCCGACCTGGACAAGCAGGTGCTGTATACCGCGATCCACGAGATGAAGAGCATGCTCAACGAGGCGCGGGTGGCTCTTCCCGCCGACTTCGAGACGGAGTTTTCTCACCATTACGGTTTCGCGGAGTTTCCCAAGGTGGGCGCGACCATGATCACGGTGGTCAACCGCATCTACTGCAAGAAGATCATCATCCAGACGCCTGGCCAGCGGCATCCCTGCCACTACCACAAGAAGAAGGAAGAGACCTTCTACGTGCTGTGGGGTGTGCTCGAGATGATCATCGACGGCAGACGGCGGACCCTGTACCCCGGCGATACGGTCCTGGTCCAGCAGGGTGTCTGGCACGAGTTCTGGACCGACACGGGCGTGATCTTCGACGAGCTGTCGACCACCGATCTCGCGGGCGATTCCTTCTACGAAGACAAGCGCATCAACAAGATGAAGAAAGAAGAGCGCAAGACGCGAGTCAACCACTGGGGAGTCTCGCAAATCTAGCGATGGTTGAGGGAAAACGCGTCCTCGCGGTGGTGCCAGCCCGGGGCGGAAGCAAGGGCGTGCCCCTCAAGAACATTCAGCCCCTGATGGGCGTGCCGTTGCTGGCCTGGGTCGCGCCGATCGTGCAGGCGGTGCCGTTGATCGACCGCACGGTGGTCTCGACCGACCATGCCGAGATCGCCCGCGTCGCGCGCGAGGCTGGTCTGGACGTCCCGTTCATGCGCCCGGCAGACCTGTCGGCGGATCGGGTTTCCGATCTGCCCGTGCTTCTTCATGCGCTCAACGAGATGGAGCGGCTCGATGCGACGCGCTATGATGTCGTCGTCATGCTCCAGCCGACTTCGCCGCTGAGGACCGCGGTGGAAGTTCGCCAGGCGATCGAGATGCTGGCCGGTGGGAGCTGGGACGCGGTCTGGACCGTCTCGGCCAGCGACTCGAAACACCACCCGCTCAAGCAACTCGTCATCGACGGGCAGGCGCTCGACTACTACGACGCGGCCGGCGCGTCGGTCGTGGCGCGCCAGCAACTGTCGCCGCTCTTTCACCGCAACGGGGTCGCCTACGTGCTCACCAGGGAATGCCTGGTCGAGCAAGGCGCGCTGAAGGGCGCGCGAACGGGCGCGCTCGTGTGCACGGACGTTCACATCAGCATCGACACGCACACCGACTTCAAGATGGTCGAATGGTTTATGAAGGATCGCGGGTTCGTCAGGCCAGCCGGCTTCCCGGATTTCGGCAGGGACGCCGCAGAGGAGGGCCGGCAATGACCAACAGCGCCAAGACACCACGCAGGATCAAGATTCACGGAGCCGGATCGATCGGCACCCATCTCGCACACGCGGCCCGCAGCCTCGGGTGGGGAGTTGTCGTCTGCGACATCGACCCGGCCGCGCTCGACCGGATGCGCAACCAGCTCTACCCGGGCCGCTACGGCAAGTGGGACGACCAGATCGAACTCCACGCGAGCGCCGATGCGCCGCGGGGCGGGTTCGACGTGATCCACATTGGCACGCCGCCCGAATCGCACGTGCCGCTGGCGCTCGACGCGCTCGACGAACAGCCGGGCGCCATCCTGATCGAGAAGCCGCTCAGTCCGCCTTCCATGGAAGGGGTCGACGAGCTCATCCGCAAGACCGCGGAGCGCAACGCGCTGGTCTTCGTCGGCTACGACCACGTGGTCGGCCATGGCGTGCAGAAGGTCACCGAGCTCGTCCAGGCGGGGGCGATTGGCGCAATCCAGGCGATCGACGTTGAGTTCCGCGAGCACTGGAGTGGCATTCTGAAAGCCCACCCCTGGCTGAGTGGCCCTTCCGACACCTATCTTGGCTTCACGGCCCGGGGTGGCGGCGCCAGCGGCGAGCATTCCCACGCGTTGAACCTGTGGCAGTACCTCGCCGGCATCGCGGGGCTGGGCGACATTGCCAGCGTCGACGCGCGGATGTCGTGGCTCCGCGAAGGAGGGCTCGACTGCGATCGCGTGTGCATGCTGACGATCGCGACTGACAAGGGCCTGCTCGGCCGGGTGGTCCAGGATGTCATCACGCAACCTCCCCGCAAGGCCGCGACCGTGTACGGCACCGAGGGGACGGTGACCTGGGTGGCCGGTCCCGGTCCCACGCTCGATACCGTGGTCCTGTCACGCGCCGGCCACAGCGACGAGATCTTCAAGTTCGAGAAGACCCGCCCGGACGACTTCATCCGCGAACTGACCCATGTCGACGCGCAGCTTGGGCATCCGGCCGATGCCGCCACCTCGCCCCTGTGGTTCATGCGTGGCGTGGACACGATGCGGGTGCTTGCCAAGGCGCTGGCCGAAGAGGTGCAGTGGGCAAGACGCTGAAGACGATGTACGCACTGCTCTCCCCGCGCGACCGGCGCCGCGCGGGCCTGGTTCTGGTGCTGATGCTCGCGACGGCGAGCTTCGCCCTCCTTGGTGTCGGGTCGATCCTGCCCTTCCTGACGCTGGCGATGGATCCCACCGCGGTGCAGCGGAGCAGCATGCTGAACTGGATCTATCTGCGCTCCGGGGTCGAGACCGTTCCAGATTTCGTCATGGTCCTGGGCGTGGCGACCCTGACCCTGATCGTGCTCATGAACGTGGTCGCGGCCCTCGCCCTGTGGATCGAGATGCGATTCATCAATGGCGCGACGCACTCAATCTCGGTTCGGTTGCTGGAACAGTACCTGTCACGACCGTACGATTTCTTCCTCACGCAGAACACCACCGACCTGAGCAAGAACGTGCTGAATGAAGTCGACCAACTGGTCGGCGGGGTCCTGAGGTCCGCCACCGTGTTGCTGTCGCGCGGTCTGGTGGCGGCCGCGCTCATCACCTTGCTTCTCCTCATTCAGCCGATGGTCACGCTGGCGGCGATGGGCGCGCTTGGAATCCTGCACGCCATCGGATACTCCGCGATTCACCGGCGTTTGACCGTGCTCGGCAAGAAGCGGCTGGACACGAACACGGGCCGCTATAAGTTTGTCGCCGAAGCCTTCGGCGGGCTGAAGGAAGTCAAGACTCTCGGCCGAGAGGCCTTTTTCATCGATCAGTATGCGGGCGTGTCGAAGAAGAACTCCGACTATGTGACCGCGAGCCGGGTCTATCCGAGGCTGCCGCTGTTCCTCATCGAGAGCCTGGCGTTCGGCGGCTTCATGGCAGGAGTCCTGGTGCTCATGGCTTCGGGGAACACGATGGCAGACGTCATCCCGGTCCTGGGCCTGTTTGCCATTGCCGCGACGCGGTTGCTTCCGGGATTTCAAGAGATTCTGAGCTCGCTCGCCAGTTTCCGCTTCAATGAACATCTGCTCCAGAAGCTGTATAGCGATCTGGTCGAGACGCGGGTCGAGACGGTCACCTCGCAGGCGGCCGGTCCCCAAGTGCCGCTCGCCTTTGAGCGGCATATCAGGCTCGAGCACGTCGGATTTCGCTATGACGGCACGGACAGGAACGTAATCGGGGACCTGACGCTCGAAATTCCGAAGAACTCCTCGCTAGCGCTGGTCGGAACCACGGGTGCGGGGAAGACCACGCTGGTCGACATCGTCCTCGGCCTGCTGGTGCCCACATCTGGACGCGTCGTGGTGGACGATACGGTCCTGGGCGTCGACAACGCCTCGGCGTGGCGACGCAAGATTGGCTATGTGCCACAGGATGTGTTTCTGACCGATGACACGATCATGCGCAACATCGCCTTCGGGCTGCACGACGCGCAGATCGATCGCGCTGCCGTCGAAAAGGCGGCGTCGATTGCCCACATCCACGACTTCATTGTCAGCGAACTGCCGGAGGGCTACGCTACCGTGGTCGGGGAGCGCGGGGTCCGGCTGAGCGGCGGACAGCGGCAGCGGCTCGGAATCGCGCGCGCGCTCTGCCACGATCCCGAACTCCTCGTGCTGGACGAGGCCACCAGCGACATTGACAACATTACCGAAGGGCACATCACCGAGGCGATTCAGAATCTGGCCGGGAAGAAGACGCTGCTGATCGTCGCGCATCGCCTCGGCACCGTGAAGCGCTGCGATCGCATCTGCGTCCTCGATAACGGTGAAATTATCGCCAGCGGGACGTTTGACGAACTCGCGGCATCGAACCCGGTCTTCCAGAAGATGATCCAGGGCATGCGGCGGGAGCCGGCTGGCGCAGTCGGCTAGATTGACGCAACCAGGGACGGCAGGCTGGAGAGATCGGCGACGACCCGCTCAACAGGCTGCTTGAATCGTCCTTCCTCGATCACGACGCCCACAAACGCGCATCCGGTTTGCTCGGCCGCGCGTCGATCGATGTCGCTGTCGCCGACGAAGAGAATCTGGCGCAACTCGATGCCCTCGGCGCGGGCAATGCGCTGCAGGTTGGCGACCTTGGTCGCCGGCGATCCCAGGATGTCCTGGAAGTACGTCGTCCAGCCGCGCTCGGCCACCGTGGCCCGGAGAATTGGCTCCGGGGTGGCCGAATTGACATAGAGCGGATGGCTCTCACTCAGCCGGTCGAGGAGCTGGGACGCGCCCGGCAGCTCCGCGGACTGGCGGAGGCCGCGGGCACAGATGCCCGAATAACGTTCGACACGCTCCGCAGTCAGGCGCGGCTGATCGCCGGCGTGCAGGGCTCGATCGCCGAGCAGCGCGACGATTCGCGCCATCGTGTGATAGCGATCGGCAGGCTCGAGGGTAGGATGGTCCAGGATCTCCGTTACGGCGTCCGCGGATCCCGGGATGTCAGCGAGAGCCTCGTAATAGGCGTTGCGCTTGACGGCGTTCGAGTCAACCAGGACGCCGTCGAAGTCGAACACGATGCATGCGGCGCGGGCGTCGCGGCGCATCGCGGGGCGTGCCATTCGAGGAATCATAAGTGGTGATACAGTCTACTAGTGGGGTAGCCTTCGGCGCCTGCGAGATCTGCGGCGACGATCGTTGGGAGACCGTCTACGAAGGGTTGGTCCGCGACGGGGGCGTCGGCGTCTTTAGCAGCGATGCCGCTCAGGTCGGAAAGTGCGCCACCTGCGGGGTGCTGCGCCTCGAGGAGCGGGCGTGCCGCGACGAATCCATCTACACCCACGCCGCGTATCGCACGCTGATCGGCGAGGGCGCCTCCGCGAAGGATTTCCACGAAAAGCATGATGCGGCACAGTCCAGGCACCTCGCGCTGTTGGGATCGGTCGTGTCGCTTCGGGGCAAGGTCGTCGCGGACGTCGGGTGCGGCGGGGGCAGCCTGCTCGACCTGGCGAGCGGAATGGCGAGCGCCTGCGTCGGCGTGGAGCCGAACCGCGAGTACCACGGCGATCTCAGGCAGAAGGGCTACAGCGCCTTTTCGTCCTGCGAGGAGGCCGCACGGGAATGGGCCGGCAAGGTCGACGTCGCTGTGACGCTGAACGTGATCGAGCACGTGTCTGCTCCAGTCGCCTTTCTGCGCTCCATCGCCGACCTCGTGGCCGACGATGGGACGATCGTCGTCGGTACGCCGAATGCCGGTGACTGGCTGCTCTCGCAGCTGCCGGAGTACCGGGCGTTCTTCTACCGCACGGTGCACCGGTTCTACTTCGACGCGCATTCGTTGCAGCAGTGCGCGCGCCAGGCGGGCCTGACGGTCTCCGGCGTCAGGTATTTCCAGCGCTATGGACTGTCTAACGCCATGCAGTGGCTGCGCGATCGACGCCCGGGCGGGCAGTCGCTGGCCGGCCTGGCGGACTCGGATGTCGATGTCCTGTGGAGCCGGCACCTCGAACGGACGGGGCAGGCCGATCAGCTGTTCGTGTTTCTACGGCGTCAACCATGAGCATCAAAGGCGGAATGACAGGAAGTGGACCGGCGCCGGCGGCTCCTGACGCGCTTCGGCAGATCCTGCCGGCGCCGTTCGCGAGCGAGCCGTTTGCGCTGCTGAAGCGCGGCATCTTTGACGATCCCGCGGTCGACGTCTACCTCAACCAGGCGCGCGACTTTGCGGTGCTCTACCCGCAGCCGTCAATCGACTACGGCAGCTACCGGCCACGCCATCAGCAGCTGAACCTGACGGGCTACCGGAAGACCAACGAGGTGCTCGGACGCAGGCTCGACAAGGTCGCACGGTACTTCGCGGCGGGCCAGTCGGTGCTGGAGATCGGCGCCGCCGACGCCAGCTTCCTGCAGGCGCTGCGCGGGCAGGTGCCTGGGCTGCAGATGGCCGCACTCGAGCCCGATGCCGACACGCGGGAACAGCGTGAGAAGCTTCCGTGGTTGACGAACTACGCTGATTTCAGCCAGGTCGTCGCTGGCACGACATTCGACGTGATCTGCGCGTTTCACGTGCTCGAGCACATTCCAGAGCCGGCCGCCTTTCTGGCCAGCTGCCATGCGCTGCTGCGGCCGCAGGGACGCCTGATCATCGAGGTCCCGAGCCTGGACGATCCGCTCTTGTCGTTGTACGAGTGTGCCCCGTATGTGGAGTACTTCTTCCAGCGGCAGCACCCCTTTACCTACAGTCTCGCGTCGCTCCGGCGGCTGTTCGAGACGCATCATTTCGCGGTCACGGAAGAAATACCGCACCAGCGGTACGGCATCGAGAATCACCTGCGGTGGCTGACGGCCGGCGCCCCGGGTGGCAACGACGTGTTCCGGGCGCTGTTTCAGCGCGCGGACCCGGAGTACCGGGGAGACCTGGAACGTGGCCGCAAGGCGGACACGGCCATCGTGGTGGCTTCCCCCGCGCACACGAGCTGACTGCCGCCAAGGGACTGAACCGGAATACAATGGGAGACAACATGAACCCGACAGGCGAGACTGGGGCCGCGCTCCCGTCAGGCACTTTGACGATTGAGAACACGACCTGGTGTGGTGCCCACTGCGTCATGTGTCCGCGCGATGAGTACGGCGACAAGTGGCAGCACATGGACAACGCCTTCTTCCAGCAGGTGGTGGACCAGGGCTACAAACTCGGGATGCGATCGCTCGATGCCACCGGCTTCGGGGATCCGTTCATGGACCCCAAGTACCGCGAGAAGCTCGAGTACGTGAAGGCCACGTATCCGGACGTCAAGATTTACGTCGGGACCACCGGGCATCTGCTCTATCCGAAACATCACGACTGGATTTCGCGGTGCATCGACACCTTCAAGATCAGCAATTACGGCCACAGTCCCGAGGTCTACAAGGCCATTCACGGCGGCACCGTCGAGTTCGAGAAGGTCAAGGAAAACCTGGACACCCTGCTGGCCCGTCCCCGCGACCAGCGGCCGTGGGTGATCATGCGCTTCCTCGTGTTTCCTGAGAACGAGCATCAGGTCAACGAGTGGCGGGACTACTGGGAGCCGAAGGCCGACGAGGTCCTGCTGTGGCTGCCGCACAACTACGGCGGCGGATTCCACCGCGACGAATTCGACGAATTGAAGGGCAAGGAGGAGGCCAAGACCTGTGGCCGGCCGTTCTCGGCCAACCTCTTCGTTCGCGAGAATGGCGAGGTGTCGGTCTGCTGTTTCGACTTCAACCGCAAGCTCATCGTCGGCGACCTGAAGCGCGAGACGCTGAGTGAGGTCGTGCAGGGCGATCGCCTGAGGGAAATTCGCGAGATTCACGCCGCCGGCGGCGAGGCGATCCTGAACAGCAACACGATCTGCAAGGATTGCGATCAAATTTATCATCGCGATCACGCCTTGCTCTACGCGTCGAATCCGGCACGCAGCGTCGATTCCCGCGTCAGCCACCCGGAACAGGCCGGCACCCTCATGCGGGAGCCGCAGCGCGGCAGCGGCACGACTCCGGTCAAGTTGATCGTTCGGTAGCCAACGCGCCGGGCCATTCGGCCCGTGTCGGGCGAACCCTGTACCCAAGAGAACCCATTGCCTCCTAGAGCCTTCAGTACCATCTATTGGCCGGTCGAAACGAAAGTCCGCGAGCTCGACGCGGCCCTGCTGCTGGCGGCCATCGCGGCCCGGCGTGGCTGGTCCGTGGTCATCGGCGGCAAGACGGAGCTCTATCGCCGTCTCAAGCAGAACGCCGAGCCGGGCATTTTCATCGACAAGAGCATCCAGAAGCGCAGCGAAGAGCTCTTCACCGTGTTGAAGCGCAAGGGTCATCGCGTCTACGCGCGCTGCGAAGAGGGCCTGTGGTTCGCGACGCCGGTCGACTATTGCAATCGCAAGACGGGTCCCGGTGCCATCCGCGAGGTCGAGGGCTTCCTGGCCTGGGGGCAGGAGCACGCCCGCGCCGTCAGCCAGGTCTATCCGGAGCATGCCCATAAAGTGTTCGCAACCGGCAACGTCCGGAGCGACCTCATGACGCCGGCGGTGCGCGGCTTCTATGCGGCGGATGTGTCACGGATCAAGCAGGAGTGGGGCGATTTCTATCTCCTGAACACCAAGTTTGCGAAGATCAACTACATCAAGCGGGGCCCGGCTGGAGGCTTCGTCGAGTCGCACATCGCGAAGGGCCACGCGCCAAACGAGGAGCAGGTCCGGCTGACGACGAATTCGGTCGCGAAGGAGAAAGCCGTCCTTCCGCATTTCATCGAGTTCGTCCAGCGCTTTGCGGCGGAGCTTCCCGGCGAGAAGCTCATCATCCGTCCGCACCCGGCCGAGGACTTCGCCTTCTGGCAGAAACTCGCCGAAGGCAAGGCGAACATCCACGTCGTGCACCAGGGACCGGTCCAGCCGTGGCTGCTGGCCAGCAAGCTGTCGATCTCGAGTGACTGCACGACCTCCCTCGAGGCCTACCTGTTGGACAAGCCGGGCATCAACTTCAGGCCCTACAAGGACGATGAGGTCGAGTGGATTGTACCGACGGTGGCGGCCTACCAGATCGAATCCACCGACGAGATGCTTCGGGTGCTGGCGTCGAGTGACCCGCGGTCGATGATGTCGCTGCCTGATGCGCCGATTGCCGAGATCGTGGGCCGTTACGTGGCGCAGTCTGGCGGCAACCTGGCCGCCAACGCCATTCTCGACCATTTCGCCGATGTCCACGTTGCTCGGCAACGCGGGAATGGTCCGGCCGACAGTCCGCTTGGCACGCCCAATCTTCCGTTCATCGCGATGCAGCGGCTCAAGGTGTTCGTCGCGTGGTGCATGAGCAAGGACAACCGGGCCAGGCATCGCAACCGCGCGCACAAGTTCCGCGGCCTGCAGCAGGCAGAAGTCGCGGCGCGGCTCGATGCGATCTGCCGGACGCTCCAGTACGACGACATCAGGGTCCGCCAGGTCGCCGACAACATCTTCCACGTCGACCAGGCCCGGTAGCGATCCTTCGCAATCACCGATGGCTCAGCAACTCGCTCTCCTGAAGCGCCGTCTCCTGAAGCTCTCGCGGATCCTCCAGGATCGGGACCGCTTCCTGGCCACGGCCTGGTGCACGTGGAAGGGGACGTCGTTCGAGTCGTGGGCGCGCGCGCTCGATCCGGCGTTGTGGGCCGAGACGCTCGAGGTGGCGCGGCGGATCAAGGACGACGCCGCGCGGATCATTCCTGGCTTGCCGATTACCGGGGGGCAGCCGGGGGCCGCCGGGGGCGGGGGCTGTGACGTCCGCAAGTTGTACTTCCTCGCGCGCCGCGTGAAACCCAGGGTGATTGTCGAAACCGGCGTCTCGGCAGGCTACAGCTCACGAGCCTTTCTCGAGGCCATCCGGGCGAACGGCTTCGGCCGCCTGTACAGCAGCGACCTGCCGGTCTTCCTGGAGCCGGAACAGGTGGGGTGCCTGGTTCCCCAGGCGCTCCGTGAGCACTGGGAGTTGTTCTCCGAGGGCGACACGGCCAACATTCCGCGAATCGTCAACGCCGTGTCGAGCATCGATTTGTTCCACTACGACTCGGACAAGTCGGCTCGCGGGAAGGACGCGACGTTCGCGTTGGTCCGGCCGAAGATGGCGCCCAACGGTGTCATCGTGGTCGACGATATCGATCGGGATGCCTTCTTCCGACGGGTCGCCGCGCGATGGGGCGGCGGGGTCCTGGTGTTTCGCACCGTGGGCGTCATTGGCTTCACCGCGAACCGGCCGGTCGAAGAGGGAATGGCGCGCTGATGGTGACCGTGTCGCCCCGGCGCTGGCTCATCTTGCCCCTCGAAACCAAGACCCGGGAACTGCACGGGAAAATGCTACTCGGGCTCGTTGCCGCGGAGCGGGGCTGGGGTGTCGTAATCGGCAGCAAGAGCGCGCTCCGCAACGTCCAGGCCTACCTGCCTCGCGGGATGTTCTTCGAGAAGGGCGTCACGCCGAGCATGACCGCCGGCCTTGAACTCAGCCGCAGCCGCGGTCACCGGGTCGCCGCGTTGTGTGAAGAGGGACTGTTGTACTTCGCGACCGACGAGTACCTCCATGTGCCCTCAGTCGATTATCTCGACTATCTCTTTACGTGGGGCACGCGGCAGGCCGCCGACGTCCACGCGGTGATGGTGCGCAACCACGAAAAGATCGTGGTTTCAGGCAATCCCCGCCTGGACCTCGTCAGGCCCGAATGGCGCGGTGTGTTCGCACGTGCGGCCGCCCGTATCCGTGAGCGGTACGGACGCATCATCCTCGTCAACACCAAGTTCCCGACCGTCAATCACGTCGTGCGATCGATCGGTGACTACACCGATTACCTGAAGTCGTACGGCAAGGTCACCACGGTCGAGCAGGAGGCGCTGTGGCGCCGCTACGTGGCATTCCAGGGTGCCGTCTTCCCCTTCATGCTCGAGCTGCTGCCCGCGCTGTCGCGAGAGTTTGCCGAGCACACGATCCTGGTCCGCCCGCACCCTTCTGAAAACAACACGCCGTGGATCGAGAAGGCCAAGGGGCTGCCCAACGTGGAAGTGGTGGATCAAGGCAACGTCCTCGAGTGGATCATGGCGGCGGACGTGGTCGTGCACAGCAACTGCGTCACCGGAGTCGAGGCGTCACTGCTAGGCACGCCGACCGTTGCCTACCGCCCGTTCAAGGACGAAGCGGTCGAGTTCGAGCTTCCCAGGGACGTTGGCCTGGAGGCCGCGACCGAGGAAGAAATGATCCTTACGATCCGGTCGCTGCTGAGCGGGGATGGCGGCCTGCGCGAGAAGGCGCTGCGGCCGCCCGCCGTGGCCGGCGAGTACATCGCCAATGCCTACGGCCGCCTGGCGAGCGAGGTCATCGCCGACACGATCGCAGGGCTCGACCTGCCGGCCGCCGAGGCGAATTTTCCGATCCGGCCGAAAGGCACAGCCGGTGTGGTCGCGCGCCTGAAGTCTCTCTCGCCGGTCAAGTCGGTGCTGACCTACAACCGAAAGAAGTTCCCGCCCCTGGACCTCGGCGAGATGGAGCGCCTGCGCGCTGACTTCCAGGGGGTGTCAGGCCGGTTCGCTGACATCCAGGTTACTCAGGTGACCGATGACGGGTTTTGCGTGTACAAGCCGTGAAGACGCGGTGGATCTGTTACCCTCTGTCAACAGGGCACATTTATGAGTAAGAAAGTCATCTACCTGTTCGATCTTGCCTACTCGACGAGTGTCGGGCTGTCCAGCGACGTCATGCCGCTGCAGATTGGCCTGGTCGGCGCCCACCTCTTGCGGGAACTCGGTGACGAAGTCGAAGTCGGTCTCTTCAAGTTCCTTCCCGACCTCGAGGCAGCCATCAAGGAAAGGCCGCCCTTTCTCGTCGGTCTCTCCAATTACCTGTGGACCCTCGACATCGGCTATCAGACCCTGGCGGCACTCAAGCGCCGCTTCCCGGACCTGATCGCCGTTGGCGGCGGCCCCAACTACCCTGACGAATTCGAGGACCAGGTCGAGTTCCTCCGCAAGTATCCGCTGCTCGACGTCTACGTCTACAAGGACGGTGAAGTGCCCTTCACGGGGCTCGTCAAGCATCTCCTTGAACACGGCAGTCTGAGGGAGGCGCAGAAGGCGAAGCTGCCAAGCTGCCACGCGCTGGTCGACGGCGAGCCGTTCTTCGGGGATACGGCGCCACGAATCCGAGATCTCGCCACCCTGGAGTCGCCCTACCTCACGGGGCTGATGGACAAGTTCTTCGACCAGAAGCTGATTCCGGTCGTGCAGACCAACCGTGGGTGTCCCTTCACGTGCAACTTCTGCACGGAGGGTGGCACTTACTACACCAAGGTCTACAAGACGAGCTACGATCGCAAGATCGCCGAGGTGTCGTACATCGCCGAACGCGTGACGCACACGCGGACCCTGCGAATCACCGACTCGAATTTCGGGATGTTCGAGGAGGATCAAGACTTCTGCCGGTATCTCGGCGAGATGCAGGCTCGAATCGGATATCCCGAGTACATCATGTGTTCCACCGGCAAGAACCGGAAGGAACGCGTGCTGAAATGCAACGAGCTCCTCAATCACGCGATGCGTCTGACGGTCTCCGTGCAGTCGCTGGATCCCGCGGTCCTCAAGGCCTCCAAACGCGCCAACATCTCGATCGAAGCCATGACCTACGTCTCGGATGAGACGAGCGAGACGGACACGCATGCCTACTCGGAACTGATTCTGGCGCTGCCAAACGACTCCGTGGCGGCGCACGAGGCGAGCTTCGACGGGCTGATGCGGATCGGGATCGGCAACATCACGCAGCATCAGCTCGCGCTGATTCACGGCACCGAGCTCAAGAGCCGCGAGACGCTCGCCCAATACGGATACCGCGCGAGATATCGTCCGATTCAGCGCTGTGTCGGGCTGCACCACTTCATGGGCGAGGAGTTCGCGAGCGCCGAAATCGAAGAGATCGCCGTCGAGACGAACACGCTCTCGTATGCCGACTACCTCGAGATGCGCCGGCTGTATCTGACGGTGGGGATTTTCTACAACGACCGGATCTTCGGCGAGATTCATGGGCTCCTGCGGCTGCTGAAGTTGCCGACGTTCGAGTGGATCAAGATGATTCACTCCAACATTGCCAGCCTCAGCCCGGCCATCCGCGCACTCTATGACGGATTCTCCGAGGACACCGCCGGCGAGCTGTGGGAGACGCCGGAAGCGTTGATCCGTGACGTGGCGGCGGTTGCCGACCGGTACGCCAGAGGCGACGCCGGCGGGAACATCATCTACAAGTATCGCTCGCAGTCTATTCTCGAGTGCTTCCCAGAGGTCCATGCCACGGCATTTGGCTATCTGCGGCAGTACCTCGAATCGAAGGGACTGACGGACGACACGGCGGACGTCGTCGCGGAGATCGAGCGCTTCTCGGCGCTGAGGAAGTTCGACTTGTTCGATACGACGCGCGAACACGTGGAGGAGTTCTCCTACGACGTCCTGCGCATCGTTTACGACACCGTCTTCTCGCGGACGGGAACGCTCGAGGACCTGCACTACCCGGTGCGGCTGCGCATCGCTCATACCGACAAGCAGCGCGCCACCATCGACCGCGAACTGAAGTTCTACGGCGCCAATGTCTCGGGGATGACCATGTTGATCTCCCGGTACCCCGTCAAGCGCTTCTGGCGCTCGGTCGTGGCCGAATCTCCGAACGGAACAGCTTCCATCGTCGATGGACCTGATCTGATGTCCGAACAGGTCAATGCCGTGTGATCGCGCAGCGACTGGTTCTGGGTGTCATCACGGCGCGGGGGGGGTCCAAGGGACTTCCTGGGAAGAACATCAAGCTGCTTGGGGGAAAGCCGCTCCTCCAGTACACCGCCGACGCCGCCAGGCGTAGCCGGTGCCTCACGGAGACGATTGTCTCAACTGACAGCATGGAGATCGCAGACGTCGCGCGGTCGTGCGGCGTCCCGGTGCCATTCCTGCGTCCGGCGGACCTCGCCGCAGACACGACACCGCATCTGCCCGTCCTGCAGCACGCCGTCCGGGAGATGGAAGCGAAAACCGGCCGGACCTACGAGTTCGTGGTGACACTCCAGCCCACCTCGCCGTTTCGCCTGCCAGAGGACATCGATGGGACGGTGGAATTGCTGATCTCGTCGAAGGCCGACAGCGCCGTGTCGGTGTGTGAAGTCGATTCCGGCTACCACCCCGTGAAGGCCAAGCGCTTCGAGGGACGCCGGCTGCTGCCGTATTGCGTCGCCGAGATGGAGGGCACCCGACGGCAGGATCTGCCGCCCGCCTACAAGCGCAATTCAGCGGTCTACGTCTCGCGACGGGACCTGATCATGAAGGACAATCGCTTTTACGGGGAGCATGTCGTGGGATACGTCGTGCCAAGGGAGCGGTCGATAGACATCGACAGTCCCCTGGACTGGATCGTCGCCGAATACATGCTCGAGCAGTTGCGCAGGGACAATGCCTTCCTCTAGGGGGCCCTCGCTCGGCGACGGGCGCTGCCTGATCATCGGTGAAGTCGGACTCGCCCACGACGGCAGCCTGGGGTTCGCGCATGCCTTCATCGACGCCATCGCCGATGCCGGCGCCGACGCCGTCAAGTTTCAGACCCACATCGCGAGCGCCGAAAGCACGCCGGCCGAACCGTTCCGCGTGAAGTTCAGCCGCCAGGACGCGTCGCGATACGACTACTGGAAGCGCGTCGAGTTCACGCTTCCGCAGTGGCGAGGGCTGGCCGAACACGCCACGGCCAAGGGCCTGATGTTCCTCAGCTCGCCTTTTTCGATCGAGGCCGTCGAGCTGCTCGAGGCCGTGGGGATGCCGGCCTGGAAGATAGCCTCCGGGGAAATCGGCAACACCCCGCTGCTCGACCGCATCATCGCGACCGGTGCCCCCGTCATTCTCTCGAGTGGCATCAGCGGCATGAGCGAGCTCGATGCCGCGGTCGCACGCGTGCAGGCGGCAGGGCGGCCACTCGGGGTCCTGCAGTGCACGACCGCGTATCCGTGTCCTCCGGAGAAGGTCGGCCTGAACATGGTTCCGCTCTTTCGTGAGCGATATGGCTGCTTGACCGGTCTCTCCGATCATTCGGGGACGATCTACCCGGGGCTCGCCGCGGCGACGCTCGGCGCCGACGTCATTGAGGTCCATGTCACGATGAGCCGGGCGATGTTCGGCCCCGACGTGCCGGCATCGCTGACGACATCTGAGCTGCGTCAGCTGGTCGACGGCGTTCGATTCATCGAAACCATGCGTGCCCATCCGGTCGACAAGGACGCGGCGGCGGCAGTGGCTGCGCCGCTGCGCGCCATTTTCACCAAGAGTGTCGTGGCTCGCGTGCCGCTGAAAGCAGGGACGGTGCTGACCGAGGAGCACTTGACGGGCAAGAAGCCCGGAACCGGAATTCCGGTCGCCCGGCTGGCGACCCTGATCGGCGGCCGGCTGCGGCGTGACCTCGCGGCTGACGAGCTGCTGAAAGATGAAGACGTGGACCTGGAGCCGTCGAAATGAGCAAACGTCGCATCTGCGTGCTGGTCACGGCGCGCCCGAGTTATTCCCGGATTCGGTCGGCGCTGACGGCCATTCGCGAGCATCCCGACCTCGAGCTGCAGCTGGTGGTTGCGGCTTCCGCGCTGCTGGACCGTTATGGAGCGGCGATCAAAGTCATTGAACAGGATGGCTTCGACGTACGCGCCCGAGTGTACATGCTTCTCGAGGGCGAGAACCTCGTCACCGCCGCGAAGTCGACCGGCCTCGGCCTGGTGGAATTAGCGACCGTATTCGACACGCTGCGCCCGGATGCGGTCGTGACCGTTGCCGACCGCTACGAAACGCTGGCCACGGCGGTGGCGGCGTCGTACATGAACATCCCGGTCGTGCACGTCCAGGGCGGCGAGGTGACCGGTTCGATCGACGAGAAGGTGAGGCACGCCGTCACCAAGCTGGCGAACCTGCATCTCGTGTCCACCGCGGCGGCGGCCGAGCGGGTCGCGCGACTCGGCGAGGACCCGGCCACCATCATTCGCACCGGCTGCCCCTCGATTGATATCGCTGCCGCGGTCAGCGCCAGACCGGAGCTCGACTTCGACGTGTTCAACCGCTATGGCGGCGTCGGCGAGCCCATCGATCTCTCGCGCGGATATCTCGTGGTCCTGCAGCACCCAGTGACGACAGAGTACGACGCCGCGTTGTTCCAGGTGACGGAGACGCTACAGGCGATTGCGGCGCTCGCCCTGCCCACCCTGTGGTTCTGGCCGAACGCAGACGCCGGCTCTGACGGGACATCGAAGGGGATCCGCTCGTTTCGCGAAGACGGCCACCCGTCCTATCTCCATTTGTTCCGCAACATGAATCCGGAGGACTTTTTGCGGCTGCTGATGGGGGCGCACGCGATCGTCGGTAACTCGAGCGTGGCGATTCGGGAGTGCTCGTTCCTTGGGGTTCCGGCCGTGAACATCGGCACCCGGCAGCAGGGGCGCGAGCGCGCCCGGAATGTGATCGATGTCCCGCACGATCGCGTGGCGATTGCGGACGCGATCCGCAGCCACATCGGCCGGCCGCGTCCGGCCAGCGACACGCTCTACGGCGACGGGCGCGCCGGCGAGCGCATCGCTGAAGCGCTGGCGACGTCCCAGCTTACGGTCGAGAAGCGGCTGACCTATTGAGCGCTGTCGCTCAACCCTTCGCTGCGAACCACTCCGCGCAGCTCGAACCGTAGTCACGGGCCATCACCACCGCCGTGGCGGCTTTGAATCCTTGCTGAATCGCGCCGTCGGTGTTGATGTACATGAACCCGCCCTGGCGGCCGTAGGACAGAAGGTTTCGGACGCGACGCAGGTGCTGGAAGCAGCTGTCGAGGCGGCCGGCATACTCGGTGTCGAAGACGGGATACGAATGCGACACTTTCTCGGTGAAGCTCGTCTCGACCTGGTCCGCCGCCAGCAAGCCCCGCGCCGCGAGCGTGGCGAGCGCATGGGCGGACAGATCCGCATCTGACATCGACCAGACCTGATCGTCTTGCTGGCACGGAAACTCGATGCACAGCAGGCCCTTGCCTTCGGGGATCATGCGCTTCGAGAACTGTCCGACGTCATACAGCCGCGAGAACAGGATTTCCGGTTCCGTGAAGTACAGGATGGTTCCGGGAAGCGGCAGCTCGGCCCGGAGCTGAATGAACAGCAACACCGTCGACCGATACGTCAGATCGCGAGCCGCCTGAACCGTCTCGCCTGGCAGACCAGGCAGCAGGGTGATCAGGTTGTTGAGCGGGATGGTGGACAGCAGGTGGCTGCACGGCAGGTGCCGCGGCGTCCCGTCCTGCGCGCGGTAGGTCACTCCCGTGATGTCGTCGCCGGCCCGGTCGATCTTCTCGATCGTCACGCTGGTGATGATCTCTCCGCCAGCGGCACGCAGTCCCGCCTCGAAGAACTCCGGTAGTTCCCCAATCCCAAGCTTCAGGTAGAAGTTCTCGTCCGTGAACTCGGGGTGCTTGGCGCCGCTGAGCCGGCCGAATACCCCCTGGATGATCTCCAGAACCGACAGCGTCGGCACCCGTTTTTCGGCCACGTACTTGTGGATCCGGTTGGTCTCGAGTCCCCAGACCTTTCGCGGGTAATCGTTGAAGTACTCGCGATGCAGCACCCCGCCGAACCGATTGACGATCCAGTCGCGGAAGCTGGCTTCCTTCCTGGGCTCCCTGAGAAACAGCACGCAGCGCGCCACGATGAAGGACACCACCGCGGGGACCACCGTCAACGGATTCAACGACGTGAGCACGCGAGGGCCGTGGATGGGGTAGTCGATGAATCGCGACCGGCGGAAGATCTTGAAGCTCGGACGATGCGCGAACAGCGACTTGAACTCGCGCTTCAGGAACTGCAGCACGTGGGCATGCGCGGTGTGGATATTGTGGGGGCCAAGATCGTACCTGAAGCCGTCGCGTTCCTTCGTAATCGCCAGCCCGCCACAGTACGTTTCGCGTTCCAGTAACACGACCCGATAGCCCTTGCGGGCGAGCAGCCACCCCGCACTGAGCCCCGCCAGTCCTGCACCCAGTACGACGACGGCGGCGCGATCGGAGGTGTCGTTGCCTGCGCTGCCGATCACGGGCGTCCCGGCGTATCGCGAAGGGTCAGCAGCAGATGGCTGCGCATCCCGAGGAACCGGTGGGCTGCGATCTCCATGCGGCTCCGCGACCACGCCCTCGCCCTGCGGCAGCAGGTGGATGCCATCTACCGGCAGCGCTTGAAAGGCATTGCCGGATTGCGGTGCGTGACTGCAGCGGGCGATCGCGCCAACTACGGCTACTTTCCGATTCTGGTGGGCGACGAATACCCGCTCAGCCGCGACGCGCTGTTTCAGAAGTTTCGCGACGAGAACATCTATGTGCGGCGCTATTTCTATCCGCTGATTTCGGACTTCCCCATGTACAGCGGCTTGCCTTCAGCGCACCGTGACAACCTGCCGGTGGCGACCCGAGCGGCGCAGCAGATCTTGTGTCTACCCATCTACCCGGCATTGGAGCTGGAACAGATCGATCGCATCGTCGCGTTGTTGGCGGTGTAGCGGTGGACGACGTCGTCAACCAGCGTCGAGCGGCAGCCGATGAGCTGTGGTTCGTGTGGTAGACTTTTCGCGTTACCCAAGGTCCCGCGTTGAATGTTCGCCTGCGCCTTCTCACCGCTGACGATCTCGAAACCGTACGGCAGTTGCGAAACGCCAACCGCCACGCCTTCTTCGACGATCGGGAGACCTCGGTAGAGGACCAGCGCCGATGGTTCGAACAGCTGTCCGAACGTCCGGTCCGGTTCATGGTGATCGAACTCGACGATCGCGTAGTCGGCACCATCAGTGTCGCCGAGACCAGCGCTGGTAAGGAGATCGGCAACCTGATCCTCGACCCCCAGTATCGCGGCCGCGGCATTATGCGCCGCGCCGTCGAGCAACTGACCGTCGAACCCGGCCGCTACGTTGCCGAGATCAAGGCCGCCAACGAGCCGTCCCAGCGCGTCTTCGCCGCCGCCGGCTTCACCCCCGACGTCATACGCGTCCACAAGCAGGTTGGGTAGCGAAGGGAAGCATGATGGCAGGTGACCGGTTCGTGGTGATCGGCGCCGGCGGCCACGCCAAGGTGGTGGTGGCCACCATCGAGGCCGCCGGTGGCCACGTTCTCCAGGTACTCGATGACAGTCCATCGCTCTGGGGCACGGCCGTGATGGGCCGGGCAATTGCCGGACCGATCTCAGCCGAGCTGGTGCCGCCTGGGACGCTGGTGGTGCTGGCCGTCGGCGACAACCGGGGCCGGGCGTCGCTGGCCGCTCGGCTGCCGGTGCGGTGGGGGACGGTCGTGCACCCGTCGGCCATCGTGCACTCGAGCGTCGTGCTCGGTGAAGGCACCGTCGTGTTCGCCGGCGCCGTGATCCAGCCCGACACCCGGATTGGCCCCCACGGTATCGTCAACACCTCGGCGTCGATCGATCATGACGGCGCCCTCGGCTCGTTCGTGCACATCGCGCCTGGTGCGCACCTGGCCGGCCGGGTGACGGTTGGCGATGGCACCCTCATCGGGGTGGGCAGCGCGGTGATTCCGGGGATGGCGATCGGGGCCTGGGCGACCGTCGGCGCCGGATCGGCCGTCATCCGTAACGTCGCGGACGGCGTCACCGTGGCCGGTTGTCCGGCCCGCCTGATCACCAAGGAGCAGTCGTGACCCGCGTGTATCTGTCACCGCCACACGTGTTCGGGCAGGAAGAAGCGCTGGTGGCCGACGCGTTCGCGTCCAACTGGATCGCGCCGCTCGGCCCGCACGTCGATGCCTTCGAAACGGAGCTGGCCAGTGTGGTGGGTGTGGCGCATGCCGTCGCCCTGTCATCCGGCACGGCGGCGCTGCACCTGGCCTTGCAGATGCTCGGCGTCGGCACCGGCGACGAAGTGCTGTGTTCGTCCTTCACCTTCAGCGCCTCGGCCAATCCGATCACCTATCTCGGGGGCGTGCCGGTATTCGTCGATTGCGACGACTCCTGGACCATCGACCCCAACGTGCTGGAAGACGCGTTGCGTGACGCCGAGCGTCGCGGCCGGCGGCCGAAGGCGTTGATCACGGTGGATCTCTACGGGCAGTGCGCGGACTACGAGGCGATCGGTGCGCTGTGCGACCGCTACGGCGTGCCGATCGTGGAAGATGCCGCCGAGGCCCTCGGTTCGACGTATCGGGGCCGGCCGGCGGGGACCTTCGGGCAGATGGGCGTCTTCTCGTTCAACGGCAACAAGATCATTACGACCTCTGGCGGGGGCATGCTGGTGTCGGACGATGAAGGCCCGATTCGCCGGGCGCGCTTCCTGGCCACCCAGGCCCGGGATGCGGCGCCGCACTACCAGCACTCGGTGATCGGCTACAACTATCGCTTGAGCAACGTGCTGGCGGCGATTGGCCGCGGGCAGCTCGCGACCCTGCCGGCACGGGTGGCCGCTCGGCGCCGGATTTTCGATCGCTACGTCGCCGGCCTCGCCGACCTCCCCGGTGTGAGGTTCATGCCGGAGGCCGCCGAGGTCGTCGGCAACCGCTGGTTGACGTGCCTGACCCTCGATCCGGCGGCGTTCGGTGCGACCCGCGAGGATGTCCGCCAGGCACTCGAGGCCGGGAACATCGAGTCGCGGCCGGTCTGGAAGCCGATGCACCTGCAGCCGGTCTTTGCCGGCGCCCGCATCTACGGCGGAGCGGTATCAGAACAACTGTTTGCCGACGGCCTGTGCCTGCCAAGCGGATCGAACCTGGCCGAATCGGATCAGGACCGCGTCATCGCCGTGGCGCGCCGGGTCGCGCAGGCCGTCGCGCGCTAGCAGACATCGAATGGTGGTGACGCGGCCGCGACTGCTGCTGGTGACGGGGGCCTACTTCCCGGAGTTCAGCGCGGGCGGTCTCCAGTCGCGGGCGGCGGCGGCGCGGTTGGCCGGCCGCGTGCAGTTCCGGGTTCTCACAACGGCTACCGACCCGCGATTACCCCGGCGGGCGATCGTTGATGGCATCGAGGTCGCGCGTGTCCTGGCCGGCGTCGCCGGCCGAATGCCGAAGCTGCGATCGGCTGTCGGCATGGTCTGGGAACTGCTGCGGGCGCTGCCGCGAGTTGACGCCGTCCACATCCAAGGCTTCTCCTCAAAGAACATCCTGATCACGGCGATGGCGAAGCTCTTTCGACGCCCCGTCGTCCTGCACTTGCAAACCGCGAAGCACGACGAGCCTGCCGCCGTGAGAGGCCAGGGACGTCTCGCCTGGTGGGCCTTCAGTTCTGCGGATCTGTACCTGAGCGTCAGTCCCGTCCTGACCAAGCCGTGCCTCGACGCCGGTATGGCGGCAGATCGGTTCCGCGAGGTCCCCAACGGTGTGGACGCCTCTCGGTTCTCGCCGGCATCGCTGGAGGAGCGCAAGGCCCTGAGGGCCCGGCTCAATCTGCCGGCGGACCGCCCGCTCATCCTGTTCGTCGGTGTCGTCTCCCCAGACAAGCAACCGCATGTTCTACTTGATGCCTGGCTGCGCACTCAACAGGACCCAGCGTTGGCTTCGACACTGGTGTTCGTCGGCGCCACCGACCCCGCCTTGTTTGAACTCGGCGGCCGGCTGATCGATCAGTTGCGTTCGACGGTGGTGGCCTCTGGCTTCGCCGACCGGGTGGTGTTCGTGCCACCGACGAGCCAGGTCCAGGACTACTTCCGTGCTGCCGACGTCTACGCGATGCCGTCGCTGCGCGAGGGTCTGCCAATCGCGCTGCTCGAAGCGATGGCCTGCGGCCTGGCGTGCGTCGCGTCCAGGCTCCCAGGCGCGACTGATGTGATGGTGCAGGATGGAACCAATGGGCTACTCGTGCCCCCCCAGGAGCCCGCAGCGCTCGCAACCGCACTAGCTACCGTGATCGCCAATCCTGGCAGAGCGACCGAGATAGGTGCCGCCGCTCGCCGCACAGTCGAGGACCGCTATACCATGGAGCGCGTGGCCGACATGTGGCTCGACACCTATGACCAAGTGCTCGGACGGCGGCCCTAAAGGACCGCCCTACACTTCATGAACCGCCAGCACGACATTCTCTGCATCTCGTCGATCGACTGGGATTTTATCTGGCAAGGCCACCAGGAGATCATGTCGCGGCTCGCCGCCGACGGCCACCGCGTGCTGTTCATCGAGAACACCGGCGTCCGCCAGGTCCGCGTCAGCGACATGGGACGCATTCGCGCTCGCCTCAAGAACTGGAGTCGCGGTACCAAGGGGTTCCGCGAAGAGCGCCCGAATCTCTTCGTCCACTCGCCGCTCGTGCTGCCGCTGCCGTACTCGCGGATCGCCGGCTGGATCAACCGGCAGGTGATGATGCGCAGCATCACGCGGTGGATGCGCGCCACCGGGTTTTCGCGCCCGATCGTCTGGACCTTCTTGCCGACGCCGCTGGCCCGCGAGGTGATCGCCCGCATCGACCCGATCGCGACGGTCTACCACTGTGTCGACGAGTTCTCCTCCAGTTCCGCAGATGCCAAGCGCATTGTCGCCAGCGAGGAGCGGCTGTTTCGAGACGCGGATCTGGTGTTTGTGACCTCGGAGAAGCTGCGGGAGCGGGCGGCGCGCTTCAACGAGCACGTCCACCTGTTTCCGTCGGGCGTCAGCCTCGAAGCCTTCGGCGCCGCCCGCGAGGCCGGCGTGGCCGTGCCCGCCGACCTCGCCCGCTTGCCACGGCCCATCATCGGCTACGTCGGCGGCATTCATCAGTGGGTGGACCAGGACCTGCTCGCGGCGGTCGCGGGTCGAGTGCCGAACGCCAGCTTCGCGCTGATCGGCCCGCCACAGGTGGACGTATCGCGCCTGGCGGCATGCCCCAATATCCACCTGCTCGGCCAGCGCGCGCATAGTGAGGTTCCTGGTTACATCCAGGGATTCGATGTCGGGCTGGTGCCGTACCGCATCACCGACTACACGGCCAACGTCTATCCCGCCAAGATGAACGAATACCTGGTCATGGGCAAACCGGTGGTGGCCACCGACCTGCCCGAGGTTCAGCGGTTCAACCGCGGTCACGGCGACGTCGTCGAGGTGGCACGCAACGCCGACGAGTTCCAATTGGCGATTGGCCGCGCGTTGACCGGCACCAGCGACGACGACCGACACCGGCGCATCGCCGCCGCCGAACGCAATGGCTGGTCAAGCCGGCTGCGGGACATGTCGGCATTGATCGAAGGCGCAATTGCCCTCCGTGGCCAGAGCGCGGCTGGTTGGGAAGACCGCCTGCAGCGCCTCTACAAGACGGCGCGCCGGCGAACGGCCCAGACGATGTTGGGCGCCGCGGCCGTCTATCTCCTCTTGTTCCAGACCCCGGCGCTTTGGTGGGTCGCCGCGCCGCTGCAATTGAGCGCGCCGGCGCAGACCGCCGATGCGATCGTGGTCTTTGCCGGTGGCGTCGGTGAATCCGGCAAGGCCGGCGTTGGTGTCCAGGAACGGGTCGGGCAGGCGGTGAACCTGTATCGCGCCGGTCATGCGCCGAAGCTGATCTTCTCGTCTGGCTACGTGTTCACGTTGCGGGAAGCGGAAGTGATGAAGGCGATCGCGGTGAGCAACGGCGTCCCGGCCGATGCGATCCTGCTCGAAGAACAAGCCGCCAACACCCACCAGAACGTCACCTTCACCAGGCAGTTGCTCGATCAGCACCAGTGGCGGCGGATCCTGCTGGTGAGCTCGCCGTACCACATGCGACGGGCGGTGTGGACGTGGCACAAACTGGCTCCGGCGATCGAGGTGGTGCCCACGCCAGTGCCGGAAAGCCAGTTCTACACCCACGAGTGGGGCGCCTCCCTCGAGCAGATTCGTGGCATTGCCCACGAATATGCCGCGCTGGCGAGTTACTGGTGGAAGGGGTGGGTGTAGCTCATGCCTCCCACGGATTCACCAGGGTCAATCCCTCGATATCCCGGAAGTCTTTCGTATTTCGCGTGGCCAGCGTCAGGCCGCCGGCACGGGCGATCGCCGCGATCTGCGCGTCCTCCACGCTGATGGGCCGCCCCAGTCGCGTTCGGTGCGCCCAGAATCACGGTTCGTCATCCGGAGGAACCGCCGGCGCCCGGCGGGGAAGAGACCGCGCCACGTCGGGCAGGTCCACGCCTCCCACGCCGGAAAAGCGCTGCGCAAGGCTGGTTCCGAGCCCGATCGTAGATTCCTCCCTCAGCAAGGACTGTCGCAACACCTGCCTCGCCTCCTCTTCCATCGATCGCCCATGACGGGCCGCGCGGACTCGCAAGCACTCCTTCAGTGAGTCCTCAATATCACGGATGGTCAAGCTCGCCATTCTCCTCCCGTACTGATTGCAATGCCTGCATAATACTCAATACGTGCACCACGGCATGACCGGCGTCCGTCCGACGGTCTACGCCTGTGACGGGTCGGGCCGCGCTGGCGCCGTGGGGCTGGTGATGCCCGTGAGCGGATTGAGCCAGCGCAGTGCGGTGAACCTGAGAAAGTCGGTGTCGGTCGTGTGCAGGACCGCATCGGAGTCGAGGACGAGCGCGGCAATCTGCGCATCGGTCACGAGATTCCCGCCGGTGCCAAGCGACTCCAGCAGGGAGAGCACGCGCTCGAGGTGATCGGCGCGAGGTTCCAGAACCTCCACCACCGGCTGCGCCAGCCAGCCACGGACGTGACCGGCGGCCTCGCCCGGCGTCATCGGCTGTTCGAAGACGCGAGCGCTCGTGCCGACGCGCACGAACCCGAACACGACCACCAACGGGAGCCCCACGGGCTCGTTGCCAGCCAGGCACGATCGCCACCACGCGGCAGCCGCGGCATGGAACCGCGAATTGGCGTCGTAGGCGTACAGCAATAGATTGACGTCAGGGACGATCATGGCCCGTCAAGCGCACGTGCCGCTCCCGGAAAGCGTCGGCCTCCAGCTCGTCGGCGAGCTTGTTGAAACTCGTGGGGTCGATGCCCCCGCGCAATCCCAAAGGCCGCGCCGCAATGACAAAGGCGGGACGACCGGAGCGGGCCGGCTCGCGCCCCAAGGCAGCACGAAGGGCGCGGTTCAGAGTCTCCTTGAAGGACAGGCGTGAGCGATGCATGGCCTCCCTCAGTAGTCGCTCCACATCCGGGTCCAACGTCACGGTAGTCCGCATGGGTGCATCATGATGCCCTACAAAAGTGCTGTCAAGATGCTGGCCGCACGAACTGCATCGCAAAAGTAGTTGACGTAACGTACAAAACGTCCAATACTCACAAAACTGACATGTCGCGTATTCCTGCCACCGCTGTCCGCGATTCGTTCTCCGAGACGCTGAACCGGGTCGCTTACAAGGGCGAGCGGATCGTCCTCGAGCGGCACGGGAAGGCTGTGGCCGCGCTGGTGTCGGTTGACGATCTGGCGCTGCTCGAGTCCCTCGAAGACCGCCTCGATACGGCAGCCGTCCGGGCCGCACGCGAAGAATCCGGCGACACCCCGTATGAAGAGGTCCGCCGCAAGGCCGGCCTTGCATAGTTGTTCACGTGGGCGGCTACCGCGTCCTGTTCAAGCCGTCCGCCGAGCGTGTCTTTCTCGCTCTTCCACGAGACATCCAGAAGCGACTCGACAAGCGCCTGCTGGCCTTGCAGGACAACCCGCGCCCTCCAGGCGTGAAAGCCCTCACGGGCGAGCCCGGCGTCCTCAGCCTGCGGGTTGGAGATTGCCGAGTTCTCTACGAAATCCACGACGCCGTACTGATCGTGCTCAAGGTCGCGCACCGCGGCGACGTGTACAGATGAACGAGAGGCCGCGGGCCGCGAACCGAGTCAATGACAAAGCGTCGAGGTATCGTCAGGCTCGCCATTCATGACCCTCCGCAGACTGCTCCTACTCTCGCTCCCCGCCACCATCGTGGCCGGCCTGCTATCGGTGATGCTGGTTGAGACGTGGGTCCGCCTCCAGTGGGACGAGAAGCGCGGGACGCCCGGCTTCTTCCTGGCCGACCCGGTGCGCGGCAATCGCCTCGCGCCCGGGTATCGCGGGTTTTTTGCCGGCGTGCCCGTTCACATCAACGCCCTTGGCTTCCGCGACACGCGCGACTACAGCATCGAAAAAACGCCCGGCACCTTTCGCATTCTCGTCCTGGGTGATTCGGTGACCTTCGGCCACGGCACGCTGGATGAGACCACCTACCCGTTCCTGCTCGAGCAGCGACTGCGCGAGTGGCGGCCTGACGTGAACTGGGAGGTCTGGAACCTGGGGGTGCCCGGGTACAACACCTCGCAGGAACTGGCGTACCTCACCGAGGTGGAGACCCGCTACGATCCAGATTTGGCCATCGTCGGGTTCTTCGCCAACGACTTGACTGAGAACACCCTGCCGGCCGCGCCCTCGCTGTCTCGCCGCGCCACACGCGCCGTGCAGCGGCTGATGCAGCAGTACCTGTACTCGTACGAGTTATACAAACGGATCTTCCTGACGGCTCGCTGGCGGCTGATGACGGACGACGACGACCGCAGACGGATCGAGAACCTGTCTGGCGAAGAGGCGCTGCTCGGCCGCGTAGGCGATCTCTCCGCGGACGACGATCAGAAGCTGGGCGCCGTCGATACCTTCGACGATCAGCAGGTGCGCGATTTCACGTGCCCGGTGCTGGGTCCAGGCGATGGCGGGGGCGACCGGCTCGCCGCGGTGGTCCGCAAGCAGTCGCCCGAGACGCTGGCATGGCTGGCCGCCGTCCGGGGCCTCCAGCAAATGAACCGGACCGGGGCCTACCGCGTGATGTTCTTCATCAATATGGCGCCCGATATCTGTTCGCGCGAGGACCGCTTCCACAACGGCGGGTCGCTCGACGACGACGACGCCCTGAGGGAGATTCTCGGCGACGGCACGCCGGTGGCCAGCAGCACGCGGGCCTTTCTCCGCTACCGGCCATCGCAGATGCCGGGCGCGAACAACCACTCGTTCGGCAATGCCAACCGCGTGAAGGCCGACGCCTTGTTCGAATTCCTGCGCACGAGCGCGTTGCTGACCACGGCCCGCTGAACAGCCTATGTGCGGCATTTGCGGAGAGATGAGCCTTGCCTCCGACCGTCCGGTCGAGGAGCGCGCGCTGTCGATCATGATCGACACGATGCGACATCGCGGCCCGGACCACGGCGCGATCTATCGATCCACCGATCACGCCACCGGACTGGGCTTCCGGCGCCTCAGCATCATCGACCTGCGGGCCGCGGCGAACCAGCCGATTGGCAACGAAGACGGCAGCATCCAGGTCGTATTCAACGGCGAGATCTACAACTTCCAGGAACTGCGGAAGGACCTGGTTGCCAACGGCCACACCTTCCGATCGAATTCCGACTCCGAAGTGATCGTCCACCTGTACGAGGAGCTGGGCGACCGCGCGATCGATCGCCTTGATGGCATGTTTGCGTTGGCAATCTGGGACTCGCGGCAGGGGCGCCTGGTGCTGGCCAGGGACCGCGCCGGCAAGAAGCCGCTGTTTGCTTGGCGCGACGCGGACCGCGTGGCGTTTGCCTCGGAGCCGAAGGCACTGCTCGCGCACCCGGACCTGCGGATCGAGGTCGATCGAGACGCGATCCCCTACTACTTCCTCTACGGCTACGTGCCCCATCCGCAGACCGCCTATCGCGGCGTCCACCACGTCGAGCCGGGAACGGTGGTCACGTACGACCGCGAGGGCAAGCAAACGGCTCGCCGCTATTGGCAACTGACTTTTCCCGAGGTCCGGCTAGCCTCCTTCGCCAAGGCTACGGAGGCCAAGAAGCCGGACGCCACATCCCAGTCGCCGATATCGCGCCGCGATGCGGCCCAGCGCGTCCGGGAGCTGGTTACGGCGGCGGTCGAGCGCCGCCTGGTCTCGGATGTGCCGCTCGGGGCCTTTCTCAGTGGCGGCATCGACTCGACGATCATCGTCGGCGTGATGAGTCGGCTGATGAAGGAGCCGGTGCGCACGTTCAGCATCGGCTTCGAGGGCGATGCGGCCTTCGATGAGACGGGCGTGGCGCGGGACACCGCGGCGCAGTTCGGCACGCGCCACACCGAGTTCAAGGTGCGGCCATCGGCCATCGATCTGCTCGACACGCTCGTCTATCACCACGACGGCCCGTTTGCGGACTCGTCGGCGATCCCCACCTACCTGGTCTCGAAGCTCACGCGCGAGCACGTCACCGTGGCGCTGACCGGCGATGGCGGCGACGAGGTGTTTGCCGGATACCTCCGGTTCGGCGCCGCCCTGGCCGCCGAACGTGTGCCGCACTGGCTCGCCGGCATTGGCGCCGGCCTGCTCGGGATGTTGCCGACGCCGCGCAACGAGCGCCACTGGATTCCGCGCGGCCGCCGGTTTGCGCGCGCGGCCGGCCGGCCCCTCCAGGAACGGCTCGTGGCGTGGGCGGGCGTGTTCGATGACGACCTTGAACGGCTGGTCGGCGCCAGGCCCAATGCGGCGCCGATCGACCGCTGCCACCACCTCAGGGACCTCGGCGGCGCGCACGGCGCCTCGCCGCTCAACCAGTTGCTGGCCGCGAACTTTCACAGCTACCTGCACGACGACCTCCTGGTGAAGGCCGATCGCATGTCGATGGCAAACTCCCTCGAAGCGCGCGCGCCGTTCCTCGACCGCGCGCTCATGGAGTACGTTGCCGGCCTGCCGGACCACTACAAGCTCGACGGACGCACCACCAAAGCGATTCTGCGGGAGGCGTTCGCCGATCTGATTCCGGACCAGGTGCAGAGTGCCGCGAAGAAGGGGTTCGGCGTGCCGCTGGATGCGTGGTTCCGCGGCGACCTGCGTGATTACCTGCGCGATACCCTGCTCGCCCCTGGCGCGCGATTGCGGAGCTACGTTGACCAGGACTACGTCGGTCAGCTCATCACGGCCCATCTCGAACGCCGCGCCAATCACGGCCATCGGCTGTGGACCCTGCTGACCTTCGAACGGTGGCTGGCGCTGTTGCCCGACTGGCGGCATCCGTCGTGACCATGGCTGACGTCATGCCAGTGCTCGCCAACTTTGGCATCGCCTTCCTGGTGTCGGTCGCCCTGGTGCCGCTCTGCCGTCGGCTCGCGGAGCGCACCGGCGCCGTTGCCAAGCCGCGCAACGACCGCTGGCACCGGCAAACCATTCCGTTACTGGGTGGTGTGGCCATCGCGCTGGCGGCCCTGCTGACCGCATTGGGTTCCGGCATCGCCCGCGAGGTGCCGGTGCTGATTGTCACCGCCCTGGCGATGTTCCTCGTCGGCCTGACCGACGACCTCCTCCACCTGAAGCCGTTCACCAAGCTGATTGCGCAGATCGCGCTGGCCTCAACGCTGGTTTATTTCGACTACAGCCTGGGCTGGCTCGAGTCGCGCCTGCTCGACAACCTGCTGACCATGGTGTGGGTCGTCGGTCTGACCAATGCGTTCAACCTGCTCGACAACATGGACGGGCTTTGCGCCGGCGTTGCGCTAGTCGTCTCGGTCACGCTGATGTTCGGACTGATAACGGGGGCGACCAGCGCAGTGGCAGGTCCACAGATCACCTACCTCGCTGTGCTGGCAGGGGCGGTGTCGGGCTTCCTCGTCTACAATTTTCCGCCGGCCTCGATCTTCATGGGCGACAGCGGCGCGCTGATGCTCGGCTTCAGCCTGGCGGCGCTCACCTTGAGCAACGAGGGCGTGCGTGGCAGCCGGTCGGACGTGGTCTCGGTGATCGCCGGGCCGGTGTTCGTGCTGCTGGTTCCGATCTTCGATACCACCCTGGTCACCGTGCTCCGCCTGTTCGCCGGCCGGTCCCCCGCCATGGGTGGGCGCGATCACTCCTCGCATCGGCTGGTCGCGATCGGGCTGTCGGAGCGATCGGCGGTGTTTGTGCTGTGGTTCCTCGCCGCACTGGGCGGCACCGTGGGCCTGATCGTGCGTGGCGCGACCCACGGATTCTCGGTGCTGGTCGGCGGGTTGTTCGCGATCTTCATGTGCCTGTTCGCGGCGTATCTCGCGAGGGTGCGGGTCTATGACGTGGCGGCGGCCGAGGCCGTCACGCCGATTCCCGACGAGTTCCTGCACAAGCGGCGCGTGGTGGAGGTACTGCTCGATTTCGGATTGATCGGCGCGTCGTACTACACGGCGAACCGGCTCCACTTCGACGCCGAAGGCTACCTGCGCAACGCCGAGACGTTCTACGGCTCGCTGCCCATCGTGCTGGCGTTCCAATTAGTGGCGTTCTTCGTCGTCGGGGTCTACCGTGGGGCGTGGCACTTGTTCCGATGGCGGGACGTGGTGCCGATGGTTGGCGGCGTGGTGGTGGCGGCCGTCGCCGCGGTGATGGTGATATTTGTTATCTATGGCGCCTCGAGCGACTCGAGAACCGTCATCCTGTATTTTTCAGCCCTTCTGATCACCCTGATGGTGGTGTCGCGCGCCTCGATGCGCCTGTTCGCCAGATGGATGCCCTAGCCGGTCTACTCGCCTGTCACTGCTGACTTCTCACCTCAGGCTGCGTCTTCAGCAGCCGGTGAGCGCCCGCCGCCCGGCGGGTCCAGCCTCAGCCAGGCCACCAGCGCCACGGCCACAAACGCGAACATTAACGGCTGCATGGTGACCGTGTAGCGCATGTTCGTGAGTACGAAACAAATCGTCGCTGGCACGTAGAGAATTGGCAGCAATAAGCCGAGCACGGCGGAGCGCCGTCGCCAGGCGATCCCCACGCCGCCGAGGAAGGCGGCCAGGTAAATCGTGGACAGCGCCTGGCCGGCACCATAGGCCAGCCGCGACGAGCGGAATTGCTGCGCGGTCGAGACGTCGTCGGTGCCGATGATGATGAACATCCGGACAAACCGATACGCAGAAGCCCGGGCGAATTCAATCGGCGCTCGGGAGATATTGTCGAAGGCCAGCGCGGTGTACCGGTTGAGGCGATGTGGCTCGGCGCGGTAATACACGTCATTGACGTGCACATCATCAACGACCGGACAGACGACCGGTGGCGCCGGTGCCTGCCTGGCCGCGAGCATGGCGCGTGACCGGTGTTGGACGGCCAAAGCCTCCGCCAAGTCGCCGCTGATTGCGAGGTCGGTCTGGCGGCCGCTGAAATTGTGTGGCACCGACAGCGTCGACTCGTCCGGCAATCGCAGGATGGCCTGCAATTCGGTGCTTGCCAGTTGGACGTCTACCGGTAGTGCCCCGCGGCGCGGCGGGAGCAATATTTCAATGGCCGCCTCCAAGTCGCGCTGGTCGATGGTTCCGTCAGCATTCACGTCGAGGCCGCTCGCTGGGCTCGCGGGTTCCGGCCCGGTCAGGGCAAGAATCAAACGAATCACGTCAAACAGGTCGAGCAGATCGTCGTGGCGGTCCAGGTCGCCAAAGTGGTCGGTCGAGACGAACGTGACGTACGGCGCTGCCGCGCCGGTCGCAGGTGTAGGCAGACGGTCGGGATGGTCGCTCCACGCACCTTCGAAGAAGTAGTACACCGCCGTGGGGTCCGGCTGGCCCGGCAGTTCGAATACCAGCCGCCCGCCGCGCTCGGTCCGGGGTGAGACGCGATGGTGTTGGGCGTTGCGGTCGGTCCAGTAGATCAGCGTGGCGGACGGGCGGCTGCGTTGGCTGCAGCCGGTCAGATCGGCGGTGATGATGATCGACTTGCCGGCTTCGCTCGTGTAGTCGAACGCGGCCGATTCGAACGCCTTGCGAGGGTTATAGGCCCGGCTTTCGAGGTACGGCCCCACCTGGAGGCTGCCGTACCACAACTGCTGGCCCCCGTGGCTACTGGTTGGCATCACCGCGCCAATGAGGCGATAGTTGCGAACCGTCCACGGCAGCAGCAGCACGATGGCCGCGGCCGCATAGATGGCCATGAGGCCGGTCCGCCGCCAGCCGCGCGGAGATCGCCACAGATACCAGGCGACGGCTACGGCCGGCAGCAGAATGAGGTTCGGCCGAAACTGCGGTGCCAGGCCCGAGAACACGCCGGCGACCAGGAAATCTACGACCTTGCCCGTGCGTGCACCGCGGACGAAGCACACCAGGGCGGCCATGAACAAGACGGTACAAATTGCGTCCGACGCCTCGGTGGAGGCGTAGATGGTGTTGAACGACAGCACGCCGACGAGCATCGCCGACACCACCGCGGTGCGCGGACCAGCAAGCGGCGCGACCAACTGGTACAGCAGCCATGGCACGCTGGCGTTGGCAATCACCTGGACCACGAGTGGCACCCACAGCTGCTCGCCTGACAGCCAGTACCAGAACGCCAGGAAGTAAGCGTAGCCCCAGGGGACGTCGGTGGTGGAGAAGCTGCCCCCGCGGGCAAGTTCCAGCGCGAGCACGTGGTAATAATCGATCCCCGTCCATCCCCATGGATGGGGTGCCCAGACGAACACGAACATCAGACCGAGCACCAGCGTCAGCAGACACGAGGCGTCCACCGTCAGCCGCGAGTCCAGGACCCTGACGATCAGGTTGCGCATCACGTGGCGGGCCCAATGTCTCGTGGGCCGGCGAACTCGGGTCCGCCCGCGGCCGGATAGCCGCCGCTTTCGCCACTGTGCCATTGGCTGACCCAGAAGGCATAGAGACGGCCATGGGTCATCGTGAACCGGAAGCGCACGGGCTGGCCCGCGAGGTCCGCCAGGCTCCCCTTGGCCCATCGCACGGCGAGCCGTGTGCCGTCGACGGACACTGGCGCGCAGGCCGCAAGCGTGAAGGGCGCGATTACCCTGCCCGAGCGATCGAGGACTTCCACGCGGAGCTCGCCACCACGAAGGTCGGCGTTCACGAAAAGAGAGCCGCCGCGAAAAGTCAGCGGCCGGGTAATCAGGGTGCCATCTGCCGTCTTTCCGACTCGCCGGTTCCTGGCTTGTTCCGGCAGCCAATCCATCGACGCAAACCCGTCCCGCCGCAGCGTCGCCAGGCCCGTGCTGCACACCCCTGGGGCGCTCGTGCCCGGACGGCCCTGCCGTCCACTGACGTAGAAGTGCAGCTTGTCGCCAACCACCAGGCAGCCGCCGCCGGCCGATTGGATGTTGGCCCAGTTCCAACTTCCCGGCTCGTCCGAGACGCCCATGAAGGTGTCGCGGTCGGGCCGGTGCCAATGGAAGCCATCACGGCTGAAGCCGAGCGCCACCTCGTTGATCTTCTCGCGCGTGTCTGACTCCCCGCGCCAGACCGAGAACAACCCGAGCATGAGGCTTTCGTAGGCTACGCAGTCCAGGTTGTACAGTTCGGCGGTGGTGCCAATGCCCGGACGCGCGAAGTCTTTCGAGTCGGCCTTCACCCAGGCCACCGGTGCGCGTCCGCCCCAATTACGAGACGCGGCGAAGGTGGCGTCTTCCCAGTAGTGCCGATAGCGGCCTGTGAGCGCTTGGTCGTACTGGTTGGCCCGCACGCTGAACACCCATATCTGCCGAAATGGGTTCCGGAAAAATGTTGATCGATCCCCGGCGCGGCCGGTCTTGCCAAGCTCGGTCCAGTGCACACCATCCGGCGACGTGGACAATACGATGGCGTGGTCATACCACGACGACATCTTGAAACGCTGCCGGGGATTGTCGCCCTCAAGGTCGAGCCAGACGGTGCTCGAGTCGCGAATCGCCGTGCTCACGATGTTCGAACCGGGAACGATATCGAACGCGGGCCGCTCCCATGCGATGCCGTCCCTGGAGACGGCCAGGCACGTGAACGCGCCGTAGCCGGCCATGTACCACATCTTGAACAACCGGTCCTTCGGGTCGAAGAAGACGCCGTCGCTGAATACCATCGCCGTGGGATTGAGCGGCTGCCCCGTGCGCTCTGAGACGTCGTCTCTGAGCTCCCACGCGGTCTGTGGCCGTAACACTGGGTTGGCCGCATGGTAGGTCGCGTGATGCCAGGTCCGGGTGAGCGAGGTTTCTTCAACGAGGAAGTCGTCAACGAAAAGTTGCCGCCCGACATCGATCGGAATCACCCCGGGCGGATCCAGGAGGTACGGCGGCAGGACCGGATGCTCATCCGGGTACTTCAGCCGTGGTGGCCACGGCGAGCCGAGCGTG